>Ga0316190_10001961_pt1 | contig 14953 bp, 14 predicted proteins | sample Eddworburrow2_MG_FD_204929 | JGI IMG/M metagenome (GOLD analysis project Ga0316190, IMG submission 204929) | Coastal sediment microbial communities from Maine, United States - Eddy worm burrow 2 | ecosystem: Environmental > Aquatic > Marine > Coastal > Sediment | place: USA: Maine | collected... | reverse complement strand
CAGAATAGTGCCGCTGAATACGCTGCAGTTCAGCATCCAGAAAACGCTGATCGAATGAAGCGTTATGTGCCACCAAATTATAGCCATCTATAAAATTGGCAAACTCATCCATCACCTCAGCACAGGGAGCCGCCTTACGTAACATTGCATTCGTGATCCCAGTGTAATTCTCAATAAAACCATCAATTTTCTGCCCCGGGTTCATTAGACGTTGAAAGCGATCGGTAATTACCCCCCGCTCCACCCGCACAGCACCAACCTCAATTGCACGATCACCTTGGTTAGGCGTAAGACCCGTTGTCTCAAAATCAAGTACGACAACAGTTTTGGCGCTACTTTGTGAAGTTTTTTGCATTTGAGTGGACCTGAATTAACAGCAAAGGATTACAGTATATTAGAAATATGAAATCCATCAGCACCTACTTAGAAACCTGCCAGCAGGCGTGGCCCCTCATTCAAACTGAGATTACTCAGCATGCAGTATGAATAGGGAAGAGAAACACTAGAATACTATCCCAGCAATCATGCTGATAGCCTTAGCAAGGCATCCAGAATAGGTTAACCACTACGCGAGCTATGGAACATGAGTTTTATATAGGGCATCCATTATGCCCTCAGTTGTTGAACTGCTTTCTGTAGGTCATCTTCAGTATCCACACCATGCCCAGGCTCAACAGTAGCTTCAGTGACATGAATAATCCCACCATGCCAAAGCACACGCAGCTGCTCCAGCGATTCAGCCTGTTCTAGTGGCGCGGGTGGCCAGCCTACAAATCTTTCAAGAAAAGCTGCACGATAGGCATAGAGACCAATATGCCGGGCAAATGTTGTATCTTGAGGAAGTTTATTTTCCTGATCAGAAAGAAATTCATCTCTATGATAGGGTATAGGTGCACGGCTGAAATAGAGTGCATACCCCTCAGCATCCATGACAACTTTAACGGCATGCGGATCAAACAGCGTCTTTCGCTCAGTGATTTTACTAAACAATGTAGTGATATCAGCATGGGCATGTGAACCCATATCTGTCGCTACCTGATTGACTAGCTGCGGCGGCATACAGGGCTCATCACCCTGTAAATTCACAACAATGGTATCCTCAGCCCAGCCAAACTTCTTTACCACCTCTGCAATACGATCTGTTCCACTGTGATGAGTGCTGCTTGTCATGCAAACTTCTGCACCAAACCCTCTGGCACAGCATGCTATCCGCTCATCATCAGTGGCAACAACCACCTCTGCCGCCCCACTCTCACAGGCTCGCTCATAGACATGCTGAATCATGGGCCTGCCTGCAATATCCAAAATAGGCTTTCCAGGCAGGCGACTGGATGCATACCTTGCGGGCAATACGACCTTAAAATCTATCTGTGTCATTACTCTTAGCCTGAAAATCTCATGGGTGATTGAGGTTAACTGATTAATCTAGTACTCCGGCAAGGTTTAAGAAACCTCTTCATCAGCAGGCAACTGACGGGCCTCTTGTTCAAGCATAACGGGAATATCATCTCTAATAGGAAAGGCAAGACGATCCACTTTACAGATCAACTCTTTTGCCTTGCGATTATGTTTTAGTTTGCCCTTACAGACAGGACAAGCCAAGATACCCAATAATTTTTTATCCACGTTCCAAACCTCTTAATAGTTCTGCCAACCGATTAGAAAAGGTACCATCAACAGATATATCTATGGGCAAGTACCAATGCCTTGATTGAGCGAAATGTCTACATTTTACGGCATCTTTTTCAGTCATGAATACCGGTAATTTATCTTCTGGTGTTATATCTCTCTTGGCAAATCGATGATGATCAGGAAAAGCCTGTTCAATTATCTGTAAACCATGATCCTTCAAGAGCTTAAAAAAACGTTGCGGGTTACCAATTCCAGCCAATGCATGTACCGGTCCTTCAGTAAATCCACTCAACTCACAGGTAATCTCTGGGGTTTTTAGGTTCACCGCCTTCCCAACAGTGACATGCATACCATCTTCATCTGATCTTGCCGTGCCATTGACTATGACAAAATCAACGCTAGCAAGACGCGAGGGTGGTTCTCTCAAAGGCCCTGCTGGTAGGCAGCACCCGTTTCCAAAGCGGCGTTCACCATCCACAACTGCTATTTCAATATCACGCCCCAAAGCATAATGTTGCATACCATCATCTGAAATAATCACATTGCAGTCACTGTTATTTAATAACGCATGAGCTGCAGCAACACGATTTGGGGCAACAAACATCGGGCAGCCTGTTCGGCGGGCTATGAGCAGTGGCTCGTCTCCCACCTCCTCTGCACCACTCTCTTCATCTACCTGGCGTGGTATATCGCCAATCTGCACACCATAACCTCGGGCAACAATGCCTGGCTTATAGCCAAGCTCTTTTAAATATTTTGCCAACCAGATTACGAAGGGTGTTTTACCTGTCCCACCCACTGAAATATTGCCCACAATAATGACCGGAACAGATAATTTATGCTGTTGAAGTAAGCCAATACGATATGCGTAGCAACGCATCCAGGCAAGAAAACGGAACATCCAGGAAATGGGCCACAATGCAATAGAAACCGCATTGAGATCACCCCAGTAGCTATCCAGGCGTTTCACTATTCTATAGTTAATGCAGTTTAATTCTGCACAGGGGGAGCTGTTGCAGGAAAAGTCATATTAACCAATCCTAATTGGCTGGCTGCATCCATCGCTTTCATAATGGCCTGCCAAGTTGCATTGGCATCACCGGTAATAACAACGGGGATATCCTTTCGATCTCCAATAGCCTTTGCAATCGCTTGCTTGAGGGTATCAATATTACTTGAAACGACCTCTCGTTGATTTACAAAAAACCGTCCTTCCGCATCTATTGTGATATCCAAAACCTCAGGGGGTGATTCAGTGGCTGATTGAGTTTGTGCCTCTGGTAATTCAACCTTAATTTGAGACTCTTTTTCAAAGGTTGTTGAAACCATAAAAAAAATAAGCAGTAAAAAAACCACATCAATTAGTGGCGTTAAATTAACCTCAGGTGGCTCTTTACGGTAAGGGCGAAGATTCATTCTTTCTCTCGTTCACCCTGCATAATATCAATCATTTTCAATGCTTCTTCTTCCATGCCTATAACCAAACGCTCAACCCGACCACCAAAATAACGGTGCGCAATAATGGCAGGAATGGCAACAGACAAGCCAGTAGCTGTTGTTATCAAAGCTTTAGAAATACCACCAGCCAACTCTGCGGGATTACCTACGCCAGCCCCAACAATTGCGGCAAATACCTCAATCATGCCAATAACGGTACCGAGCAGCCCCAAAAGAGGAGAGATTGAAGCAATAGTACCCAGTGTGTTTAGATACTGCTCTAACTGGTGAACAACCTGACGCCCAACTTCTTCAATAGCCTCCTTCATTACCTCACGTGAATGCATTCGGTTGAGTAGTCCTGCAGCAAGAATGCGACCCAATGGAGAGCTCTCCCGGATCAGATCAATCTGCACATTCGTTAATTGCTCATTTTTATGCAGAGCCCATACTTTTGCGACTAAATTATTAGGGAGCACGCGCTGTTTCTGGAGAGCCCATAAGCGTTCAAATATGATCGCCAAGGCCATAACCGAGCACGCTATAATTGGCACCATCAGCCAGCCACCTGCCTTTACCAATTCAAGCAATTTCTTTTTCCTTCAGGTTGTTGTTCGGAGTACTCTTCCAGCTAATTATTAAGCTGAAAATCACTAAGTGGATTCTACCACCATCTTTCGGTCATATACGACTATGTGTATTTCCTCTGGCGCGCCAAGAGTTCTATCATCGCTGCTGCCTTGTGGAGCGTTTCCTGATACTCCTCTTCCATCACAGAATCAGCAACAATGCCTCCTCCAGCCCAAAACCGGATAATCCCAGCAGTGACCGTTAATGTTCTAATAGCGATGTTCATTTCCATATTGCCATCAACGCCAATATAACCAATTGACCCACAATAAACGCCCCTACGATAGGGTTCCAATTCTTCAATAATCTCCATAGCTCTAAGCTTAGGTGCCCCCGTTATTGAACCACCAGGAAAGCAACAGCGCAAAAGAGTGGCAGCATGCTTGTCAGGTGCCATGGTTCCTACAACAGTACTAACCAAATGGTGTACAGTAGCAAAAGATTCAATTTGAAACAGCTCGGGCACCTGAATACTGCCAATTTCACAAGCTTTTCCAAGATCATTACGCAGCAAATCTACAATCATCAGATTTTCTGCGCGGTTTTTTTGGCTACAAATCAGCTCTTGAATAAGCTGCTCATCCTGTTTCTGACTCACTCCACGAGGTGCAGTACCCTTGATTGGTTTGGTTTTAACATCATTACCATCCACCTGTAATAACAGTTCAGGCGAACAGCTAAGAATCTGGGTAAATGGCAAACTTAAATAAGCAGCATAAGGAGCTGGATTGGATTTCCGCAAAACCTGGTAAGCAGCCCAGGGGTCACCCTTTACAGGTGCCGAAAAGCTTTGCGCAAAATTCACCTGATAACAATCACCATCATTGATATACCGTTGTATCTTGTCAAAACCTGCAGCATATTGCTGCTTAGTCATGTTGCTTTTAATATCTCCATATACATGAAAAGCTGTTTGCCCAACCGAGGCTATGAGTGGTTGGCTAAATTGTTTGACAAGATCATTCCATTTTTTTTTGCTTAACCTGCCCTGCCCATTCCCAACCAACCAGCTTTGTTGCTTATAGTGGTCAACAACCAAGGCCCAGTCATAGATACCAACAGCCATCTCTGGCAGCTGATCTATATCAGCTGCATGTGCGGGCAAACATTCAAGACGTCGCCCAAGATCATACCCAAAATAGCCAATAGCTCCACCACAGAAAGGCAGATCTGGAAAACCTGTTATTTGTGGTTGTAGGATTGTCTGTAATAGCTTGAATGGATCATCTGTTGATGTATGGCTGCCGTGCTGGTCATTAATCTGTGTATTTTGCCCTCGCGTAACTAATGTGATCACTGGGTCCGCGGCCAATATATCGTAGCGCTCCTGAGTGATACTGGGTCGACTACTATCAAGAAATAATGCCCACGGCATTTCCATTATTACTGAAAACAGAAGCGCACTATCTGGGTAATATGCAACTTGCCGGCGAAGAGGCTTAGCCATCAACTAATTTCCTTGGACTAGGAGAGTATTTTGATCAAACGCACTCAACACATATCTCATTTTACCAAAAAACCAACTTCAAATGGCTTAAGAGATAGGGGCCACAGCCTATACAAGAGCGCTTATCTCCCCCTAACTTGTCAGAACCCAGTTAAAGCCAATAAACACTCGAAAACAATACCAACATAAAATTTAGTTAAGGCATGCTTAATTTAGACCCCATAAAAACACTGCACAAAAAAAACCGCCCAAGTTAACTTGGACGGTTTTTTAATTGCATTGTCTCTATTCTTCAGAACTGGTTAGAATCGTTTGACCTACCTTGTCATTTACTCTTTCACGTAATTCTTTGCCAGGCTTAAAATGGGGAACACATTTCCCAGATAAAGCAACTGATTCGCCTGTTTTTGGATTCCGTCCCATTCTAGGCGGGCGATAATGTAACGAAAAACTACCAAAGCCTCGAATTTCAATACGCTCACCAGATGCTAATGCTTGGCTCATCTGTTCTAGGACGCATTTCACAGCCAGTTCAACATCACGAGATGCTAGATGGCTCTGCTGTTTAGCAATGGCTTCAATTAAATCTGATTTCGTCACATCAGTTTCCCTAATTTAGATACAGGGGCAGCATGACTGCCCCATGCGATACTGTTACTAAGGAACAAAGAGCAATTAGCCCTTATCACCCATTTGCTCTTTCAAGAGATCACCCAGGGTTGCTTTTCCAACTTTAGCTGCAGAAGCATAACCCTTGATTGCTGTTGTCTCTTCGTCGGCATCTTTAGCCTTAATGGAAAGTGATATTGTACGATTCTTACGATCAACACCAAGAAACTTAGCTTCAATCGCCTCACCTTCCTTCAATATTGAGCGAGCATCTTCTACACGGTCACGAGACAGCTCGGAAGCACGCAGATAACCCTCAATACCCTCATCCAGAGTAATAATGGCGCCTTTTGCATCAACCTCTTTCACTACGCCATTTACGATGCTGCCTTTGGCGTTTGCACCAACATAGCTGGAGAAGGGGTCTTTATCAAGATGCTTAACACCCAGTGAGATACGCTCACGTTCTGGGTCAACAGAGAGGACAACAGCTTCGATCTCTTGTCCTTTCTTATAGTTACGAATAATGCCTTCACCGGCCTCATCCCAGGAGATGTCTGACAGATGAACCAAACCATCAATGTTGCCATCCAGCCCGATGAAGATACCAAAGTCGGTGATGGATTTAATCTTACCAGTGACGTGATCACCTTTCTTGAAGTTGCTGGAGAACTCATCCCATGGATTAGCCTGACATTGCTTCATTCCGAGAGAGACACGACGGCGCTCTTCGTCAATATCCAGCACGGTAACTTCGACTTCATCGCCTAGCTGCACCAGTTTGGATGGGTGAACATTTTTATTGGTCCAATCCATCTCTGAGACGTGAACCAAACCTTCAACACCCTCTTCGATCTCAACAAAGCAACCGTAGTCAGCAATGTTGGTAACCTTACCAAATAGGCGTGTATGTTCTGGATAACGACGTGCCAATGCTACCCATGGATCATCACCCATCTGTTTCAGACCAAGAGAGACGCGGCTACGTTCACGATCAAACTTCAGAACCTTGACGCTAACTTCATCACCGATCTCAACAACCTCTGAAGGATGCTTGACACGCTTCCACGCCATATCAGTAATATGCAGCAGACCGTCAATACCACCCAGATCAACAAAAGCACCGTAGTCGGTGAGGTTCTTGATGACGCCTTTGATTTCCATGCCTTCTTGCAAGCTTTCCAGCAGAGCTTCACGCTCAGCACTGTACTCAGACTCGACAACAGCACGGCGGGATACAACAACATTATTACGACGACGATCTAGTTTGATAACCTTAAACTCAAGGTCTTTACCTTCGAGGTAGGCAGTATCACGTACAGGGCGAACATCTACCAGAGAGCCTGGCAGGAAGGCGCGAACTTCACCTAGTTCAACAGTGAATCCACCTTTGACTTTGCCGTTGATTCGACCAACAACGGTCTCTTCAGCCTCTGAAGCTTTCTCAAGAAAACGCCAAGCTTGATCACGCTTTGCTTTTTCACGGGAAAGGCGAGTGGCACCAAAGCCATCTTCCACAGCATCCAGCGCAACATCCACTTCGTCACCAACGGCGACTTCGATATCTCCATTGCTATCAAGAAACTGAGATCGTGGAATTACACCTTCGGACTTGAGCCCAGCGTTAACAATAACGTTATCAGAGGTGATTTCAACAACGGTACCGACAACGATGGCACCTGTACGGAGCTGAGTATTAGCAATACTCTGCTCAAATAGTTCTGCGAAACTTTCGGTCATGGGTTTGATTTTCCTAGTATGCCGCATTTACGTTTGCCCGATACAACATGGCCAAACGGTTGTAGTTAAGTAATTAGCTTTTGGGGTGTCCACCCCATAAGCCCCTATTGAGTTGCTGAAATATCCAGCTCAGGACAGGTTTCTTGAACTCTATCCAAGACCAATTCCAGCACCTCTTTTATCGACAGTGAGGTTGACTCTATCTCTAGCGCTGCGGCTGGCGCTATAAGTGGAGCTACACTGCGATTCTGATCACGATCATCACGCTCTTGAATCTCTGCAATCAGACTCCCAAGATTAGCATCCAAATCCTTCTCTTTCAACTGCTTATAACGCCTTAAAGCTCGTTCTTCTGCACTTGCGGTAAGAAAAATCTTAATTGCGGCATCAGGGAAGACAACAGTTCCCATATCCCGTCCATCTGCTACCAGACCAGGCGCTTTAGCGTAACCCCGTTGCCAATCCAATAAAGCAGCACGCACTTCAGGCACAGCAGCCACCTTTGACGCTGCATTGCCAGCCAATTCCGTACGGATTAAATGGCTAACATCTTCATTTTCCAGCAGTACTTTTTCGCCTTGAAAGCACAGATCCAGACCTCTGGCCAATGCGACCAACTCAGGTATTTGTTGTGCAGTGATACCGACTCTTTCCGCAGCAAGCCCCAGCACACGGTAGATTGCCCCGCTATCCAAAAAATGCCAACCCAGACGATCTGCAACAAGCTGACTAATAGTGCCTTTGCCAGAGCCACTAGGGCCATCAATTGTAATAACAGGGATCATGATGCTTTAATATTTAAGCCGGCGTCAGCTGCAAGTGAGACAAACTTTGGAAATGAGGTGTTCACATTGGCACAGTCTGTAATAGTGATTTCACCTGACGAACGAAGCGCAGCAATTGCAAATGACATGGCGATGCGATGGTCACCATGACTATCGACGGTACCACCCCGGAGCTGCCCACCTTGAATGACCATGCCGTCTGGTGTAGGTTTTGCATCAATCCCAAGCGCAATCAAGCCATCTGCCATAACCTGGATACGATCACTCTCTTTAACACGCAACTCTTCTGCACCGGTCAAGATGGTTTCGCCTTCAGCACATGCAGCAGCCACAAAGAGCGCAGGAAACTCATCAATAGCCAGTGGAACCTGATCTTCAGGGATCTTTATACCTTTCAATTTACTGGAGCGGACATGTAGATCTGCAACAGGTTCTCCACCTGCATCACGCTCATTAAGCACTTGAATGTCTGCGCCCATCTTACGGAGTATATTGATGACACCAACGCGCGTAGGGTTGATACCCACATGCTCCAGAATCAAATCGGAGCCTTCAGCAATGGCCGCCCCAACCAGAAAAAAGGCGGTTGATGAGATATCGGCTGGAATATCCAGATTACATGCCGCAAAACGGCCGCCACCCGAGAGCGTCGCTTTAGGGCCTTCCCGTTGGATATCATAGCCAAACCCAGCCATCATGCGCTCAGTATGATCTCGGGTAGGTGCAGGCTCTGTTGTACTGGTTTGACCTTTGGCGTAAAGCCCTGCCAGAAGTAGGCATGATTTCACCTGTGCGCTAGCCACAGGCATCAGATAATCAATGCCCTGTAGATGATCAACCGGATGAATAACCAGCGGCGCCGTTCCCGCTGCTGTCGTACCGATGTTAGCACCCATCTCTTTCAGTGGTGCTGTGACCCGCCGCATGGGGCGACCTGATAGTGAGCTATCGCCTGTGAGCGTCACCTCAAACCCTTGCCCTGCCAACAGGCCGCAAAGCAGCCTCATAGATGTGCCAGAATTCCCAACATCAAGTGGTGCTTGTGGTGCCTTTAATCCCTGCATACCAACACCATGAATGGTTACCCTGCCATCATCAGGCCCCTCTATCTTGACACCCATCTGGCGAAAGGCATTTAGGGTTGCCAGGGCATCATCCCCTTCAAGAAACCCCGTCACCTGTGTAACTCCCTCTGCCAAGGAGCCAAACATGATGGAACGATGAGATATGGATTTATCACCTGGAACACGCAATTTACCTTGCAGTTTGCCACCAGGTTTTACGTTGAAGCTAACAGTATTGGATGGAGTCAATTTTGGATAATCCTGAAAAAGGGCTTAATGCAGCTATATATCAAACACATTGTGATCAATCTGTAAATCGGTCTCGAGCAGCCTTGGCTCGCTCAAAAATCTCAAGCAGATGATCGCCATCACCCTCTCGTAGAATCTCCGACAGGCTGGTTAACTCTGCTGCAAAACGCTCTAACATCCCGCCAAGCGCTTCCCGATTTGCCAAACAGATATCCCTCCACATAACCGGGCTGCTGGAGGCAATACGGGTAAAGTCCCTAAACCCACCTGCCGCATAGCGGAAAATCTCATCATTCTCTTTCATCTGCGCCAGAACATCGACAAGACTGAAAGCCAGCATATGCGGAAGATGACTGGTTGCTGCCAGCACCTCATCATGATGCTCAACGTTCATATGCGTTACATCAGCACCACATAACCGCCACATGGCATCCACTTTCGCCAATGCTGATGGGGACGTACTACTTAGAGGCGTGAGAATGATGCGACGATCCTGATACAGGGTAGGAAAAGCAGCCTCAACTCCGCTATGCTCTGTCCCAGCAATAGGATGACCAGGAACAAAATTAGGCGGTAGTTCACCAAAGGCTTCAGCAGCATCTTTTACAACACTTGTTTTAGCACTGCCGCCATCGGTAATAATTGCATCTGGAGCCAAGCGCCCCAGCATAGCCTGAAAGGTGGACTTCATTGCTCCAAGTGGGACAGCGACAAAAACCATATCAGCCCCATCAACCGCCTCACCTACATCATGTGTATAGCAGTCAATAACACCCAGCTCAACGGCTTTCTCCAGGTTGGCTTTTCCTCGACCACAGCCAACCACTTCCACTACAGCATCAGCTTCGCGCAAAGCTTGTGCCAAAGAACCACCAATCAACCCTACGCCAATGATGGCAAGGCGTTGTATCCTCATCTCAATACAGACTCCAAGGTTTGCAGCAATCGCTGGTTTTCATCTTCCAGCCCTACAGTGATACGGAGATGCCGAGGCATGCCATAACCGCCGATTGGACGTGTAATACATCCTTCTCGCAATAACTCAGCATCCACTTCAGCGCCAGGACGACCAACATCCACGCAGACAAAATTGCCTACGGAGGGAATGTAATCCAGCCCTAATTTTTCAAATCCTGCTGTTAACTGCATCATTCCAGCGCTATTAACAGCTACAGACCGCATAATATGCTCTTGATCATCAAGTGCAGCAAGTGCTGCCGCCAGCGCAGGCGCATTAACATTAAAGGGCTGTCTAACCCTGTTTAATAGCTCTGCCACATCAGGATGGGAAAGGCTATAACCGACCCGTAAGGCAGCCAATCCATAGGCTTTGGAAAACGTACGGGTCACAATGAGATTCGGATATTGCTCCAACCACTGGGTAGCATCAGGATAGGCCTCTTCCTTTACATATTCAGTATAGGCCTCATCAACAACCACAACGACTTGTGAAGGCAGATTATGAATGAATTCCAGCAGCTCATCTTTAGGCAACCAGGTCCCAGTTGGGTTATTTGGATTTGCAATAAAGACAACCCTTGTCTTTTCACTAATCAACTCCCGCATGGCGCTTAAATCATGACCAAATCGCGGACCATTTGAACCACCATGAGCCGGAGCAACCTTGGCGGTTGCTCCTACCGCCTGGGTACAAATAGGGTAAACGGCAAAGGCATGCTCAGAGAAAACTGCCTCTGAACCTGGAGCTAGAAAGGTGCGGGCAATCAGATCAAGTACATCATTTGATCCGTTGCCAAGTGTGACCGCTTCAGCCTCTGTATCATGGAATGCAGCAAGCGCTGTTCGCAGATCAAAACCACCGCCATCAGGATAGCGCGCCAGCTCCTCTAACAAACCAACCACAGCAGCCTTTGCCTTGGGGCTAGCGCCAAGTGGATTTTCATTAGATGCCAGCTTTACTGAGTCACAGATCCCCAACTCACGCTCCAGCTCAGAGATTGGCTTGCCCGGTATATAGGGGTGCAGCCCAGCAATACCAGGAGCCGCGCACTTTAGAAATGGATTGTTAGCTGTTTTTTGCATAGGCATGACAAATCAATAAAGTAGAAAGGAGGGAGTCCAAAATATCCTATGGGGTTGCCTTGTTACCTTAAGATATACGTAATCAACTGAGACATTAAAGTACTGCTTTTGGATAGGAGCCAAGAATTTTACAGATTTGGGCTTCATTCCTCAGGTTTTCAAGTGCTTGCGCCACTTCTTCTGAGTCCTTATGCCCATCTATATCCACAAAAAAGACATACTCCCATTTACCACGACGGGAAGGTCGTGATTCTATCCGGGTCATGCTCACACCGTGCTCAGCCAATGGGGCCAACAATCGATGCAGGCCTCCAGCAATGTTGCGTGTAGCCAATAGCAAAGAGGTTTTATCCTCACCACACGAGGTCACCTCCTGCTTACCAATCACCAGAAAACGGGTAGTGTTGCCTGGCTCATCCTCAATATTTTGAGCCAATATCTTAAGCCCATAGATCTCCGCTGCAGCCTCACTGGCAATGGCTGCTGATTGAGGATCAGCTGCAGCGATCTTCGCTGCCTCAGCATTGCTGCCCACACTCACTCGTTTGGCCAGCGGCAGATTGCGATCCAGCCAGCCTCGGCACTGAGCGAGTGATTGCTGATGAGAATAGACGGTTTGCACCTGCGCTATCTCTTCAGTCACTCCTAGCAGATGATGATTGATACGTAGAGAGACCTCGCCACAGATCTGCAGAGGTGAGCTAAGAAACATATCCAGAGTATGGGTTACAACCCCTTCAGTCGAGTTTTCCACAGGCACAACGCCATAGTGGCATGCACCAGACTCCACATCCCGAAAAACTTCAGGGATGGAGCCAACTGATTGGGTTTGAACTGAGTGACCAAAGTGTTTAAGTGCAGCTGCCTGGGTAAAGGTACCACTGGGGCCGAGAAAGGCAATCTTCATCGGCTCTTCCAGCGCCAGACAGGCAGACATGATTTCCCTAAACAGGCGGGCAATCTCTTCGTCATCCAGCGGACCCTGATTCCGGGCCTTTACCTTATGGAGGACATCTGCCTCACGTTCCGGGCGGTAGAACTCGGCCTGGCTATTTGCAGCCAGTTTGATCCGCGCCACCTCTTGAGCGGCTTCTGCCCGCTGGCTGATCAAAACCTGGATCTGCTCATCCAGTGAATTGATCTGATTTCTGATTGCCTTGAGTTGGTCGTTGTCGCTCATACGGATCAATAGGTTATGTATCGTTACAAACTGCGCACAGAGAGTACACCAGCAATGCCTCGAATCAGATCCAGCGTCTCTTCAGATGGAGGCTGATCAACATCTAATAGTGTAACAGCAATATCACCACGGGATTTGTTCAACAAATCGATAATATTCAGCCCCTCTTGGGCCAGATCAGTGGAGATCTGCCCCACCATATTAGGCACATTGCTGTTCACAATGGCAATGCGATGTCCTTCAGTGCGCGGCAGATTGATCTCAGGGAAGTTGACTGAATTACAAACATTACCGTTTTCCAGATAATCACGTACTTGATTGGCAACCATAATAGCGCAGTTGTCTTCAGCCTCACCGGTTGAAGCACCAATGTGTGGTAAGGCAATCACGCGAGGATGCTTTTGTAACTGATTAGTCGGGAAGTCACAGACGTAGGCATAGAGCGGCCCATCATCCAATGCGGCACAAACAGCATCATCGTCTACGATGCCATCCCGCGCAAAGTTGAGTATAACGGCATTTTTGCGCATCAATTTGATGCGTTGAGCATTGATCAGATGCTTGGTCTCTTCCATCAACGGGACGTGCACCGTAACAAAATCCACTTTGGAAAGCAGATCATCAACACTGACAGCTTGCTCAACCCTAGCTTCCAACTGCCAGGCGCGCTGCACAGTGATAGTTGGATCAAAGCCCACAACATTCATGCCTAAAGCATGAGCCGCATTTGCAACCTGCACACCAATAGCGCCCAGACCAATCACACCTAGGGTGCGGCCAGGCAGCTCAAAACCTACGAACTGTTTTTTACCCTTCTCAACCTGGGCATGGATAGTGGCATCATCACCGCTTAATCCCTGGGCATATGACCAAGCCTGTCCAATATTTCTGGCAGCAATGAGCATGCCTGCAACCACCAACTCTTTAACAGCATTGGCGTTGGCGCCAGGCGCATTAAAGACCACCACACCACGTTCACTCATTGCCTGTAATGGAATGTTATTTGTTCCAGCCCCAGCACGACCTATCGCCTTTACGGTCTCTGGGACCTCCATATCATGCATCTTGAATGAACGTACTAGCACCGCATCAGGGTGGGTGATTTCAGAGGCAACCTCATAGCTATCCCGTGGTAATCGGTCTAATCCAGCTACTGAGATATTATTCAGCGTCAGTATTTTATGCATTATTTTATCTATCCCCGCCACACTTCAATGATTGAAGCATGCTTATATTTTTTAGTATTGGGTGGGCACAGACTATATGCCCACCCAACAATCTTTATATTTAAGCGTTACGTTTCTCGAAATCAGCCATAAAGTCTATCAGGGCTTGCACACCCTCTTCCGGCATGGCGTTATAGATACTGGCACGCATACCACCAACGGAGCGATGCCCCTTTAGGGTAACCAATCCAGCCTCTTTTGCCTCAGCGAGAAAGGTAGCATCCAGATCAGCCTTAGCCAGGGTAAAAGGCACATTCATCAGTGATCGACAGTTCAGATCGACTGGGTTAGCATAAAAGTCAGAACCATCAATAGCATCGTACAGCGCCTTCGCCTTACGCTGATTGATTTCAGCCATTGCTGCTAGACCACCTTTGCGCTTCAACATCTGAAAAACCAGACCCGCCAAATACCAGGCATAAGTGGGTGGCGTGTTGTACATAGAGTCAGCACCCGCCAGTGTACTATAGTCAAACATGGCCGGGGTGCCTGGAACAGCCTCACCGATCAGATCCTCACGTACAATAGCTACCGTTAATCCGGCAGGCCCAATGTTCTTCTGAGCACCTGCATAGATAATGCCGTACTTTGAGACATCAACCGGACGAGAGAGGATATTGGATGACATATCTGCAACCAGCGGCACATCACCCGCCTCTGGCAGATAGGGGAATTCAACGCCACCAATGGTCTCATTGGGGGTAAAGTGAAGATAAGCGGCATTTGGATCGAGGTCTAGCTCTTCCTGGCTTGGTACAGTTGTAAAACTGGACTCCTCAGCTGTACCCGCAATATTCACTTCACAGAATTTCTTTGCCTCAGCAATCGCCTTTTTAGACCAGGCACCGGTATTGATATAGTCTGCAGTTGGGTTTCCACGCATCAGGTTCAGCGGCACCATGGCAAACTGG
>Ga0316190_10001960_pt1 | contig 14956 bp, 14 predicted proteins | sample Eddworburrow2_MG_FD_204929 | JGI IMG/M metagenome (GOLD analysis project Ga0316190, IMG submission 204929) | Coastal sediment microbial communities from Maine, United States - Eddy worm burrow 2 | ecosystem: Environmental > Aquatic > Marine > Coastal > Sediment | place: USA: Maine | collected... | reverse complement strand
TTGTTTGTATAAACATAAAGTTACGTATTAATAGCTTATCAATAGAAAATATTTCGACATGATGTTACTAAGATATGGCCTTGCTCTCAGCCTGCCTATTGTACGGAGGTACAAGCAGGTAGAGGTCTATCCATCTGAGTAGTTTCTTGAGTGTTATTATTTTCTATTCTGATCATATCCACCAGCGCGGACTGAAGACTTGCTATATCCTGAAACGTCTTTTGTTCAGATGCTCCGACCATCTCAATAAGGCCAGCTACTCTTTGTTCGTCATCTGAACTCTTTCGGTACACTCGAATAATATAGCTTTCCATCCGTTTTTCTCCATAAACGTATTAACGCCAGATATAAATTATTGGGTTAATACATCCAGATTGCCTATTGGTCATAAGTAGTAGTGCAGAATCTGCACCTTTAGAAAGGCGAGGTGAACTGTCTGCGATCTGGCAATCTGGTGCGGCTGGGGAGGGTGTCCATCATAAAAACGGCTACCTGTGAGTCGCCGTATTGTTACCAAGAGAGGGAAAGCAGTTTAATGCCTGGGTTTTCGCTGTTTGGGAGTCTTTCCAGCCTGTTGATCTATTCTCACCAACCAAACAAGGATGGCTGTGAGCATAAAAAGAAGACCTGATACGTAACCAATAGCCGTGTTAAAGCTATAGAACATAATCAGTCCTGCAACCGCATAAATGTATGGTAACAACTCATGGAGTTTATTTGGTAGCCACATAACGGTCCCCCAACCACGTAACAATACATAGATCGACTGAAAAAAATCTTTCTGGACTGCGAAGGATATTTCCGATCTTGAGGCAGCAGCTCGGGACTGTCTGCGATCCGGCAAGGCTGGGGGAGGGTGCATGTCCTTGAGCAGCATGACTGGCAAGGGCAGGGTGGATCTGTCAGTGATTTGGATTGTGACGCCAGAGTGTACTGGGCGAACTGATCTGACTTGTGGTGACAACCGATATATAAAGGTTGTGTCGAAATGATTGTTGCATTGTATCGCCTGTGACTACGATACGTAATCTTGCAGGTGTTGGGGGGTAATGACGGTGTAACTCATTGAAATATTGGCTCCCCGGGACGGGCTCGACCGAATCTCCTAGTCGGCCCCAGTCATGTGACGGCTCAATGAAATGCTACCGGGTCGCCCTCCAGGAACGATCTGATGCTGTCCATCTCAATGCGGCTTTGGGTGGAATCGCATATCAGTATATGTTAAAACACTACTGCTTCATTAATTTACCGTCGTGAGGTATCAAGATGTTAAAGAGAACCGTGGTTATTTTTGCTGCCGCGGCGTTCTTTGGGGGAGCAGTACCGACCCAAACCGCCCAGGCAGGGGATGATATTTGGGATCTGATGAATCCCTCCTGGTGGGCCGACGAGGTATTCGATAACGATGATGATGACTGGCGGTACTACCGGCGCCATCATTACAATCCCTACTGGGGCGGTCACTATGGCGGGAATCGTCCACAGTACGTGATAGTGCTACAGTCGGAAACGAAGGAACAATATCCCGAGATCGATCTGCCTGAATAAGCAGCCGTTGGTGGTTGAGCCAATCGACCCATTCCAGGGTTGCGTACTCAACGACATCGATGTTCCAGCATGGACCGCCTCGGCGGATGACCTCGGTCAGGGCGTTGTAGTGCTGACCCGGTGACTTTTGGTCTCATGGCCAGCGGCAATGCCGGGCGATGGGGACGTAAGCTGAAGAAAATTAAATGGCTCCCCGGGACGGGCTCGAACCGCCGACCTAGTGATTAACAGTCACCCGCTCTACCGACTGAGCTACCGGGGATCAGAGAACCTGCAAGAGCGCGCATCATACTGGATTCGTGGGTTTTCGGTCAACGCAAGCCTGAGGTCCATGATTATATATCTTAAGGGCACTGGATGGGGCTGCCATCGCAGCGTGAGTAGCTCAGGCGCGTGCGGCCGCTATTCGACAGGCAGATCACTCTGGGTCTTGCAGTCCTGCGGACATCACAGAAGGTAAAAGAGCTGTTCGAGCCGCCGCTGCTTCCGTCCGGCTGATACATGATTCGTTTGCGGTAATTGCTGGCGTGCAGGATCACACCGGCAGCCAGTGGGTTTCCGGCCTGCAGCAGCGCTTCATCGGTTTCACGCTCCCGGTTGTCACTTGCAAACAGCATCCAGCCGTAGCTCCAGGCGCTGCTGTTCCCACAGTCCGCCTTGTCCATGCTCGGGCACAACACCACCCGGCGCCCATGTTTAACCGCCTCACTGCGCGCCAGCTGCAATGCTGTGACGAACAGGTTGACCTCGGCGACCATGCGGTTTTCCTGTATCAATGCGTGGAACTGGCTGTAGGCCCCGGTGGTCAGTGTGGCAATCACGGACAGGCTCACCAGCAACTCGGGAAGCGTCACACCCAGTTGCTGCCTGCGCGGTGTATACCGGTCCCGCGAAATAACTTGATGCATGATATGCCAGCTCCTTCCATCCAAGGCAGGTATTCCCGCGGGCATAATTTTTTGCTGTTGTTGGTGGGACGAAACACTGTCAAACCCGGAGCCCGGGATCACTGCCACTGCAGGTTTTTTATCTTCCGGCCAGCGGCCGGCGTGCATGAGCAGTGTCAGCCGAGCAGGCGGGGAATTACATCAGGCAGGAATGACCGTCCGGGTAGGACAAGGTCGGTTCAGTCTGTCAGTGCAGTCGTGAGGCGGGTGAGGGCTTCCTGGAGTACATCGAGACCGATTGCGAAGGAGAAGCGCACATAGCCGGGGGCGCCAAAGGCGGAGCCGGGCACCAGTGCCACACCTGCCTTCTCGATCAGGTATTCAGCCAGCCCGATGTCATCGGTGACGCCATCGAGGCGGTCGATGGCTTCCTGGACGTGGGGAAAACAGTAGAAGGTGCCGTCTGCTGGCAGACACACCACGCCGGGTATCCTGTTCAGGGCGTCGATCACGAAATCATGCCGCTCGCGAAATGCTTTGAGCATCGGCTGGATGCAGGATTGGTCACCGTCCAACGCTGCCTGAGCGGCGACCTGGGAAATCGAGGTTGGGTTGGAGGTGCTCTGCGACTGGATCTTCTTCATGGCCTTGATCAGTTCGGCCGGGCCACCGGCATAGCCGATGCGCCAGCCGGTCATGGCATAGGCCTTGGAAACGCCATTCAGGACGATGGTGCGCTCGTAGAGTTCCGGGCAGACATTGAGGATATTGCAGAAGGGTTCCTCGCTCCAGAGGATGTGCTCGTACATATCGTCGGTGGCGACCAGTACATGCGGGCTGTGCTTCAGCACTTCGCCGAGTGCCGCCAGTTCCGCCCGGGTGTAGGCAACACCGGTGGGATTGGACGGACTGTTGATGACGAAGATGCGAGTCCTGGGGGTGATTGCCGCTTCCAGCTGCTGTGGGGTGATCTTGAAACGGGTATCGACGCCGGCGCGGATGATGACCGGCTCGGCGTCGGCCAGGCGCACCATATCGGGGTATGACACCCAGTAGGGGGCAGGAATGATTACTTCGTCACCTGGATTCAGGAAGGCCTGTGCCAGGTTGAAAAAGCTCTGCTTGCCGCCGCAGGACACAAGGATCTGCTCGGGTTTGTATTCCAGTCCATTGTCGCGCCTGAATTTCGCTATAATCGCCTGCTTCAGGGCGGGTGTCCCGTCCACGGCTGTGTAGCGGGTGAAGCCGTCCTTGATCGCCTGGATCGCGGCCGCCTTGATATGTTCGGGTGTGCCGAAGTCAGGCTCACCAGCACCCAGGCCGATGATGTCCTTGCCGGCCGCGCGCAGTTCGGCTACCCGCGCCGTGACCGCGAGTGTTGGGGAAGGTTTGACGCGTTGTACCCGCATCGAGAGCGTGAGCTTGTTCAAGGCAGTATCCTTTGCGGTCCAGTGGCTGATGCAGCCGTCCCGATATCATACGCAAAGACAGGTGGTTGATCATAGCCCGTGAGTGAACAATTCCAGCTGAAATGTACCATGCAGCCTGCCGGCGACCAGCCACAGGCTATAACGAAACTGGTCGAGGGCCTGGATGACGGGCTGAGCCACCAGACCCTGCTGGGTGTGACCGGTTCGGGCAAGACCTACACCGTTGCCAACGTGATCCAGGCCATGCAGCGGCCGACCCTGATACTCGCGCCGAACAAGACCCTGGCCGCCCAGCTGTACGGGGAGATGCACGAGCTGTTTCCCGACAATGCGGTGGAGTATTTCGTTTCCTACTACGATTACTACCAGCCCGAGGCCTACGTGCCGGCATCCGATACCTACATCGAGAAAGATGCCTCCATCAACGAGCACATTGAGCAGATGCGGTTGTCTGCAACCAAGGCCCTCTTGGAACGGCCTGATGCTATTATTGTGGCGACCGTATCCGCGATCTACGGGCTAGGCGACCCGCGCGCCTACCTGCGGATGGTACTGCATTTGATACGTGGTGAAAGTGCTGACCAACGCACGCTGCTGCGGCGCCTCGCGGAGCTGCAATACACGCGCAATGATGTCGAGTTGCACCGTGCCACCTACCGGGTGCGCGGCGAGATAATCGATATCTTTCCGGCGGAATCGGACGGCGAGGCGGTTCGGGTGGAACTCTTCGATGATCAGATAGATTCGCTGTCATGGTTCGACCCGCTGACCGGCGCCGTACTGCGTCGCGTGCCGCGCCTGACGATCTATCCGAAGACCCACTACGCGACGCCGCGCGAGGTCATCCTCGGCGCGATTGATGCGATCAAGGCCGAACTGCGGGAGCGGCTGGGGCAGCTGCGGGAGAACAACAAGCTTGTTGAGGCGCAGCGGCTGGAGCAGCGGACCCAGTTCGACCTGGAGATGATGGCGGAACTCGGTTACTGCTCGGGTATCGAGAATTATTCCCGCTACCTTTCCGGGCGTGCGGCCGGCGAGCCGCCGCCCACCCTGTTTGATTACCTGCCGCAGAATGCCCTGCTGGTGATCGACGAGTCGCATGTCACCATTCCCCAGCTGGGCGGTATGTACCGCGGCGACCGCTCGCGCAAGGAAAACCTGGTCGAATACGGCTTCCGCTTGCCGTCGGCACTGGATAACCGGCCGCTGCGCTTTGACGAGTTCGAGCGCCTGGCGCCGCAGACCCTGTTCATCTCGGCTACGCCGGGTCCCTACGAAGCGGAGCATGCCGGTGCCGTGGTGGAGCAGGTGATTCGGCCGACGGGGCTGGTCGATCCGGAAATCGAGGTGCGCCCGGCAATCACCCAGGTAGACGACCTGCTCTCGCAGATACGCGAGCGGGTCGGCGCGGGGGACCGGGTGCTGGTGACGACGCTGACCAAACGCATGGCAGAGGACCTGACCGAGTATCTTGGCGAACACGGGGTCAGGGTGCGTTACCTGCACTCGGATATCGATACCGTCGAGCGGGTGGAAATCATCCGGGACCTGCGCCTGGGGGAATTCGATGTGCTGGTAGGGATTAACCTCCTGCGCGAAGGCCTGGACATGCCGGAGGTGTCGCTGGTAGCCATCCTGGATGCAGACAAGGAGGGCTTCCTGCGTTCCGAGCGCTCCTTGATCCAGACCATCGGTCGGGCCGCGCGCAACCTGCACGGCAAGGCCATCCTGTACGCGGATGAAATCACCGGCTCCATGCGCCGTGCTATGGACGAGACCGGGCGCCGCCGGGAAAAGCAGCTGGCCCACAACAAGGCACATGGCATCACGCCGCGCAGCATCCAGAAGGCGGTCACCGATATCATGGAAGGTGCATTCGGCGCGGGACCCTCATCGGTGAGGGAGTTCGCCCAGGTTGCAGAGGAACTGCACACCTACGGCCACCTGACGCCGAAGCAACTTACGCAACAGATCGAGCGGCTTGAGAAGGAGATGTACCGGCATGCCCGCGATCTGGAGTTCGAGGATGCCGCCCGGCTGCGTGACCAGATCCGGCACCTCAAGAAGGGCAGCCTCGGCCTGTCAGATTAACTCGCATGCGGCAACACATAACACGGAGGTTCGCACACCCATGCGGACCTCTCACTGCTCGAATGCGGACCGGACTCCGACCCGGGTAAGCCGGGTATTGCAACCGGTTAAAGGTACCGGTATTGTTGCTGTCTCGCAGGCGCGTAGCTCAGTTGGTTAGAGCACCACCTTGACATGGTGGGGGTCGTTGGTTCAACTCCAATCGCGCCTACCAACAGAATCATAAACTTAGGCCGCTGATGAGCGGCCTTTTGTGTTTCTGACAGGCTGTAAGGTGAAATTTCAGGTGGAAGTTGCCTTTCTGGGTGAATTACATCGGGGAGGGTGGTTCTGTATTACTCTCAGCAAATCATGACCTCTTCAATCCACTCAACTTGTATGTTGCCTAAACGACGATCCGGGATCGTCCTGCGGCATTCTTTTATGATTGCACCGTTACTGTCTTTGAATGGAAGCTTGGGCATTGCCCTGTCCAGGCGCCTGTCACCAATGCGGAATCTGTTATTCATTGCCCCACCCCTTGTATAAGGAAAAGCTAACTTGCCAATACGCTATTCCATCTAAGGGAATCAGGATTTGATATAGATCAAGTCACACACAAACCCTTTCGGGAATCCGGTGACAGTTCCCGGCTGAGTAGCTCTCAGTGCAAGAACACATTGTGCAGACAGAAAAAGACGCACACCCTAAAAAGTGGAGAGGGTGTGCGAGTAACCCAGTACGGAGAAGTTCTAATCAGCGGGCGAGTTACTGACTAGTACGTTATCGACAGGTCATGCAGTTGTATATTGGCCTTTGGTAGGAGGGCCACTCATAAGGATGGGGTTGCACCTCCCCTGCCTCGCTAGATCTCAATCTATATATCTCAAGGATTAGGCACGATTGCCGCTATACGCTCAAGTAAGGTATCCAGGGCTGGGGGGCTTCTCATGATACGAACACTCTATGCGTCTATTTGTGGCGCGCTAATATTTGTTGCAGCATTGATTCCACCACTCCTTCTTATCCTCGATAGGGCCATGAGCTAGGCCTTTCGAATAACACAGCTAAATAAGCGGGACTGCACCCTCTCCCGGCAGTGCCAGATTGCTGAAAGTTCCAGGCTTTTGCCTTGGTTGCCTCGGGTGCAGGGGGAGAATCGGGATAACCCGGGAGTGGTATCTGTAGGACAAGTCAGATTTGAATATCCCGTTTGTTGGGGGCAATAAGGCGGTAAATTGTTACGATAACTGCAGATTGTGTTACCCACTGTTATGCCTTAAGATACCGCCACTTTAAGCTGATATGGTAGCGGCTGTTGGTTGAACTCCAGTCGTGCCTGCCAATTCTTCCGAAAGCATCGCGTCGCGATGCTTTCTTTTTGCAAGACATGTGGCCCCTCGTATCGGTCACCACTGGAGCACGCTATGCCAACTGTTACGCTTCCCGATGGCAGTCGCCGCGAATTCGATCAGCCTGTTTCCGTACATGCCGTTGCCACCGATATCGGTCCCGGTCTGGCCAAGGCTGCACTTGCCGGCAAGGTCAACGGCGAGCTCGTGGATACCTCGTTTGTCATCGAGCAGGATGCTGATCTGGCGATTATCACCGCGCGTGACGAGGAGGCGCTGGAACTGCTGCGGCATGATGCTGCGCATGTCATGGCCCAGGCCGTGCAGGAGCTTTATCCCGGCACCCAGGTGACCATCGGCCCGGCCATTGAGAACGGTTTTTACTATGACTTCGCTCGCGAAGAAGCCTTCTCCCCGGAAGACCTGAAAACCATCGAGGTACGCATGGCAGAGATCGTCAAGCGCGACCTGCCGATCGTGCGCGAGGTCTGGGACCGCGATAAGGCGTTAGAGGTCTTTGCCGAACAGGGCGAGGACTACAAGGTCGAGATCATCAGGGATATCATTCCCGAAGGTGAAGAGGTATCGATCTACCGTCAGGGCGACTGGTTCGATGTCTGCCGCGGGCCGCACCTGCCGGCGACCGGCAAGCTGGGGCAGGGATTCAAGCTGATGAAGCTGGCGGGGGCTTACTGGCGCGGCGATTCCGATAATGAAATGCTGCAGCGCATCTACGGCACTGCCTGGCGTGACAAGAAAGAACTCAATGCCTACCTGCAGCTGCTGGAAGAAGCCGAAAAGCGCGATCACCGCAAACTGGGCAAGGTCATGGACCTGTTCCATACCCAGGAAGAGGCCCCGGGGATGGTGTTCTGGCACGACCATGGCTGGCGCATTTACCTCGTTATCCAGGAATATATCCGCGGCATGCTGAAGCAGCACGGCTACCAGGAGATCCATACGCCGCAGATCATTGATCGCTCTCTGTGGGAGCGCTCCGGCCACTGGGAAAAGTTTTCGGCCGACATGTTCACCACCGACTCTGAGAACCGCACCTACGCAATCAAGCCGATGAATTGCCCGGCGCACATCCAGGTCTTCAATCAGGGCCTGAAGAGCTACCGCGACCTGCCGTTGCGATTGGCAGAATTCGGATCCTGCCATCGCAATGAGCCATCGGGCACGCTGCATGGACTGATGCGGGTCAGGAACTTCGTTCAGGACGACGCCCACATTTTCTGTGCGGAAGATCAGATCCTCGGCGAGGTGTCCGACTTCATCGACCTGTTATTCAAGGTTTACGCGGACTTCGGTTTTGATGATGTCAGCGTGAAGTTTTCCACTCGACCCGAGCAGCGGGTGGGGGAGGACGCGCTTTGGGATCGCGCCGAGGCGGCGCTGCAGGCTGCGCTGGAACACAAACGGCTGGACTGGGACCTGCAGCCTGGCGAGGGTGCCTTCTATGGTCCCAAGATCGAGTTCAACCTGAAGGACTGCCTTGGCCGGGTCTGGCAGTTGGGAACCATCCAGCTGGATTTCTCCATGCCGGGCCGGCTGGGCGCGCACTATATCGCCGAGGATGGCAGCAAGCAGGTGCCTGTCATGCTGCATCGTGCAATCCTGGGTTCGCTGGAGCGTTTCATCGGTATTCTGATCGAACACTATGCCGGGTCACTGCCCCTGTGGCTGGCCCCGGTACAGGCCGTGATCCTCAATATCACCGACCGCCAGGCCGGTTTTGCCCGAAAAGTGGAAGAAACCTTGCAGAATCAGGGTCTGAGGGTTAAATCGGACTTGAGAAATGAGAAAATCGGCTTTAAAATCCGCGAGCACACAATCAGACGTGTCCCGTATCTCCTGGTAATCGGAGATCGGGAAACGGAAGCAGGTACCGTGGCCGTGCGCACGCGAAGCGGTGGCGACCTGGGCAGCATGTCCATAGAACAGCTGGCCGAAGGTCTGAAAGCCGAATCCGCGAGCCGCGGCCGTACTGTTTTGGAGGGTTAGAGAATCGCCGCAAAAAAACCGCAACATCGGATAAACGATAAAATTCTTGCGCCCGAAGTCAGGGTTATCGACCAGGAAGGTGCCCAGGTCGGCATCGTTCCCATCGAGGAGGCCCGGCAGATAGCCGGCGATGCCAGCCTCGACCTGGTGGAAATTTCGCCTAACGCTGAACCGCCAGTTTGCCGGGTAATGGACTACGGCAAGTTCCGGTTCGAGGAAAGCAAGAAACTGCAGACCGCCAGGAAGAAGCAGAAGCAGATCCAGGTCAAGGAAATCAAATTCCGGCCCGGAACCGATATAGGCGACTACAAGATCAAGCTGCGCAAGCTGGTCAGCTTTCTGGAAGAGGGTGACCGGGTCAAGGTTACCCTGAGGTTCCGGGGACGCGAGATGGCGCACCAGGAACTTGGACTGGAATTGCTGCAGCGGGTAAAGGCCGACCTTGCACTGCACGGTACGGTCGAGCAGGAACCGAAAATGGAAGGGCGGCTAATGGTCATGGTGCTGGCCCCCAAAAAGCACAGGTGATCGCGGGTATGCCGGGATCCGGAATTATTTTGGAGAAGCAGTAATGCCTAAGTTGAAAACGAATCGTGGCGCCGCCAAGCGCTTCAAGAAGACCGGTTCCGGCAATTTCAAGCGCGGCCAGTCGCACCTGCGCCATATCCTCACGAAAAAGAGCAGCAAGCGGAAACGTCAGCTGGGTTCGCCGTCGGAAGTGCACGAGGCTGATGTTGCAGCCGTGCGCCGCATGTTGCCTTTCAGTTGAATTCATTCTTTCAGGGGTTTTAGCAATGCCAAGAGTAAAACGCGGTGTAACCGCACATGCCAGACACAAGAAGGTGCTGGACAAGGCCAAGGGTTATTACGGTGCGCGCAGCAAGGTTTTTCGTGTTGCCAAGCAGGCCGTTACCAAGGCTGGCCAGTATGCCTATCGTGACCGCCGTCAGCGCAAGCGCCAGTTCCGTGCGCTATGGGTCGCGCGCATCAATGCTGCAGCTCGTGAAAATGGCATGTCCTATAGTCGTCTGATCGATGGTCTGAACAAGGCAAACATCGATGTCGACCGGAAGGTGCTGGCAGACCTTGCGGTATTCGATGCCGCCGGCTTTAGTGCGCTGGCAGAAAAGGCCAAGGCCAGTCTATCGGCTTGACCCCTTTGCCGCTGGTGTAGACGAAAAGGGGAAAGGTCATAGCCTTTCCCCTTTTTTGTTCCATCCAAGGTGATGGATGCATGCACAAGAACGCTATTTCCCGGCATGGCCAGTCGGCATGAACCCGGAGATCGGAACGACATACCCGGATTTCGCATTGCTATATCCGGGCCTTGCTGTCCATGTTAAAGGGACAGGAAACAGTAACTCAGGGAGCGCTATCAGGTGAGCAGCCTGGAAGAAGTCGAAAAGCAGGCGCTGGACGAGATTGCGGCGGCGGCTGATCCGGCCGCCCTTGACAGCGTGCGTGTCGGCTATTTAGGCAAGAAGGGTCTGTTGACTCAGCAGCTGAAACAGCTCGGCGCGCTGCCGGCCGCGGAACGTCCGGCAGCAGGGCAGGCGATCAACCAGGTCAAGGAACGGGTTCAGCAGGCGTTGGAGACGCGTCGTGATGCGCTGCAATCATCACAACTCGATGCGCGGCTTGCGAGCGAGCGAATCGATGTTACCCTCCCGGGGCGCGGCCAGCCGCAGGGCGGCCTGCATCCTGTGACCATCACCATGCGCCGTATCGAGGAATTGTTCCGGCCGCTGGGGTTCAGCGTTGCGGAAGGTCCGGAGATCGAGGATGACCATCACAATTTCGAAGCCCTGAACATTCCGGCGCATCATCCGGCACGCGCCATGCACGATACCTTCTATTTCAATGCGCATACTCTGCTGCGCACCCATACCTCACCGGTGCAGGTGCGTGTGATGGAGCAGCGGCAGCCGCCATTGCGCATCATTGCGCCGGGCCGCGTCTATCGCTGCGATTCCGATCTGACGCATACCCCCATGTTTCACCAGGTCGAAGGCCTGCTGGTGGATGAGCAGGTCAGTTTCGCGAATCTGCGGGGGCTGCTGGACGAGTTCCTGCGTGCTTTTTTTGAACGCAGTGATCTTCCGGTGCGCTTCCGGCCGTCCTATTTCCCGTTTACCGAACCCTCGGCCGAAGTGGATATACAGTGCGTCATGTGCGAAGGCGATGGCTGCCGGGTCTGCGGTCAGAGCGGCTGGCTGGAAGTGCTGGGTTGCGGCATGGTGCATCCGAAAGTATTTGAGCAGGTCGGTATCGATAACGAACGCTATACCGGGTTTGCTTTTGGCATGGGCGTTGAACGCCTTGCGATGCTGCGCTACGGCGTGAATGACCTGCGACTGTTTTTTGAAAACGACATGAATTTTCTGAAGCAGTTTAACTAGGTATTACCGGCTACGACAAAATCACCAACAGACTTGTAGCCCGGATGGAGCGTCGTGGAATCCGGGGACGATGCTGATACAGTTTCCGAGGCCTTATGAGATTCAGTGAACAATGGTTGCGTGAATGGGTGAACCCGGCGGTTTCCACCGCTGAGCTGGTGGAGCAGCTGACCATGGCCGGACTGGAAGTTGATTCGGTCGAACCGGTCGGTGCAGGCCTGCAGGACCTGCTGGTGGGCGAGGTGCTGAGTGTTGCTCCGCACCCCGATGCCGACAAGCTGCGGGTGTGCAATGTCGCGATTGGCCAGGCAGAGACACTGCAGATTGTCTGCGGTGCGCCGAATGTCCGCGCCGGCGGCAAGTACCCGCTGGCGCCGGTCGGTGCACGCCTGCCGGGTGATTTCAAAATAAAGAAGAGCAAACTGCGTGGTGTGGAATCGCACGGCATGTTGTGCTCCGCGCGCGAACTGGGCCTGAGTGAGGATCACCAAGGCCTGATGGATTTGCCGGAAGAGGCCATGGCAGGGCAGAGCCTGCAGCAACTGCTCTCGCTGGATGACAGCGTCATCGAGGTAGACTTGACGCCCAACCGGGGAGATTGCCTGGGGATAGAGGGAATCGCGCGCGAAGTCGGTACGCTGACCCGCAGCCCGGTGATGCGCGTGGATACCGATCCCGTTGCGGCTACGGTTGCTGATCGTTTTGCCATCGAGGTGCTTGCACCGGATGCCTGTCCACGTTACCTGGGGCGGGTGGTGGCAGGGGTGGATGCTGCCGCAGAGACACCCTTGTGGATGCAGGAACGCTTGCGGCGCAGTGGCATGCGCAGTCTCGGCCCGGTCGTGGATATCACCAACTACGTCATGCTGGAACTCGGGCAGCCCATGCACGCCTTCGACATGGACTGCCTGTCGAAGGGTATTCAAGTGCGTTACGCTCGTGAAGGCGAGCAATTAACCCTGCTGGATGAGCGCACCATTACCCTGGATCCGGATACGCTGGTAATTGCCGATCACGACAGGGCGCTCGCGATTGCCGGCGTCATGGGCGGCATCGATTCGGGCGTGCAGCCGGATACCTCTGTGCTGTTTCTGGAATGCGCCTTTTTTACCCCCGAAGCAATTGCCGGTTGTGCTCGCAAGTACGCGATGCACACCGAGTCCGCGCACCGCTTCGAGCGTGGTGTAGATCCGGATCTGCAGGTGCGTGCGATCGAGCGGGCAACGCAGCTGCTGCTGGAAATTTGCGGCGGTCAGCCGGGACCGGTCATAGAGGTTAGTGCTACAAAGTACCTGCCGGAAAGTACGCCAATCGTGTTGCGCCGGGCGCGCCTGCAACGAGTACTGGGCATGTCCCCCGAGTCGCATGAAGTGACCGATATCCTGACACGCCTGGGCATGACGGTAACCGCCCAAGGCGAAGACTGGCTGGTACAGTCACCGACCTTCCGTTTCGATATCCAGATCGAGTCTGACCTGATCGAGGAGGTGGGGCGTATCCATGGTTACAACCGCCTGCCAAGCATCGTCATGCAGGGTGCGCTCGATGTGCTGCCGCTGCCTGAGAATGAGCAGTCGCTGGCGCAGATCTGTGATCACCTTGTTGCGCGTGGTTACCAGGAAGCCGTGACCTACAGTTTTATCGATCCCGAACTGCAGGCTCGCGTGAATCCATCCCTGCAGCCGGTGCAGTTGGCCAATCCCATCTCCTCGGAGATGTCGGAAATGCGCACCAGCCTCTGGCCCGGGTTGATCAAGGCTGTGCAGTACAATCTGAATCGCCAGAAATCACGCTTGCGGTTTTTCGAGCATGGTCTTAGGTTTTATTCGCAAGATAATGAAATAAAACAAGAAGTAATGCTGTCTGGTGTTATTACAGGCGGCCGCCACCCGGAGTATTGGGATGGTAAGGCCGAAGCCGTCGATTTCTACGACATCAAGCATGACGTGGAGATGCTGCTGCACTTTACCGCACACGGGCGTGAAACGGTATTCGTGGCGGCCGCGCACCCGGCACTGCATCCCGGCCAGTCGGCACAAATCAAATGCGGTGACGAGACGCTGGGGTGGCTGGGTAGAATCCACCCGGCACTGGCAAATCGCCATGATCTGGACACGAATACCTGCCTGTTCGAGCTGCGCTATGCGGCCATCAGGCAGGGCTCCCTGGCGCGCTTCAAGTCAATCTCCCGCTACCCCTCGATTCGCCGCGACCTGGCGGTCGTCGTTGATATGAACACGGCTGCCGCTGACCTGCAGCATGTCGTGGCTGAAGCGGCGGGCGAGCTGCTGCAGGACCTGGTGTTTTTCGATGTATACCAGGGTAAGGGTATAGAAACAGGGCGAAAAAGCATCGCCTTTGGCTTGATTCTACAGGATTATTCACGCACACTTACCGAACAAGACATAGAAACCATCGTCACTCGTGTGACACAGCGACTCGACGAAGAATTTGGGGCAACTTTAAGGGCGTAGAATTATGGCACTGACAAAAGCCGACATGGCAGAAAGGTTGTTTGAAGAGCTGGGTTTGAACAAACGCGAGGCCAAGGAACTGGTGGAGCTGTTTTTCGAGGAGATCCGCGTGGCGCTGGAGAACGGGCGCCAGGTCAAGCTCTCCGGTTTCGGCAATTTCGATCTGCGCGAGAAAAATGAAAGGCCGGGACGCAACCCGAAAACCGGTGAGGAAATCCCGATCTGTGCGCGTCGTGTCGTAACATTCCGTTCGGGTCAGAAACTCAAGGCGAGGGTAGAGGCATATGCTGGAAGCGAGTCATAACAACGAGCTTCCACCCATCCCCGGTAAACGCTATTTCACCATCGGTGAAGTCAGTGATCTGTGTGGTGTGAAGCCGCACGTGCTGCGTTACTGGGAACAGGAATTCCCGCAGCTCAAGCCGGTGAAGCGCCGTGGCAACCGCCGCTATTACCAGCGTCAGGATGTGCTGATGATTCGGCAAATCCGCAGCCTGCTGTATGAACAGGGATTCACGATCGGTGGTGCGCGTCAGAAAATGTCGGGCGAGGATGCCAGGGAAGACGTCACCCAGAGTCAGCAGATCGTGCACCAGGTACGCCTTGAACTTGAGGATGTACTGCAGCTGCTGAAACGGTAGCCAGAAACCTAACTGGTTACTGTATAATCACACACTTGTTTTACTCGGGGCGTAGCGCAGTCTGGTAGCGCACTTGACTGGGGGTCAAGTGGTCGGAGGTTCAAATCCTCTCGTCCCGACCAATTTTTCAAAGACTTGCAAAGGTTTT
>Ga0316190_10001959_pt1 | contig 14961 bp, 16 predicted proteins | sample Eddworburrow2_MG_FD_204929 | JGI IMG/M metagenome (GOLD analysis project Ga0316190, IMG submission 204929) | Coastal sediment microbial communities from Maine, United States - Eddy worm burrow 2 | ecosystem: Environmental > Aquatic > Marine > Coastal > Sediment | place: USA: Maine | collected... | reverse complement strand
TGATAAAACCAAACCCTGCATTGTTATTGGTGGGGGCGAGATTGCCAGCCGAAAGGCTGCGCTGCTGCAAAATGCAGGTGCAAGCATTCGTGTGATCTCTCCGGAGCTGGGCCCCAGCCTGTCGGAGCTGAAAGAGCAGAATGAAATTGAGCATGAGGCGCGTGAGTACTGCCAAGGTGATCTGAATGGTGCCCGTCTTGTGATTGCCGCCACAGATAATATGGAAGTAAACCGGCAGGTTTCAGAAGAGGCTCAGACGCAGGGTATTCCTGTTAATGTGGTTGATCAACCAGAGCTTTGCAGCTTTATCATGCCCTCCATTATTGACCGCTCTCCGGTGATTGCAGCTGTATCCACCAGCGGTGCCTCGCCTGTTTTGGCACGCCTGATTCGTGGCCGGCTGGAGTCTCTGATCCCTTCGGGTTATGGCCGTCTGGCAGAGCTGGCCAGCAGCTTCCGTGATCGGGTTAAAGCACGTTTCACCAACCCAACCGATCGTCGCCGTTTCTGGGAGGATGTCCTGCAAGGGGGCGTGGCAGAACGCGTATTCTCTGGTCACAATGAAGAAGCCGAACAATTGATGGAGCAGGCTCTGGAAAAGACCTCGCTGACAACTGATGGCATGGGTGAAGTCTATCTGGTCGGTGGCGGCCCTGGTGATCCTGATCTGCTCTCCTTCCGTGCACTGCGCCTAATGCAGCAGGCTGATGTAGTGGTCTATGATCGCCTAATCGCAAAAGCTGTTCTGGAGATGACGCGGCGTGATGCAGAACGTATCTACGTGGGCAAAGAGAACAACCACCATGTCATGTGTCAGGAAGATATCAACCAACTGCTGGCTGATCTGGCTAAGCAGGGCAAACGGGTAGTCCGGCTTAAAGGTGGTGACCCCTTCATCTTTGGACGCGGCGGAGAAGAGATCGATACCCTCGCCTCACAAGGTGTGCCATTCCAAGTGGTGCCCGGTGTTACCGCAGCCTCAGGTTGCGCCTCCTACTCTGGCATTCCGCTGACCCACAGAGACTATGCGCAATCAGTCGTCTTTGTAACCGGTCACCTGAAGGATGACAGCTTAAATCTGAACTGGAAGGCGCTGGCCCAACCAAATCAGACCGTGGTTTTTTATATGGGATTGATGAGCCTGCCGCATATCTGTCGTGCGCTTCAGGAGCATGGCATGTCGCCTGATCTACCCGCCGCGCTGGTGCAGCAAGGCACCACACCTCAGCAAAAGGTTTATACCGGCACTCTCTCCACGCTACCCAGTATTGCTGAAAAATATAAACCTAAGCCACCTACCCTGATTATTGTCGGTGAAGTGGTTGAGCTACGCGATAAGCTGAACTGGTATAAATCAGGTGAAAGTATCCCTGAAGAGATACCATCGTTTGAACCCGAAGCATGGCCTGAAGCGGATCAGGCAGCGAACAACTGATTAAAAAAGGGCAGTTTTTAACTGCCTTTTTTTATGCTGGTCGGTTGGGATTGTGAGGCGTGTAAGTTTATTGTAGCGCCATCTGCTTTGGGGCAAATAAGCGGAAGGTATAGAAATCATTGAACTGGAAGACGATCTCACAACATATTAGCCAATGCAGTGGCACTAACTTTATAGCAAAAGAGGCAGAGAGCCTGAGTGGTGGCTGCATCAATCAGGTATTTTGCCTTACAGATGGCAACAATTTATATTGCGTAAAGCTCAACCGAGCTGATCATCATGATCTCTTTAAGGCGGAGCATGCCGGGCTTTTGGAGCTGGCGGCTGCTGAAGCCATACGGGTGCCGAGGCCGATATGTGATGGGCTCAGTGAGGGGAAATCCTATTTAGTGTTGGAGTACATCAAGCTCTCATCCGATGGCAACAGGGGGATGGCTCAGGCAGGACAACAACTGGCCAACATGCACCATACCACTGCAGAGCAGTTTGGCTGGCAGGCGGACAACTTTATTGGCACCACTCCGCAATTTAACCAACAGACTGAAAGCTGGTGTGACTTTTGGCGTGATCAGCGTCTTGGCTACCAATTGAGTCTGGCTAAGCAGAATGGTTATCGAGGGCAGCTGCAGCATCGGGGTGAACGACTGCTTGAGCTATTGCCGCTTCTGCTCAATCATATGCCGGAAGCTTCACTGCTGCATGGTGATCTATGGAGTGGCAATATTGGCTTCACTGTAGAAGGGGCGCCTCTCATTTTTGATCCTGCGCCCTACTATGGCGACCGTGAGGCAGATCTGGCCATGACTGAACTCTTCGGAGGTTTCAGCTCAGAATTTTATGCCGCCTACCGTGAAAGCTGGCCGTTGGATGCAGAGTATGGTGTGAGGAAACAACTATATAATCTCTATCACATACTCAATCACCTCAATCTCTTTGGTGGTGGTTATCTAAGAGAGGCAGAGGTGATGATTGATCGTCTATTGGCGGAGTTGGATTAAGCTACTACTTGTTTTACAGCACTATTAATAGTGCTTTATTGGGGATATGAGCTCTCTAAGATCACTGAGGGTGCGATGTGCGCCGTGGCAGCGGGCGCAGATGGCAACAGCGGCTTCACCTAGAAATCTTCCGGTCTGTTTTGGCTTGTTGTTTTCAATACTCTCTTCCAGTTTTTTAAGTATTTCCTGGGTGTTTGCTCCCAGGATGCGTTCTTTGGGCACCTCATCCCGGTGACATTTTTTGCAGTTTGTTCCCAATGCCTTGAGCTGGATGTTGAGTTGTTTTAAAGAGCGTGTTGCAACCTTCGGGCGTAGATCCTCTGTTGCGATCTTGATGCGGTTAACGGTTGCTGTAAGCAGTTCCATGAACTTGCCGTAGCCAACAGTTTTGTTTTGTAGTGTGATTTGATGGTCGCTGAAATCAGGTGCCCGGTAGAGGGCGGCAGCCAGCGCTTGGAAATCCTGATGGCAGAGGTTGCAGCTCTCTTCCAGTTTTTTGTGAGCGCGCAGAACTTGGTTGTAGTTTCCTTTCTGTGCTGCTGTTTTCAGTTTGTCGACCCAATCTAACCTTACCTTGTTCCGCCATTCTGGCACCATTTCGGGGATTTTGCGGTAGTTCTTGGCTAGCCGACTGCTCCATTTTTTTGTGCCGACGGCATTTTTCTGTAGAGCATACTCTTTGACAGCTTGCATCTCCCGGCGCAGTTTGAACATGGTGTGCAGCCATACCTGACGCTTGTTTGCCGGTTTGTACCACTGCGCTAGTGAGCTGGGTGGCAGAGTGAGAGTAATCTGTTCAGATTCAGCCTGAGTGGCTCCGCTTGTCAAAATCAGGGCAAGGGCGCAAGTAATGAGTAGTGATTTGATCATGGTGCTGGTTACATTACAGTGCAGCGTTAAGTGCGTTAATTGCAGCCTGATTCTCTTCTGGCGTGCCTATGGTGATCCGCAGGCAGTCGGCCAGCATTGGATGGCCGCCACTGAGATTCTTTACCAGTACGCCAGATACTTTCATAGCGGCATGGATCTCGTTTGCCCTATTGGTTGGCATGCGTACTAGGATAAAGTTGGCATCACTGTTAAATGACGTAAGACCGTCTATGTTATCCAGTGCTGCAAACAATTGACTGCGTGACTGGCGAATAAGAGCGGTCTGGTCATCGAATACCGATTCATGTTGCAGGGCAAATTCGGCGCTGACCTGGGTCAGTGTGTTGATGTTGTAGGGCAGCCGGGTTTTGTCAATCTCATCCAACCAGGGTTTTGGCCCTGCCAGCAGACCCAGGCGCAGTCCGGCCAGCCCCAGTTTTGAGAGGGTGCGCATCACCAGCAAATTAGGGTAACGGCCTACCTCGTCCATAAAGCTGGCATCGGTAAAAGGAGCGTAAGCTTCATCGACAATAACCAGTCCCGGTGCGGCTTTTATGATCTGCTGAATCTCTGCGACATCAAATAGATTGCCGGTGGGGTTGTTGGGGTAGGCCAGGTAGATAATGGCAGGCTGGTACTGTTCGATGGCGGTTAATAGCGCTGGAAGATCCAGGCTGAAATCTTCGCTTTTCAATGGCACGCCTTGATAGGGCATGCCGGCAAAGAGGGCGATCATGCGGTACATGACAAAGCTGGGTTCAACGGAGAGGATTGTCCGATCTGCTCCGGCCAGGGTCAGAGCCAGCATTTGGATCAATTCATCTGAGCCATTGCCCAGCAGCAGGCCAGCATCCTCAGGGATATTCATGCTGATGCGCAGGCGTTGCTTCAGCTCGTTGCCCTGTGGGTCGGGGTAGCGATTGACATCTGTTTTGTGCAGCAGCTCCAGCCACTCTTGACGCAGTGATTCTGGCCAGGTGTAGGGGTTTTCCATCGCATCCAGTTTGATCAGGCCGCTGGAATCGGGCACATGGTAGGCGGAGAGTGCTTTTATCTCTGGGCGTACCCAGCGTTCAATGGCCTGTTGAATGTTCATGAATTGCAGTTTGGGCAGCCGCTCTCACAACACTCTTCAGCGGATGGTGTTGTGTCGGTTATGTTTTTGCCTTTGCGATATTCAGCGGAACGGGCGTGGGCGGTCAGCCCTTCACCGCGTGCCAGTGCTGATGCGCTGTCTGCCAGATGGGATGCCCCTGCGGGGGAGGCCATGATCAGGCTGGAACGCTTCTGGAAGTCGTAGACTCCCAGGGGCGATGAGAAGCGGGCAGTGCGTGAGGTGGGCAGCACGTGGTTGGGGCCGGCACAGTAGTCACCCAGTGCCTCGGCGGTGTAGCGTCCCATGAAGATAGCCCCGGCGTGGCGGATCTTTTTGGCCATGGCTTCTGGCTTGCCTACAGATAGCTCCAAGTGTTCTGGGGCGATGGCATTGATGACGTCCACAGCTTCATCCAGGTCTTTTACCTGGATTAGGGCGCCACGCTCGCGTAGGGCTGTTTCAATAATCTCTTTGCGTTCCATCTCTGGCAGCAGGCGCTCAATGCTCGCTTTTACCTTTTCAATAAATTCAGCACTGGGCGTGACCAGAATGGATTGGGCATCTTCATCATGTTCAGCCTGAGAGAAGAGATCCATTGCAATCCAGTCAGGATTGGTATGACCGTCACAGACCACCAATATTTCGGAGGGGCCAGCAACCATGTCGATGCCAACCTGGCCGAAGACAGCTCGCTTGGCGGTGGCGACATAGATATTGCCGGGGCCAACGACCTTGTCAACGCCGGGGATTAGTTCAGTGCCATAGGCTAGTGCGGCTACGGCTTGGGCTCCACCGACAGCAAATACGCGGTCTACGTTAGAGATATGGGCGGCTGCCAGTACCAGCAGGTTGACCTCGGCATCAGGTGTTGGCACAACCATGATCAGCTCTGGAACGCCAGCTACTTTGGCAGGGATGGCGTTCATCAATACAGACGAGGGGTAGGCTGCCTTGCCGCCCGGCACGTAGAGACCGACGCGATCCAGTGGTGTTACCTGTTGTCCCAGCAGGGTGCCGTCTTCCTCGGTGTATGACCAGGAGTCCATCTTCTGGTGTTCAGCATAGGCTTGGATACGCTTTGCAGCATATTCCAAGGCCTCCCGCTGCTTTAGCGGAATTGAATTATAGGCGCGCTCCAGTCGTTCGGCCGGGATCTCTAGCGCGGCTGCATCGGTAGGTTTCCAGCGGTCAAAACGGTGGGTGTATTCCAACAGGGCAGCGTCACCGCGGCTACGGATATCCGCAATGATATCGTTTACGGTCTGATTAACCTGCTGATCAGAGACAGAGTCCCAGGCTAGTAGCGCCCCGAGTTTCTGTTCAAAATCAGCATCAGTTGTGGCCAGTTGTTGAATGTTAGCCATCATTTTTTTCCTCTGTACTACGTTCATTTACGGCGGTTCTCAGTGCATCTACCAGCTCTGTGATACCGCTGTGTTTCACCTTCCAGGAGGCTTTGTTGACAACCAGTCTGGAGCTGATATCGCTGATATGCTCCAGAGGAACTAAGCCATTGGCCTTCAGGGTATTGCCGGTGTCCACGACATCGACGATCAGGTCGGACAGGCCGACTAGCGGGGCTAGCTCCATAGAGCCGTAGAGCTTGATGATCTCAACCTGTTTGCCTTGAGCGGCAAAGTGGCGGCGCGTGCTCTTGATGAATTTGGTAGCGATACGCAGTCGGCTTTCACTCAATTGCGCATCTTTGACACCAGCCACCATGAGGCGACATTTGGCAATTTGCAGATCCAGCGGTTCGTAGAGACCGCCGCCGCCATGCTCTAACAGCACATCTTTACCGGCAACGCCAAGATCAGCTGCGCCATATTGTACATAGGTGGGTACGTCAGAGGCACGGATAATTACAAGCTTGATTTGTGGATGATTGGTGTCCAGGATCAGTTTGCGGCTGGTCTCAGGGTCATCTGTGGGCGTGATACCAGCATGCTTCAATAGTGGTAGGGTATCTTTAAAGATTCGCCCTTTGGAGAGCGCAATAGTGATGCAACCGTCAAATTCCACGATGTAATCCTGTGTGCTGGATGTTAGTCAGGCAAGCGCCTGATGTGCGCGCCAAGACCTGCCAGTTTCTCTTCAATGCAGTCGTAACCACGGTCGATGTGGTAGATGCGATCTACGACGGTTTCACCCTTGGCAACCAAACCAGCTAGTACCAGGCTGGCTGAGGCGCGCAGATCGGTGGCCATGACGGGGGCGGCAGTCAGTTGATCAATACCAGTGACAATGGCAGTGTTGCCTTCAAGTTTGATGTTGGCTCCCATGCGTTGCATCTCCTGCACATGCATGAAGCGATTTTCAAATACGTTTTCGGTAATGATGCCTACTCCCTCAGCAACGGTGTTAAGGGCAGTAAATTGGGCCTGCATATCGGTTGGGAAGGCAGGGTAGGGGGCGGTGTGCACGTCTACAGATTTTGGCCGCTTGCCCTGCATATCGAGGGTGATCCAATCATCACCTGTCTCAATAGTGGCTCCAGCCTCTTGTAGTTTTTGCAGCACGACATCCAGCAGGTTTGGTGCTGTGTCACGAATCTTGATCTTTCCGCCTGTTATGGCAGCGGCGACTAAAAATGTGCCAGTCTCAATTCGATCAGGTAAAACACTGTAATCGGTGCCGCTAAGTCGCTCAACGCCTTCAATGTGGATGCTGGCAGTGCCAGCTCCGGTGACCTTTGCGCCCATCTTGTTTAGGCAGTTGGCCAAGTCAACAACTTCAGGTTCGCGGGCAGCATTTTCGATGATGGTTTCGCCATCAGCCAGGGTGGCAGCCATCATCAGATTTTCGGTGCCGGTGACAGTGACGATATCCATGATCAAACGAGCGCCCTTTAAACGCTTAGCTTTGGCGCGGATATAACCGCTTTCAACCTCGATTTCTGCACCCATGGCGCGCAGCCCATCAATGTGCAGATTGACCGGGCGTGAGCCGATGGCACAACCACCTGGCAGGGAGACATCGGCCTGACCAAAACGACTGAGTAGCGGTCCCAGCACCAAAATGGAGGCGCGCATGGTCTTTACCAGTTCGTAGGGGGCAGAGTAGTTTGTGATGGTGTTGGGATCCACCTCAATGCGCATGCGCTCATCAACCACCAGTTGCACGCCCATTTGCCCCAGTAGCCCCATGGTTGTAGTGATGTCATGCAGATGAGGTACATTGCTGATGGTCATTGGGCTATCAGCCAATAGGGTTGCTGCCAGAATGGGCAGTGCAGCATTTTTGGCACCCGCGATGCGCACTTCACCTGCTAGAGAGGTGCCGCCGGTTATAAGAAGTTTGTCCATCAGGTATCCGCGAGTGGAAGAAGGTCGATAAGGTTGCTGACTCTTGCTATTTCCAGCAATGATTCAGGTATGTTGCGAAAATAGAGTTGTTGTCCGGCAGCTTTGTAGTTGTCCATCCATTCTAGCATCACGGCCAATCCGGCGCTGTCGCTGCCAGTTATGCCGCTGAGATCAATGGTTAACTCTTTTTGTGTATCCATTAGAGTTAGCCCTTGCTTGAGTAGATCTGATGCGGTTGCAAAACCAAATTCACCGTTGATGGTGAGCATGCCTTCATCAGAGTAACTGATTGTGGAGCTGCTCATTCACTGATCCTTTCATTCTTTTTCTTCAGTTGTGCAATAAGGCTGTTTAAGCCTTTACGCCGGATCTGGTTTGAGAACCCAGTACGGTAGTTGGATACCAGGCTGATGTTGTCAATGATGACATCATACACTTTCCAGCACTCTTCATTCAGGTGCAGGCGATAATGGATGGGAATGGGTGGTGCGCCACTGGTTTTAACTTCAGTTTTTACTATTACTGCAGAGGCGTCAGCCTGTTCATGCATCGGCAGATATTCGATGGCTTGATCAGAGTAGTTAAGCAGTGCAATGGCGTAGGTGCGAATCAGCAGGGTTTGGAATTGACCAACAAACTCATTCTTTTGAGCATCACTGGCTTTACGCCAATATTTTCCAAGTACCAGGCGAGACATGCGATTGAAGTCAAAGTGAGGCACTATAATGCTGGTTACCAGATCGGCAATCTTTTCTGGCGATTCATTCAGTTCCTGTTTTCTGTCGGTGACCTTTGCCAGTACCTGGCTGGCTGTGTCACGTACCAACTCCAAAGGGCCCTGTGCAGATGACCAGGCAGACTGTGTTGCAATCAGGGCTACGCAGAATAGCACCCATTTCAACTTATTCATTGTTGCCACCTTCCTCTGCTTTACTGAATAGGAATTGCCCAATAATTTCTTCCAGCACCAGTGCTGATTGAGTGAGTGAAACCTTGCCACCTTCAGTCAGAAATTTTTCGCTCCCGCCGGGATCCAATCCGATATATTGTTCGCCTAAGAGACCGGCGGTATATATCTTGGCAAAGGTGTCATCAGGGATGGTGTTGTGGTTGCCATCAAGCGACATGGTTACGATGGCTTCATAGGTGGTGTTGTCGAATGAGATATCGGTTACCCGACCAATGCGTACCCCAGCCATCGAGACAGGCGAACGTACTTTGAGGCCGCCTATGTTATCGAAGCGGGCGGTTATGCGGTATCCGTCGTTTCCGCTCATATTGCTCAGATTACTGACCTGCATGGCCAGAAAAAATAGTGCAATAAAGCCAGCCGCCATGAAGGCGCCGACCATAATTTCCATGGTTCTCATTTGTACCATTACTCTTCCCCAAACATCAGTGCTGTAAGCACAAAATCCAAACAGAGTATTGCCAGGGCTGAATGCACCACCGTGCGGGTGGTTGCCCGGCTGACGCCTTCGGATGTTGGCGTACAGTCATGGCCCTGAAACAGTGCAATCCAGGTGCAGACAAAACCAAATACCAGGCTTTTGATTACACCATTATAAATATCTTCATGCAGATCAATTTTAGCCTGCATTTGTGACCAGTAGGCACCTTCATCCACACCCAGGAGACCTACTCCCACAAAATGTCCACCAATTATGCCAATGGCACTGAATAGCGCGGCGAGCAGCGGCATGGATATCAAGCCAGCCAAAAAACGGGGTGTCAGTATCCGCTTGATAGGGTCAATGGCCATCATCTCCAGTCCAGATAACTGTTCCGTTGCCTTCATTAAACCGATCTCAGCAGTTAGGGCAGATCCTGCTCTGCCAGCAAATAGCAGCGCTGTAACTACTGGTCCCAATTCGCGCACTAGTGATGCGGCAACCATAACGCCAAGGGTCTCTTCTGCACCGAATTGAGAGAGTATGTAATACCCTTGCAGAGCCAATACCATGCCAACAAACAGGCCGGATACGGTGATAATTAGCATTGATAGCACGCCCACAGAGTGGATTTGTGCAATCAATAATCTTGGCCGAATGATAAGGGCCGCGAACCCTGAAAGCATATGCAGTAATAAGACATGACCGCGCCCCAGACGTTCCAGGGTGCCGATGCCGATTCGACCAAGCCGGGCTAGTTGCTCCATTAGCAACCCACTCCTCTGTTTATAAATTGGTGCTTTGTGATGACCACTTAATTTTCCAGTATATCTGTTTCTAGCGGTTCTGCTGGAAAATGGAAGGGCACAGGCCCATCTGGCAATCCATCCATAAATTGACGCACCCAGAATGAGGTGGAGTTGGCAATTTGTTTGCTTGGGCCGCCAGCGATCACCTTGCCGTTTGATAGAACATAGATCATATCGGCAATATTTGTGGTCTCTTGTACGTCGTGAGAGACGACAATGCTGGTCAGGCGGCTGGCCTTGTTGAGTCGTGGGATAAGCTGCACCAAAACGCCCATGGATATGGGATCCTGCCCGGTAAAAGGCTCGTCGTACATAATCATTTCAGGGTCAAGCACGACAGCGCGAGCCATTGCTGCGCGCCGCGCCATGCCGCCGGATAGCTCAGATGGCATTAGGTTTCGTGCGCCACGCAGGCCAACGGCCTCCAGCTTCATCAGTACAAGCTTGCGAATAATGGACTCAGGCAGCTTGGTGTGTTCGCGCAGAGGGTAGGCCACATTGTCAAACACATCGATATCGGTCAGTAGCGCGCCGCTCTGAAACAGCATGCCCATGCTCATGCGCAGTTTGTAGAGGTCTTTGTTGTTGAGCTGGTGTACATTCTGCCCGTTGACATGAATGGTGCCGGCATCCGGCCGGAGTTGCCCGCCGATCAGTTTGAGCAGCGTGGTCTTACCGGTGCCGCTTGGCCCCATGATGGCAGTAATTGACCCTTTGGGGATGTCGATATCAACCCCATCAAAGATAGCCCGATTGCCGCGAAAAAATCGCAGGCCGCGTATCTTGACCAGTGGTTCATTTTTATCTTTGGGGTGTGGTGACATAAGTTCCCAGTTTAATGGTGAATTCTGCGCGTAATTTTACAGGGTGACCAAGAAGCAATTGAGGTGCCAAGCTTTCAAAACGGCGTATTTTCACCTCTTCTACTGGATGGGGTCAAGCTACCTTGGACAATCCAGTGAAGGTCTGGAAAAATGCGCGCTCCTTATATGTGATTTTCCTGGATGAGTTCTCCTAATTTTATGCTGCTAAATGTTGCTGCAATCGTTGTTGGTTTTGCCTTGCTGGTATGGGGAGCAGATCGTTTTGTTTTGGGTGCGGCATCGATTGCCCGCAATCTGGGGCTCTCTCCCATGCTGATTGGTCTAACGATTGTCGGGCTTGGCACCTCAGCGCCAGAGATTCTGGTCTCTACCATGGCCTCTGTCCAGGGCAATCCGGGGTTGGCTATTGGTAATGCCATAGGGTCAAATATAGCCAATATTGGCTTGATTTTGGGTATTACGGCGTTGATTGTGCCGCTAACAGTTTGCTCTGATGCGCTGCGGCGAGAGTATCCTATCCTATTGGCGATATGTATGTTGGTGCTGGTACTAATGCTGGATGGGGAGCTGGGGCGTATCGATGGCGCTATTCTGATGCTCTCTTTGGTGCTGGTGATCTATGGTTTGGCAAGGATCGCGCTTCGAAGCCGCACAGAAAAAGACCCCATGGAAGCTGAATATGAGGCAGAAATGCCTGAAGCTATCAGCACCAAAGCGGCGGTTATCTGGTTTATTGTGGGGCTTGGCGTGCTGTTGTTCAGCTCGCGTCTATTGGTTTGGGGTGCGGTTAATATTGCAGTCTCCTTTGGCATCAGTGATTTAATAATAGGTCTTACCATTGTTGCATTGGGTACCAGTCTGCCTGAGCTGGCAGCCTCTATCACCAGCGCGCTTAAAAATGAGCATGATATCGCTATTGGCAATGTGATCGGTTCAAATATGTATAACCTGTTGGCTGTACTCTCTGTGCCGGGTGTTATTATGCCGGGGATCTTTGCCCCAGAGGTGTTGAGCCGTGACCTGCCTATTATGATTGGTTTGACGCTGGCTATCTTTATTATGGGTTATGGTTTTGGCGGCAATGGTAGAATCAACCGTTTTGAGGGGCTGCTTCTAGTACTGTGCTTTGTCGGTTACCAGGCATTTCTCTTTATTGGGGCTGATGAACCGGTGGAGCAAACAAGCATTGTTCGTATGTTGGATGAGAGAAAAGTATGACCAAGTCAGTTGATCTTCCTTCCGCTCAGATTGAGCAGCTTCAGTCCTTGGGATTGGCCGTTATTAAAACTGAAGCCCGGGCTGTCGAAGCGCTGAGCCAACGTCTCAATGGCGATTTTGCAACCGCCTGTGGCCATATGCTTGGATGTGAAGGCCGTATTGTGGTGACCGGTATGGGCAAATCCGGGCATATCGGCGGTAAGATTGCAGCCACCCTGGCCAGCACAGGCACCCCTGCCTTTTTTGTCCATCCAGGTGAGGCCAGTCACGGTGACTTGGGGATGATCACCTCCAAGGATGTTGTGCTGGCGCTCTCTAATTCTGGCGAGACGAGAGAGTTGTTGACTATCCTCCCGTTGATAAAGCGTTTGGGCGTACCCTTGATTGCAATGACGGGTAAATCTGATTCCACACTGGCCCGGAATGCGGATGTCCATGTTGATGTCAGTGTTGAGCAGGAGGCGTGTCCGCTAAATCTGGCGCCTACTTCTAGCACAACGGCAGCCTTGGTTATGGGTGATGCTATGGCTGTTGCACTGCTGGAGTCGCGCGGTTTTACGGAAGAGGATTTTGCGCGCTCACATCCAGGCGGGGCCTTGGGTCGACGTTTGCTACTGCTCATCAGTGATATTATGCATACAGGGGATCGAGTGCCGCAGGTTGGCGTGCAGGCGCTGCTGCCTGATGCGCTATTGGAAATGACCCATAAAGGATTAGGCATGACCGCTGTAGTGGATGATCAAGGACGACTGGCTGGCATCTTTACTGATGGTGACCTCAGGCGAGTGCTGGATCGGGGGTTGGATATTCATAAAAGCACCATGCAAGAGGTTATGACCACGGGTTGCACAACCGCCTGTGCTGACCAGCTGGCTGCTGAAGCATTGCAGGTAATGGAAGAGAAAAAGATAAATGCACTGCTTGTGTTAGATGATCAGCAGCGCTTGATTGGAGCATTCAATATGCATGATCTATTGCGGGCCGGCGTGGTGTAAGGCGGATAATGATGAAAGATGTGTTAGAAAAAGCGAGCCGCATTCGCCTGGTTATCTTTGATATAGACGGTGTTTTGACGGATGGCAATCTTTACCTTGGTAATAATGGTGAAGAACTCAAAACATTTAATATCAAAGATGGCTTGGGTATAAAGCTGCTGATGCAGTCTGGTGTAGAGGTTGGGGTTATTACCGGGCGCAGTTCTAAATTGGTAGCACAGCGTATGGAGAGCTTGGGTGTTAAATATGTATACCAAGGTCGGCATGAAAAGCTCCCCGCCTATCAAGAATTATTAACAAAATTGGAACTTGAGCCAGAACAGGTGGCCTATGTGGGTGATGATCTAATTGATCTGCCATTAATGCGGCGCACGGGGTTTGCGGTTGCCGTTCAAGATGCACACTCTCTGGTTAAGCAGCATGCTCATTGGCAGACAACTTTAGCAGGTGGGCAAGGTGCAGCACGAGAGGTTTGTGAGTTGCTTATGAAGGCTCAAGGTACGCTTGATGAGGCGTATCAAGCTTTTCTTGAGTGAAATCATAGATGTTGAGTCGTAGAAGGGTTGTTATTGGAACGCTTTTTATTCTGCTGGCTACAGGTAGCGCTCTGTTGATGCAGACAACTAGCAAAAAAGAGAGCGTAAAGATAAAAGCTGAGCATTCGCCTGACTATTATGTAGAAGATTTTACTGTCACCGACATGGATATTGATGGCAAGCTGAAGCAAACCTTATCTGCAGAGCGGATGTTGCACTACCCAGATGACGACAGTACCGAATTAACGCATCCCCACTTGATTCTTTATGATGAGAGTGCTCCCCCCTGGAAAATAAAATCTGAAACAGGCTGGGTCTCGGGTGATGGGCAGTTGGTGCTATTGAATGGGGCAGTCAAAATCGACCGGATTGCTGCGCCTGGATTTCGTCCGGTACACATTACAACAAGCAATTTACGCGTGCGACCGAAAGAGAATTATGCTGAAACAGATGAGAAGGCGAGGATTCGCAGCCGCGGCGATGTGCAAACATCCATTGGTATGCAAGCATGGCTTAATAAGCCGATAAGGCTTAAATTTCTATCAAAGGTACGAGGGCATTATGAAATTAACTAAACGGCTGTGCTGCGGTGGTCAACAACTCTTGGTGTTAAGTCTGTTGCTTCTGTGTGGAAGCGAGGTGTTGGCGCTCTCCTCAGATAAGGATCAGCCTATACAGGTTGAGGCAGATGGCATGGAGGTTGATGATGGCAAAGGTATTACCACCTATAGCGGTAATGTGGTGGTGGTACAGGGCAGCATCAGGTTAACAGCTGACACGGTTTATATCTTTCAAAGTGAAGGCAATACAGATCGGCTTGAAGCTGTAGGCAAACCGGCCTATTTTCAGCAGCGTCCAGATGGTAAGGATGAGGATGTAAAAGGTAATTCCCTGCGTATTGAGTACGATACCAATAGTGAGCTGCTGGATATGATTGGCGATGCCGTGCTCTTTCCTGGTGGTGGGCATAAGCTCACCAGCCAGCATATCACCTATGACAGGGTTAAAGCTGTTATGAAAGCGGGTGCAGCAGTGCCGGGTGGAAAGAAGTCAGTAAAATCTGGGCGGGTTAAAACAACGCTTGCCCCGAGTAAGAAAAGCGCTGCTAAAAAATGATCACACTTTCGGCCACAGGGCTGACTAAGTCATATAGTAAGCGATCTGTTGTAAAGGATATATCCCTGGAGGTCGCAACTGGCGAAGTGGTGGGGCTACTTGGCCCGAATGGGGCGGGTAAAACCACCTGCTTTTACATGATTGTGGGGCTGGTTCCGGTAGAAAGCGGCAGCATTTCCCTTGGCCATCATGATATTACACTGCTCCCGATGCATGCCCGTGCGCAACTGGGTTTGGGCTATTTAGCACAAGAGCCGTCAACATTCAGAAAGCTAAGCACGCGGGATAATATAATGGCCATCCTGGAGACGCGTAAAGAACTCTCCGGTGGAGAGCGCGAACTGAAATGTGAAAATCTGATGCGGGAG
>Ga0316190_10001958_pt1 | contig 14966 bp, 12 predicted proteins | sample Eddworburrow2_MG_FD_204929 | JGI IMG/M metagenome (GOLD analysis project Ga0316190, IMG submission 204929) | Coastal sediment microbial communities from Maine, United States - Eddy worm burrow 2 | ecosystem: Environmental > Aquatic > Marine > Coastal > Sediment | place: USA: Maine | collected... | reverse complement strand
GGTTTGAGTGACAGCAAGCTCTCCTGCGGGGTCGTGCTCGCACGAGCGACGGACGACGGCTATGTCACGCTGATGCTGCGGGCCTACCATCACTGGGACTTTCCGAAAGGCCTCATGGAAGAGGGCGAGGAACCCTTGCAGGCAGCTCTCCGCGAACTTCGTGAGGAGACCGGCATTGCAACGCTGGAGTTCGAGTGGGGTGAGCGCTGCATGGAGACCGGCCCGTACAGTCGCGGCAAGACCGCCCGCTACTACCTCGCACGCACCGAGGAGGCAAGCGTCGTTATGGGGCCCTCGCCCGATACCGGGGAGCCCGAGCATCACGAGTGGCGCTGGTTGAGCTTCGACGAGGCCTACGACCTGGCGTCGCCGCGGGTGCGCGAGGTCGTGCGCTGGGCGCGGCAGATCATCGGCACATAGAGCGGCGCCCCTGTACCGACTTTCCCTGATAGTATGAGTTCTTTGCGGCGCGGATAATAAGAATCATGCGCTGGCGACGTATCGCATTCTGGGTCACGTTCAGCACGCTGGCACTGATCGTGCTGGCGCTCAGCTGGCTGTGGACGGCGGACCTCGGCGTATTCAAACCGCAGGTCGAGCGATTCGTGACAGAGAAAACCGGGCGCGAATTCGCGATCAACGGCGCGTTTTACGTCGACCTGGCCCGGCACACGACCGTCGTCGCCGAGAATATCCGCTTCGGCAATGCCGAGTGGGCAGAGCGTGAGAACATGGTCACCGTCGGCAGGGTCGAGGTGCGTCTCGATCTGTGGTCGCTGATCGATGGGCCGGTACTCATCGAGCTGGTCGACCTCGACGATACGAACGTCCTGCTGCTCAATCCGGGCGACAGGGCCCCTAACTGGCGAATCCCCATCGAGGCCGCACGCGTCGAGGACGAGGATGCAGATGAGCCAGGTATGGACGTTCTGTTTGCGCAGATCGATGTCGACCGGCTGCAGGTGAACCTCGAGAGTGTCGAACGCGACAGGCCACTGCACCTCCTCGTCGAACGCCTCGACCAGATGCATCGAGACGATGATTACCTCGACCTAGAGCTGCGCGGCTCGCTCGACGGCCGCAGGGTCGAGATTGACGGTGAGTTCGGGACCTGGGAAGCATTGCTGGCCGGGAAGGACTTCGAAGTCGATGTAGACGCGGTACTTGATACTTTCACTCTTTCTGCACGCGGTCGCGTCGACGACGTGGCCGACCTCAGGCGGCCGGAATTCGAGTTCACGGCATCCGGGCCGGATATCGACGACCTCACACGCATGCTCGGTCTCGACGAAGAGGGTGACGGCGACATCAGGCTTTCCGGTGCGCTGGCTGCCATCGCCGACGGACCGATGATCCTGAAAGTCGAGGGTAATCTCGGGCGCACCGAGATCAACGCCACCGGCGAAGTCGCGGACCTTAAGTCTTTCGAGAGGCTCGAGCTGCAGGTAACCGCTTCGGGCCCCGATCTCGGTCGCATCCTGCGGCTGGCAGGAATACACCAGGTTCGGGAGTCGCCCTTCATGCTGAATTTCGATGCCGAAATGGAGGACGGCCGGTTCGATATCAGGGAAGCGACGATGGTGTTCGCCGATGCAACTATCGAGGGCGCCGCGCGATTCCCACGTTTTCCGAGCATCGACGATGCCGTCATCAACCTGCAGATCGAGGGGCCGGATATCGAGCGCTTCAGGTACATCACCGGGATGCCAGGCGCGGCGAGCGGCCCGTTTTCACTCGGCTTTACTGTTGACGTGCGGGACGATGGCGTGGAAGTGCTCAACCTCGAGGTGCGGACGTCGCTCGGCGAGCTTCGAGGCAGCGGCAGCATCGGCGATCCCGATACGTTGCTGGGCACCGAATTCAACATCCGGGCCAATACGGACAGTCTCTCGAAACTCGCGGGGGCCTATGGCGTTGAAGACATGCCGGACAAGGCGGCCGAGATTTCCGGCGCCGCGAAATACACGGCAGATGGTATTCGCACCAATGGGCCCGTCTCCCTGGACATCGACGGCACGTCGGCGCAGGTTGACGGCCTGATCACGCTGCGGGACGGCATCCGGGGCACAGACGTTTCGGTAAAGGCGGCCGGTGACGGCTTCGCTGAACTCGTGGCGATGTTCGCAGACGCAACGGGTGCGCCGACGCTGGCGTACGACGTCAAAGGCAGGCTGCGCGTGCGGGATGACGGTTTTCACTTCACAGATATAACAGGATCGCTCGGCACGACGCGCATATCCGGCGAGGGTTTGCTCGTTCCCGTGAGCACGCTTGCGGGGACCCGGTTCGATTTTTCGGCGCGCGGTGAACAGTTCGAGGAACTCGTCGAGTCGTTGGGCGACGTCAAGGTCCGGCCAGGGCCTTTCGAGCTCGGGGGCAGGATCGCGTTTCGAGCCGACACCATCGAGTTGAGCAATGTCAGGCTGGATCGGGATACCGCAGAAGCAAAGCTCGACCTGACCGTCGGTCTCGACAGCGACCAGCGCTATCTCGACTTCGACCTGGTGGCGAACGGGCGGGACGTTCGCAGCATTCTCCGCGGAACAGAGAGGTTCGACGCGTTCGAGCAGCCGTTCTCTGTCAAAGTCGACGGAAAGCTGCGCGGCTCGCACTGGACCTTCGGCAAGCTCGATGTCCTCGTTGGCGACGCTACGATAGCGGCTGCCGGCGACATCGAGCTGGTTGAAGCAAAGACCACCACCGCCTTCAGCTTCAAGCTGGACATTCCATCGCTTGCGACGCTCGGCATGGTCGATGGCCGCGCGTTTCGTGACCAGGGGTTTTCCGTGAATGCGAATGTGCAGAGCGGTGACGGCAGGCTGGTGGCCGAGGGTGTCGATATACGAATCGGCAACAGCGACATGGTCGGGTCGATGCGGGTCCGCCAGGGCGCGGTACCGGAGCTTGAAATTGAACTGCACTCGAACAGGCTTGTACTCCAGTCCCTGCTGGCGGACGTCGAGGCGCCGACCGAGGCGGAGCCGAACTTCGAGGACGGCCGCCTGATACCGGATACTGTCATCCCCTTCGACGCGATGAAGAAGGTGAATGTTTCTCTCGCGGTGGATATCGACGAATTTCAACGAGGCAGTCTTTACTTGTCCAGCGTGAAACTCGACGCTGTGCTGCAGGACGGCGCAGCGAACATTCGCGACTTCCGTTTTAACGCGCGTGCCGGCCAGGTCGTAGCCAGGGGGTCGCTGGAGCCGGACGGCGATACAGGCAAGGCATACATCCAGGTTGTCGGCAGGAATGTGGCGCTCGGGCTCTTCGACACGAACCTGGACCTGGCGATGACGACCAACGCGGACATCGATCTGCGTTCTGCCGGCACGACGCTTCGGGCGCTGGCGGGTAATACCGATGGTGTCATCTATGTCGATATTCGCGGCGGCCGAATCGCCAAGGGCAACCAGTTCATCCAGGCGCTTTCCGGCGACGCGCTGGAAGAGATCATGAACGCCATCAATCCTTTCCGGAACACCGACCCCTATACCGACTTCGAGTGCCTTATCGTGCCGCTGGTCGCGACGGACGGGATGATCGTAGGAGCACCCAGCGTTTTCGCCAGCACATCGAGGATTCGCCTGGTGGGACAAGGGGAAGTGAACCTGAAAAACGAGAAACTCCGGTTGAACGTGCGAACCACGCCGCGGCGTATCGTGAGTTTCAGTGCGGCCGAACTCGTCAACCCGTACCTCCAGATCGTCGGCACACTGGCGTCGCCGAGGCTGGCGGTCGACGAGACTGGCGTCCTGATAACCGGCGGTGCAGCGGTGGCAACGGGTGGGCTATCATTACTCGCTCGCGGATTATGGGACCGGTTGTCGAAAGCGGGTGACGCATGCGGACAGATGTCTGAACAGGCGCTGAAGGAACTGGAGGGCCGACTGCCGGACCTGGAACTCGAGAACTCATCTCAACCGGAGTAGACCTCGAATGAGAAAGACAGTATTTGCCAGCCTGATCGCCGCTGTTGTGCTTGCTACAGCCGGCTGCGCGACCATCGATTACGACTACCCGAGGCAGGAGGCTTACTTCCTGCCCGATACCTCGGATACCTATTTCGGGAAACTGGTCGAACCCGATGTGGCGCAGCATCCGCCGGACCAGTCGGGTTTCTACCCGATGAACGACGGCGTCGATGCGTTGACGGCTCGCCTTCTGTTGGCGGATCGAGCCGAGAAGAGCATCGACGTGCAGTATTACCTGATCAAGAATGACATCGTCGGCCGGGTATTCATCTACGAGCTGCTGAAGGCGGCCGATCGTGGCGTCCGTGTTCGCCTGCTGCTGGACGATATGTTCACGTCCGGCTATGACGTCGGGATGGCTGCCCTGCATTCACACCCCAATTTCGAGATTCGCATATTCAACCCGTTCCATCGCGGTGCTGCTGGTAGGGTCCAGAGCGCCCTGACCGGCTTCGGGCGAATAAACCGCCGCATGCACAACAAGTCCTTCACGGTCGACAACCAAGTCACGATTATCGGCGGGCGCAACATTGCCGACGAATACTTCGGGGCTCGCGAAGACGCGAAATTCGGCGACCTGGACGTGATGGGAATCGGCCCGGTCGTGCAGGATGTATCCAACATGTTCGATACGTACTGGAACCACGAGACTGCTTTACCGGCGCCGGCTTTCGTCAAGGAGCTGGATGACCCGGACAAGGCACTGCAGGATTTGCGTGATCGGCTCGCGACGGCACTCGAGGATATACGCGGCTCCAAATACGCGGAAGCCGTTCGCGCGCGATACCTCAAGTACCTCGGACCGGGCAAGCGCCTCTTCGAATGGGCGCCCTACGAGCTTGTCGTCGATTCGCCGGACAAAGGTGTCAAGGCGAAGGCGCAGGAAGCCGACTCGATAACGACGCCGTTGATTGAGTCCGTCAAATCGGCCGAGCGTGAACTGATAATCGTGTCACCCTATTTCGTGCCGCTGAAGAGCGCCAAAGAAAGTCTCGCGGGGCTGCAAAGAAGGGGTGTCCAGGTAACCGTCATTACCAATTCGCTGGCGGCGAACAACCAGTTTACGGTGCACGGTGGATACGCGCCCTCGAGGAAGCCGCTGCTCGAGGCGGGTGTCAAGATCTACGAGGCACGTCCGGATGCCGATGTCGCGGGCACGGAGTTCATCGACACATCGGGCAGCAGGGCGACGCTGCATACCAAGGCTTTCATCGTCGACGACAAGGAGGTCTTCATCGGCTCGTTCAACTTCGATCCGCGTTCAGCGAACCTCAACACGGAACTCGGGGTCATCATCCGCGACCCCGAACTGGCACTGGTCTATTCGGTGCTCATCGAGGATGCGCTCCGGAGACAGACCTTCGAGGTCTTTTTGAACGAAAAGGGCAAGCTGCGCTGGCGCGGCTACAAGGGTAGCGAGGAGGTCATCTACGACAAGGAGCCGGAAACGACCTGGGGCCAGCGAACCAAGGCCTGGTTCGCGCGCATCATCCCGAAGAGCCAGCTGTAGTCCTATTTCTCCGTCGTGGCCGGCACATTGCTGCCCGCGGTGAACGGGTATTTTTTGAAGAAATTGGCAACGCCGGTATTGACCCGTTCCTCGAGCTCATCAAGGTCTTTCTGACTGACCCGGCCGGTGCCGACGGCCTCCCAGATCAGCTTCTTCTTGCGCGCGTCGACGATGTCGATGTTGAAGGTTCCCTCGGTGTATTGGGAGACGTGTGTCTCCTGCGCGTACCCGTAGCCCATCCAGGGATCGTAAAAGCCACCGCGGTAGCCATAGTAGCCTCCTCCGTACGTCGGCGCAGGCGTCGTTCGGACGTCGGTCTTCTCGCGGAGGATCGCGTTGAAGTTCACGAGCAGGTCGGGGTTGTTCGACAGGGTGTAGCCGCGCAGTTCCATTTCGCGAGTGATTGCAGCGACCATGTACTTGGAAAAGAAGCTCTGGTAATTCGTGCTCTCCGGTCCGGCGTCCTCGAAGAAGTTGAAGGTCGAATACCGGCTGAAATCGGCTGACGGGTCGTAATCAGAGCGGATATTGTCCGAGGCGCAGCCACTGGTGGCTGCCGCGAGGACAAGCACGCTGACGATCGTTACAATTCTGTAGAACCTGTTGATTAACATTGAAATTCTCCAATCCCTTCAGTTCGGGATCCGCCTGATGCGATCTTCGTGGCAGGCCACTATATACTTATCGTGCGCCACAGAAAACTCTCGTAAGACGGGCCAACATGAGAAACGCTATTGCACTGACAGTGCTCAGTGTTCCGTCACGACCGGTCAGGCCCAATGGTGATCGACGGCCCGATGTCCCCGGAAGCGGAGCAGTGCGGCCTGGTCAGGTACGAGGACTTCCCGGTCCGGGATTTCCCGGAGGATTATGTCGCGAGGCTGCGTGCGTCACTGGCCGTTGTCAACCCGTCATTCGACGAGGCGATCAGGCAAAATGGACGTCCTCCCGGGGAAGCGGAAGAAGAATAGTGAGACCCGAAGTGCTGCTTTTTGTGCTCGGCTTTGCGTTGGGGGCATGTTCCGCCGGCACGAGCGGGCCGACCGAACTGACGATCGAGCAGTTGCGCGATGCGACGTACGATAATGTCCTCGAAGAGCCGGTTACCCTCGTGGACGGCCGATTCGAGGGCGAACCGTTTGTGCCCGGCGCCGCAACGCGGCCGGTCGTCACGCTCGTTCCCGGGACGATGGCCCAGGGCGACCTCGATGGTGACGAGACCGACGAGGCTGTCGTCGTGCTGACGAGTGACTCGGGCGGCAGCGGGGTGTTCATCTATCTTGCCGTGGTGAGGGAGAGCGACGGTGAGCCCGACAACATGGCAACACTCAGCCTGGGCGACCGTGTCCGGGTAACCGCGCTCTCTATCGATGACGGAAAGATCCTCGCGGAACTCGTGGAGCACGGGCCGAACGACCCGATGTGCTGCCCGACGAGCGAGGCTCAGCGCGAATGGTTGCTGCAGGATGGCGAGCTTGTCGAGCTAAAGCCGATAGCCGAGCCGCGAGGCAGCCGCTTCATCGGGCATCTCGTGTGGGGTCACGAAAGCCGCTCGTTCACGGAGTGTGGCGGCAAACGCGAAGGTTGGGTGATCAACGACGCCGGTGACGAACTCATCGAGGTCTACGAGGAACTGACAGCAGCCCCGTACCAGCCCATGTTCGTCGAGATCCGCGGCACGTGGGAAGCGGCACCGCGGGAGGGGTTCGGGGCGGAGTACGACGAGGCGTTGCGGGTCACGGAGCTGCTGCGAGCCGAGAACGAAGGCTTCGGCTGCGAGCTGGAGTTGAGCGACGTCTTGTTCATCGCGAGTGGCAACGAGCCTTTCTGGCGGTTGCACATCCGGCATGACGGGATCTCGATGCGCTCGTTAGACGCGCCGGGCGAGATCGAATTCGCGGCGCCACGGGTGAGCAGGCAGCCGCCCCGAGTCGTGTTCGAGGCGGGCGGAGCGGAGTCAGGAATAAGGATCTCGATCGAGAAGCGCCGCTGCGTCGACTCCATGTCCGGCACACGCTATGCATGGTCGGCAGAGATAGACGCTGACGGCCGGCGTCTCGAGGGTTGCGCCGCAGAAGGCATATAGACCATGCTTGGCCTGCTCGATGGCAGCCCCGATACGATGAAAGTACTGACGCGAATACTCCTGACCCTGCTCGCCGCCCCGGCAGCACATGCCGGTAGTATCCTCGACTACATCCGCAACTATGATCTCAACGACTACGCACTCGGGCTGACCTACAGTGTGAGCGAGAGTCCCTATGTGGGCGGTGAGAGCAGCGGTTTCGCGTATCCGTACCTGACGAGCTTTCGTCATAACGCCTTTACGGATGACTGGCTGATCCTGACCGGCGGCGACGTCGGCGTCCGGTGGGTGAATGATGCGGGCTGGGTACTGGGCGCGGTAACCCGAATTCGCACGGAAGGGACGGGCAACTCGCTGCTCGATGAGCTGGCCGATATCGACGTTCGCAAGTGGCGGGTGGAGGCGGCGCCGCTCGTCGGCTGGCGCGGCTGGCCGGTGCACTTCGAGCTGAAGTGGTACAACGAGATATTCAGCAGTTTCGGCGGGCCGACGACGGAACTCAAGACGTCGCTGCCAAGGGAGCACCCCTGGGGCTGGTTCGTGCCGTCGGTGACGGTCGTGCACAACAGCGCCGGCTACAATCGGTACTACTACGGTGTATCGGAGTCGGAGAGCGAAGGGGGGCTGCTTGAGCCCTATACGCCGGGCGCGGGGACGAACGTCAGGGTGCGTGTGAGCACCGGCTACGCCATCAACCACCGCTGGCTGTTGTCCGTAACGCTGAATCACGAGTGGCTGGCAAGCGAAATCACCGGTAGTCCCATCGTCGACAAGAATTCGGTCTGGTCCGGGAGCATCGGTATTGCGTACAACAACGACATCTTTCACACACCCGATTACGAGGGCGAGTTATTCAGGTCCGGCGGTTTCGAGTTCCGGATCGGAATGTACAACAACCGGACCGACAGCAAGATCATCCAGGCGCCGTCGGACGGCAGCCCGGCAGAGGAAATCGATGTAGAGGACGTTCTGGGCGTTAACCGGAGGAAGCAGATCGTTCATTTCGAGGGTGTGTGGCGATTCGCCCAATTCCACAGGCTGGAGATCGGTCACTTCCAGCTAGGCCGTGATTCGGGCACCACGTTACTGACGGACATCCGGCTCGGCGACGAGGTCTTTACGGAGGGCACGCAGATTGACGTGGATGTGGAGCTCCGCGTGACGAAGGCGGCTTACGGGTTTTCGCTCATGAACGACGCGCAGAAGGAGCTTGGCATCCTCGCCGGCGTACACATTACAAATTACCAGGCTCTCGTCGTCGCCCCTGACACGGGACAGAGCGTCGAGACGTCGATTAGTACGCCGTTGCCCGTGATTGGTGCATACGGCAGCGTCGCGCTCGGTCCCAGGACCGATCTGAGCGCGAACCTGCAGCTTTTCCGCATGGAATTCGATCATTACTCGGGCTCGCTCAACAACTTCTACCTCGGGTTCACGCACTACTTTAGCGACACGATCGGCGCCGGTATCGGGTATAACGTCTACCTGATGAACCTGGACTCTGCCGACGACGATCTGCGTGGCTCGCTCAAAATGCGGCACCATGGACCGATCGTGTTCGCGAGCTTCAACTTCTGACGAGGCAGGCAATGGCGTTCGGAAAATCGTGTTTGGTCCTGGTCCTGGCTTGCGTGGCCTTGCTGGGCGGATGCGGGGAGCAACGTAAGGCCTTGCGCCTGCTGGAGCCCGAACAGCGGTTCGACCGGGAAATCGCAGCGGAGCTGGTCGAGGTTTTCAAGAATAATTCCACGTACCGGATCGAGCTTGTCCCGCTTCCGGACAGGTTTGAAACGGCGCTGGACGCACTCGAGGATGGGTACGCCGACCTTGCCCTGGTGTCGAATGCCCAGCCCTACCGCGAGGGCATTACGACAGTGATGCCCTTCTACCCGACGGTGCTGCACATTCTTCACCTGAAGGATCGTCCTGCCGATAGCGTTGCGAGCCTGTTGCGCGGGGCTACTGTCAACGCCGGTCCGGTCGGCTCGGCGTCGAGACAGTTGCTGCTTGGCATTATCGATACGATCGATATCGAGGCGAGCGATGTCACATTCGTCGATAACCCCGAGACGCTCCCGGACGTAAACGTGGTCTACGTGCCGATTTCCCCGGAACGTCTGCGCGCATTGCTCGGACAAGAGGGCGTTGCCGGGAAGTACGAGTTTCTGAGTTTCGGCTCGCCGAAAGATGTCGGCAGTGGAGGGGACATCGATCGCACCTTGTTACTCAACCCCCGCGTGTCGTCCTTCATCATCCCGATGGGGATCTATGGCGACCTGCCGGAAGAGCCGGTTCTAACGCTCGCCGTCGACAAGCTACTGGTTGCGAGGCCCGGCGTAGATAGTGCTGCGGTGCATGACCTGATCAGTGAGATCCTGCGGCTGCAGCCTGCTCTCGCCGCGAAGTACCCGTACCTGTTCCAGGACTTGAGTGCCGAGTTCGATCCGTCGGGCTCGACATTCGTGTTGCATCCCGGCGCCCAGGCGTTTATCAAACGCGACGAGCCGACGCTCTACGAGCGCTATTCCGGCGTGGCGGAGGTGCTGGTCACCCTCGTCATCGGCCTCATCAGCGGCGGCTACGCGGTTATCCAGATTTACAATCGCCGGCGCAAGAACCGCATCGACGGTTTCTACAGGGACGTCATGGCGATCCGGGATTCGATCAACGAGCGCAGCTCGGCCGCAGAAAAAGCCGTTGCCGTCGAGCGAGTCAGGGACCTCCAGAACAAGGCATTCGATATGCTGATGAGAGAGAAGCTGGCGGCCGACGAGAGTTTTCGCATCTTCGTAACCTTGTCAAACGATATTGTTGCCCAATTAAACTAAAGATCGACCAAAGGAGAAAATAATGAAAATGCCTGTTTCAGTCGCCATCCTTGCGGTGGCTTTCCTGTCCGCGAACGCGTCCGGCCAGGGGATGACCCAACTGAGCTGCAAGGATTTCGTCCCCACCGAGGAGGCCAGGCAGCGATTTCCGGATCTCGCCGGCGCCTGCGAGGGCGTCGTTGAAAGGGACGGCGAACTTTACGGACTCTTCCGCGCCGAGGTACGCCGGGTGCGCGGCAACAACATCACGCTGCATCTGCCCGCGACCGACCACACATTCACGGTCAGGCCGGATCCCGCGACGTGGGTCATGGCTGGCGACAAGAAGGTTCGTGCGCGCGAACTGATGCCAACGCAGGACATCCGCATCTACCTGTCGGCCAGCGAATTCGCGAAGCCCGATGTTGAGGAAATCGCGTTCATCACGGAGTCGGACTTTCTCGTCGACGTGCCTGTCGACGATGTCTCTTCCGTGTCCATTCCGGGCCGCGTAATCACCAGCACGGCGCGCCGCGAGGCGATTGTCGAGTCCGTGAACAGGGAGACCCGGGAAATCAGGGTGCTCGACGCCGAAGGCAGGCTGCACACGATCGTGGCCGGCGACATGGTTGCCAACTTCGACCAGATCGAGCCACGCGATCGCATAGTCACCGAGTACCTCGAGTCCGTGGCGGTATTCGTTGCACCCGCAGGTACACCGGCGCTGGGCGACATGGGCCTCGTCGAGGTTGCGCAGCCGGGTGAAAAACCGGGCGTGGCGGTCGCCGACACCTTCGTGGTTGCCGCGGAAATCGATGCAATCGACAGCGACACGAGGGTTGTGACTTTACGTGGTGAGGATGGATTTCAGACCGCGCTCAAAGTAGCCGATGACATCGACCTGGGTAATTTCAAGGTTGGAGACGAGGTTCGCATGCGGGTTACCGAGGCCGTGGCGATTTCGGTCGTCGAGGCGCCCTGATCCGGCCTTATCGCACTACCATTGCCTGACAGGGCCCATGTCCATGTGCACGAAATCGGACCTGGGGTAGAAACCGACGCCGCCGCGCTCCATGCGGAGCGCGGCGTCCCGGAGATTCGTGGTGCGGACGCCGCGCAAGCGTACGTCGATCGCGTTGCCTTCCAGGTGCTGGCTTTTCTTCGCGACGCCGCTGGTCGTTGCGCGCAGCATCTCGTTGGTCGTCGGTGATCGATACGCGGATACCACCTCGTAAGCTTCTTCGCTGCCGAGCTCGTTCCGCACGTCGTGCAGCAGGTCGAGCAATTGCGGGTTCATCTCGGCCATTTCGCCAGTGCGAAAGTCCTTGAGAAAGCGGTTGATATCGTCCAGCGCGGAATCGATGTACTCGCCATTGGCGTAATAGACGACGTCGAGGCTCAAGCGGGTATGGGTATGGTAGAAAGACAGTTGCCGTGCATCGGCGGCGCGCACCCTGTCAGGTGACGCGATAGAGGCCATGATCGCAAGTGCGGCAAAAGCCAGCGCGATAAAAGTTCGTCTCGATACGCGCGCCATCATACGTGTCGGGAGCGCCCCGGTTGCCTCGGAAGCGTCGAATATTATCACCGACAAGAAGAATTTCAGCCGATCAAATCACATCCGGGAAGGGGAGCGCTAGACCACGCGGTTTCGTCCGCCACCCTCGAGAAAGGCCTGCGTATTTGCGGCGAGCTCGTCGATCGCGTTTTGCCGGGCTTCGTCCGTCGCCCAGGCTATATGCGGCGTGATGATCAGGTTGTCATCCCGGTAGTCGAGCAGCGGATCGCCGTCGACCGGCGGTTCCTGCGGCAATACGTCGATCGCGGCGGCGGCGATCTGCCCGCTTGCGAGGGCGTCCACCAGTGCTTGCGAGTCGACCAGCCCGCCGCGGGCGGTATTGATGAGCATCGCACTGCCCTTCATCGCCTCGAACTCACGGGCGCCGAACAGGTTGCGCGTAGCGTCGTTGAGCGGGCAGTGCAGGCTGATGACGTCCGCTTCGGCGAGCAGTTCGTCGAAGCCGACCCGGTCATTGGGCACGCTGTCCGTGCCGGGGCGGGCCGAGACGAGCACCGTCATGCCGAGCTCGCGCGCAATGCGCGCAACGCCCTGTCCCAGGGCCCCGTAGCCCACGATGCCGAGCGTCATCGCGGAGAGTTCCCGGACGGGGTAGTGCAGCATGCAGAACTCGGCGGACCGCTGCCATTCACCCGCACGCACGGATGCGTGGTATTGCGGCAGGCTGTGGGTCAGCGCGAGCAGCACGCCGAAGACGTGCTCGACCACCGACTGCGTGCAGTAGTGGCGGATATTGGCGACGGCGATGCCGTGCTCGCGCGCGCATTCCGTGTCGATGTTGTCAGTGCCGGTGGCCGTGAGGGCAATCAACTTCAGATTCGGTGCCTGCGAGAGCAGCTCGCGCGTCAGGCGGATCTTGTTGGTGAAGACGATCTCCGCATCGGAGATTCGTTCCGCGACCGCAGCGCCGGGCGTATCGTCATAGACGACGAGTTCCGAGACCAGGCTCTCCAGTCCCCGCAGGTCGAGCCCCGCGCCCATCGTTCCGAAGTCCAGGAATACGGCTTTCATGGAAAATTGAGGTACCCTCTGACCGACTCGAGACGATGAACGATCAATTCTGGAAACGCAAATCGCTGTCGCAGATGACGGCCGACGAGTGGGAGTCGCTGTGCGACGGCTGCGGGCTGTGCTGCATGCTCAAGATCCAGGACGAGGACAGCGGCGACGTTTTTTATACCGACGTCGCCTGCCGCCTGCTCGATATCGATACCTGCCGCTGCACGGATTATGCGAATCGTGCGAAAAAAGTCCCGGACTGCCTCGTGCTGACCGCTGAGGAAAAGGACGCATACGAATGGTTGCCGGACAGCTGCGCGTATCGACGTCTTGCCAACGGCCAGGATCTGCCCGGCTGGCACCCGCTCGTGACGGGCCGGCCGGAATCCGTGCACGAGGCCGGCATCTCGATGCAGGGCAAGGCGATCTCCGAAAACGATGCCGACGAGTGGACGGTGCTGAGGAGCGTTTGCGGTGACTGAACACAAAACGGTGCCGCTGGCGGATTACCGGGCGTATTCCGTGGAGGAAATGCGCGAGCGCGTCGAGCGCTTCCATGCGGATATGGCGAGGCGCCGCACGGTGCGTGAGTTCTCCGACAGGCCCGTGCCGCGCGACATCATCGAAACGGCCCTGGAGGCGGCCGGCACGGCGCCGAGCGGGGCCAACCTGCAGCCGTGGCACTTTGTCGTCGTCGGCGCGGCGGAGACGAAGAAAAGGATTCGTGAGGCCGCGGAAGCGGAAGAGCGGCAATTCTACGAGCATCGCGCGTCGCCCGAGTGGCTCGCCGCGCTGGAGCCCCTGGGCACAGACTCGTCCAAGCCGTTCCTGGAGACGGCGCCCTACCTGATTGCCGTGTTTCTGCAGAAGTACGGTCGCCTCGACGACGGTCGCAAGGTCAAGCACTACTACCCGACGGAATCCACCGGCCTCGCTACCGGGATCCTGATCACGGCGCTGCACCGGGCGGGACTCGCCACGCTGACGCATACGCCCAGCCCGATGAAGTTCCTCAACGAGATACTCGGCAGGCCTCTGAGTGAGCGGCCGTTCCTGCTGCTGGTGGTGGGCTATCCGGCGGACGACGCACGCGTCCCGGACATCTCTCGCAAGGGCCTGCACGACTTCACGACCTTCATCGACGACCCCCCGTAGGAGCGGGCCCTGGCCCGCGATCGATATTGACCGAATCCCGGTTCGCGGGCCAGGGCCCGCTCCTACGGGACGATCGTAGTCAACCCGTGTTCTGCATTCCCTGAGCGATACCGTTGATGCTCGCGAGCAGCGCGTCGAACAGTTCCTCGTCCTCGCGGTTCGAGGCGCGCCAGCGCTTCAGCAGGTCGACCTGCATCAGGCTCATCGGGTCGACGTAAGGATTGCGCAGCATGATTGCACGCTGCAGCGTGATGTCACCTTCGAGCAGCACGTCGTGGTCCGAGAATTCGAGTATCAGGTTGCGGGTCAGTTCGAACTCGTCTTTGATGATCGGGAAGAACGTGTCGTGGAGATCGCCGGCGAGTTTCGAGTAGAGCTTCGCAATACCGAGGTCGGTCTTCGCGAGCACCATTTCCGCATCGGCCGTCAACGCGCGCATGAAATACCATTCGGCGAACATCTTGCGGAATGCGGCTTCCTCGAATTCTTCCGCCGCCCGCGCGAGACCGCTGCCGAGGCCGTACCAGCCCGGCAGCACGAACCGCGATTGCGTCCAGGCGAACACCCACGGTATCGCGCGCAAAGAGTGCACACCGCCTTGCGCGCGCCGTGACGACGGCCGCGAGCCGATACGCATGCGCTCGATGATGTCTATCGGCGTGGCCAGCCGGAAATAATCGTAAAATTCGGGCGTGTCGTAGATGAGCTTGCGGTAAGCGTTGCGGCTTTCCTCGGCCACCATGTCCATCATCGCGTGCCATTCCGGGTCGTCGTTGCCGCGATGTCTCGGCATCGCCGTCGCGAGCGCCAGCGATCCGAGTACCTGTTCGAGCGTGCGCAACGCGATGCCGCGCAG
>Ga0316190_10001957_pt1 | contig 14975 bp, 16 predicted proteins | sample Eddworburrow2_MG_FD_204929 | JGI IMG/M metagenome (GOLD analysis project Ga0316190, IMG submission 204929) | Coastal sediment microbial communities from Maine, United States - Eddy worm burrow 2 | ecosystem: Environmental > Aquatic > Marine > Coastal > Sediment | place: USA: Maine | collected... | reverse complement strand
TGTTTTATAACAGTAAGCGCCTGCATTCATACTTGGGTTATCTGAGTCCGAATGCTTTTGAGAAACAATTAGTGATACGGGAAAAAGCGGCTTAACTGGGTTGTAACAAAATCCTTGACCACGTCACTCTGGAGGCTCCAGTTAAAGACAACCCAGCGCTACGTAAACTTATAGAACGCAAAGCACCATGGAAATAAAGGCACCCTGCCCCATATCAGATAAGCATGATGCCTCTACCTTTGACTGCGGCCATGCAACACTAAACGATTGGCTACAACGGCGTGCTATCAAAAAAGAAATAAAAGGAGCATCACGAATATTTGTTGTCTGTAAAGGTAACACCATTATCGGCTATTACTCTTTAGCGGTTGGTACCGTCACTAGAGAAGAAGCCGCTAGCAAGGTACGCAGGAATATGCCAGAACCTATCCCTGTCATGGTGTCGGGCCGTCTTGCAGTAGATACTCAGTGGCAAGGCAAAGATATTGGTGTAGGCATACTCAAGGATGCCATCATGCGTACTTTGATTGTTGCGAAACAAGCTAGCATACGTGCCATATTGGCTCATGCTCTGTCTGAGGAGGCGAAACGCTTCTATCTGCACTGTGGCTTTCACGAATCACCTATTAATGATATGACCTTAATGATTACATTGAATGAAGTCAGAAAAATTTTTGATATGTGATTTCTGCAACAATCGACCCCAGAGCTATTTATCGGCTACTCACTTATGTGTCGCACTTGCTTTGTGAACCCAAGGATATAAACAGTCAAATAATTGGCTGCCGCCTTCACTGTAACTTAATCAATAGACCTATTATTTTGTACAGATCAAAGCTACCCAACCATTCCTTGTAGCGTGGCCGTATGAGAATAGCTCTTCCTCTTCTCACCACACTTTTCTCCAATTTTCAGCGCCACATACCAAGATAGCCATTTCACTGCAAAACCGTAAACTGATTTGCTATCACTGCGGAGATATCACAATTCTCAACCGTAGCGGCCTAGAAGCCGCATCCTGCGGTTGTTATTCAACTGACAAAACAAACTGCGCCCAGATAATATGATATTAACCGGGCGCTTATACAATTCCGCTTCAGGAAAGCTCAGATCATTTCTGAAGTGATTTCTGCAGTATGATTTTAACCATGCTACGGCGGTTGGGCTGCAGACATTCGACCAATGCCCTATTCTTACCACTCTCCTCACCCTTCACGTCATCGCAAGGAACAATCGGCTCAGACTCACCCTTGGCAACAGTTCGAATCCGCCCGGTTTCTACGTTCTCTCCTACCAGATAATACTTCACCGCATCTGCACGCCGTTGTGATAGTTTCAGATTGTAGGTTTCAGAGCCAATACGATCGGCATGTCCGGTTACTTGGATGATTTCAATTTGTGGATACTCCTTCATCTTGGCAACGACTTCATCATCCAGTTTTTTCTTGCCTGCAGAGTGTATGGTTGAACTATCAAAATCAAACAGCGTAACTGCTTCCATGGTAACGATGGTAGAGACAGGCTTTTCCTGCATAACAGGAGCTGCTGCAGGCACTTCGGCTTCCGCCACCTCCTCCATGCCGGCTCCTGTTGCTTCCAACAGATCCGGATGGCATTCCGCAATCGCGTCAGCCAGAACCCAATATTCAGTACGCCAACACAGGTCGAATCCACTTCTCACAACATTCAACCAGGTGTCTGTCCAATAACCTTGTTTGTTGCTTTCATCTGCAGAAGCAGTACCCACCAGGGATAAGCACGCCATAATAAGCACATTCATTGCAATTCGTGAAGCTTTCATATTCTCATTCCTTAAGTTTATCAGGGCTACTATTATGGATTCATGGATTGAGGCACTTTAATCTTTGTCAGTTGCCGAGCTGCTATCGAAAAAAGCAGGCGTAAAAACCTTTTTGGATTGGAACGGACGTATAGCACCAGAGCTTAGACGTGATCTTTGACATAGCTGACTCTCCTTGAAATTTATAGTCTTACTCATCAATCAATCCATTAAAAGCTACTCAAAACGTTTTGAGTGAACTTCTTCTACAACAGCTATAATTTAAGATTAGGAAAGATCTTTCTAAAAAACAAGAGCAGTTCTACGGGAACCAAAAACCATGGGGTGTGGGTTTAACCAACATAAATACTACCTCTCCTATAGTACGAGACAAAAGCCAGCTCCAGATGACGATAAGATCCGCACCTGTGGTCGGTAAAAGTATAGAAGATCGAATAGCTTGACAATTGAGGGAGACCCTCTAATGTTGCCATATCTATTTCATCTGCATTAGGCAGCGTGTTGTACTTGTTATGGCAGCGCCGGCCAGAATAAAGATGGAGAGATTTTGGCTTACACTCAAAGCCAAACAACTACTCAAGCGATAAGATTACTTTTTATCGTAAAACACTGCTTGAAGTATAAGGAGATACATAATGATCATTAAAGACATAATGGTAAGAGAAGCGACCTCATGCTGCCCGGATACCAACCTCGAAGCAGCTGGAAGGATGATGTGGGATCACAACTGTGGTGCACTTCCAGTATTAGACACTGAAAATCATCCCGTCGGGCTCATTACTGATCGTGACATTGCCATGTCTGCAGTGCTAAATCACAAACCACTTTGGGATATATCAACAAGCGATGTAATCACTAATCGCGAAATTTTCACATGCAATATGAATGATGATATACAAGCAGCATTAACCACCATGCAAACACACAAGATTCGGCGTGTGCCGGTAGTGAATGGTGACGGCCGCCTGGAGGGGATGTTATCTATTGACGACATCATTGCCTGCTCCGAGAAGAAAGCGGGAAAGACCGTCCCTCCATTATCATTCGAAGATGCTATGAGCACCCTAAAGACGGTTTGCTTTCAGCATTGAGCTGAATAATATTACGCAAATCCAAGCCTGATATGAGGGCAATACAATATGCTGCCCTCATATCAATAAACTGTTAGCGAATCGCCTTCACAAGATTCAATTCACACCCAGTATTCTAGACCTGGGCATCGCAAGGCCATACTGTCTATTGTTACTTTAATAACGATGAAGTGGGTTATGCAGCACAGAATGCTGAGCAATTGAAGAATATGTTGCACACACAGACATAAGAAGAAACAACTGATAGTCGAGGAACGCATTGACTGGACTGCACAACGGTATACTGATGATGTTTAGTTAGGCCTCAATTCAATTGCCATCAAGCACCCCTCAATATTTATTCCAAGGCCCTGGTAATCAACAGAGCCAAAATCGAGATCAATAGTGCTATGACCCACCTAATATGGTGGGCAATAGAGCGCAGTAACGCTTTGCTTTCTTCATCCATTTGCATAATCTCCATGCCATGTAATTTTCAAACCTTCACTATGAGGATAGTAAGAAATACAGATAGTGTCTGAAGACATTTGTAATAGATTTAACTGATTAATTGAGGTTTATGTCTAGTTCCATGATCACCTTTGCAAGGCCATTAACTACCCGCGCAGTTCTTGGGTAATCAATCTTATCCGGTGTATCTTGCAACGTATGATAGTAAGGGTAACGGAACAAAGCTGTATCTGTGATCATAATTGCAGAGTAACCCACCTTCCAGAATGACCAGTGATCTGACCAGCTTATGCCGGTAATCCAACCCGGCGCCGCCAGTCCCTCTGATGGGAATTCAGTATGTTGGCGAAAAGAACTGATTGCCTTGCGCACCAGGGCGCGTGATGCCAGGTTGCTGACAAAGCCGATGAAATTCCCCTCTTTTGGGAAAAAGAGGCTGAAAGGAAAAGGATATCGCTGGGTGCCTGATCCATCAGCATAGAAACCAATGGTTTCAAGAGAAAGCATGGCTATAATCCGCTCTCCCCGCTCCTGTGAACGGATGGCATACAGCTGGCTGCCCATCTCTTTCGTATAGAAAAAAGGTGGCTCTTCGTTAACAAAGGCAACAAGCCGCACCGTGCGGGCCGGTTGCTGTTCTCTTAATAACCGCGCTATTTCCAATAGTGCCGCCACGCCAGAGCCATTGTCATTTGCCCCTGGAGAACCCATCACAGAATCGTAGTGGGCGCCCACCACGACAACCTCTTCCGGTACAGAACTACCTGGTAGTTCTACTGAGAGATTTTTTACCTCTCTGCCCTCTGAATTAAAAACCTGCTCCTCTACGCTATACCCCAGTTTTATGAAGGTCTCTGTAATGTAATGTTCCGCAGCTTTTAGCTTCGCGTAGTGCCATATATTTCTCTCGCCAATAGTGCCAGCAAGTGTTGATATATGTGATCGCAACTGATCACTGATGATGACTTCATCTGCAGTAAGCGGGGGAAGACGGCCAGTATAAGAATGATTTAGCATGTTGGTAATGAACATAAGTCCCGCCAGTAAAAGAACCAGAATCACAGTCCAGCGTAATACTAAAAACTTCCATGACCTGGCACCAGTTGGTTTCAACGAAATCCATTTCATAGGAATATTTTATCTGATGCTAAGCTCTATTCATTGATGTATAAATATACAGGTAGCGTAGCTGTATCACTCAATCAAGACGATACAAGCCATGCCGATGCGCTATCTCCACTGCTTGACAGTACTCTTCTGGATTGACCGGCCGATCCAGGGGAGAATAGTCATCAGCCCGATAGCAGGGATGGTATTGGGCCATGATATTGATATAGGTATCCTTGGATAGCTCTTGTGCAATGAATGCCATTAGCTCATCTGTGCCGGCCAATCCATTGGGTAATACCAGGTGACGTATCAGCAATCCACGTTTGGCAATACCTTGCTCATCAAGTATCAAATCACCAACCTGGCAATGCATCGCTTTAACGGCTGTCTGGTTGATGGTTGGGTAGTTCTTTATTCGGGAGTAACGGTGAGCAATGCTCTCATCAACATATTTCATATCTGGCATATAGATATCGATAACGCCATCCAACAGCCTCAGTGCCTCAAGGCTATCGTAGCCCCCCGTGTTGTACACCAGCGGCAGGTGCAAGCCGCGCTCTGCAGCAAGTAACGTCGCTTCCAGGATCTGCGCAACCACATGACTGGGGCTGACGAAATTAATGTTATGGCAGCCAAGCTGCTGCAGTATCAACATCATATCTGCCAGTTGTTCTGCAGAGGTCTCCCGCCCCATGCCTTTGTGGCTGATGTCCCAATTTTGGCAAAACAGACAACGTAAATTGCAGTGGCTGAAAAAGATGGTGCCGGAGCCGACCCAGCCTCTTAATGGTTGCTCTTCACCGTGGTGTGGAGCAAAGCTATGCACCACTGCTAACTCACCGGTGCGACATACTGCCCCCTTGCTGCCCTGAAAGCGATCAACATGACAGTAGCGGGCGCAGAGGTCGCAATTTTTCATATGGATTCGCGCCAGTTCGACACGCTCTTTCAACTCCCCACTACGCAGTAGAGATAGATAAGCAGGTTCAAATTCCCTGGTCATTAAATGATTTTCGCCGATAATAATCCTGGCATTCAGATTCCAGACCACGCACAACGCGCCTCCCCACCAAGGGCCCATGGGTTTCTGTAACCAGGGTATGTTGCCCCTCTTGTTGGTGATCATCATAGTAAAAGATCACTACCCAATCTTTGGTTCGATTAAGCTGATGGGCGCGGGCGGTGTTGGAGTACATTGCCGTAAAGTGCCATCCCCCTTTTTCCATATGAAGCAGCGGTAGCCAGGCTGCTTTTTTTGGGTTAAACCGCTTCGGTGTGATAAGTGGAAGCTCACCATTGGCTGCCTTCTCCAGGTAGAGACGATCCACCTCCAGTAGCAACGATACCTCGGGGCCATCTTTTGTTGGCAGGTGCTGCTCCCTTCGTGTCCTGCCCAGCATAGATGCCAGGGAGGCACGCAGCCCCAGCAGGCGTCGGTCACTAATTCCTTTGATTTTTCCCAGACTCCCATCGTAAGCGGCGTTCTCCAGTGCCTCCAGGGTGTCTATATGTAGCTCATCATGAATCCTGACTGCCAGCTTTGGACCGACTCCCGGCACTGTCTGGAACAGATGAGCCGGATCCAAATTACCACGAAGGCGTTCCAGCTGAGTCCAGTGACCGGTAGCTATAATTTCAGATATTGCAGTCGGTATCCCCTTGCCAATATTTGGCAGCTCCACCAGCCCCTTATACCCTTCCTGTTGCAGGATGCTGCCCACATCCGGTTTTAACGTTGTCAGGGAGTCGGCAGCCCGGCGGTAGGCCCTGATTCGAAATGGGTTTGCACCCTGCTGCTCAAGTAGCTCCGACATCTCCTGCAGCTTCATGGCAATCTGTGTGTTAAGAGGGATATCCATCACTGTTGATTGAAGGGGTGTTAGGTACCTGCTTCCCAGGAGGAGAGATAGGCCTGTTGCGCATCACTCAAGCTGTCGATTTCAAGCCCCATGGCCTTGAGTTTTAGCGTGGCAACCTCCTGGTCGATCTCCTTGGGTACAGTGTGGACCTGGTTCTCCAGAGTTCCGTGATTGGCCAATAGGTGAACCAGTGTGAGCGCCTGGTTGGCAAAGCTCATATCCATCACCGTTGCGGGGTGCCCCTCTGCAGCGGCAAGATTTACCAGGCGCCCCTCAGAGAGGAGACGAATACGGCGACCATCTGCAAGCTGGTACTCATCCACATCCAAGCGTCGCCTGTTCTTGGCAACCGCCATGCTTTCCAGGGCGGGAATGTTAATTTCAACATCGAAGTGCCCCGAATTGGCAATCACGCAACCATCTTTCATCACCTCAAAGTGTTGTTGATCCAGTGCATGTTTGTCACCAGTTACCGTGACCATGAAATCGGAACGGGCGGCGGCATCCATCAGCGGCATTACGGCATAACCTTCCATGGCTGCCTCTAACGCATGCACTGGATCCACCTCACAGACTACAACCTGGGCACCATGGCCTTTGGCCCGCATGGCCAATCCACGACCACACCAGCCATAGCCGACTACCGCGAAAGTCTTTCCGGCGAGCAGGATATTGGTGGCCCGGATAATGCCGTCAAGGGTGCTCTGGCCGGTGCCATAACGGTTATCGAATAGATGTTTGGTCTGAGCATCATTGACGGCAATGATGGGGTATTTGAGTGCGCCAGCACGAGCCATGGCGCGCAGTCGGATTACGCCTGTTGTGGTCTCCTCCGTGCCACCGATCACCTGTGGCAGCAGGTCTGCACGGTGTTTGTGCATCTCACTGACCAAATCGGCACCATCATCCAAGGTTAGTTCGGGACGATGATTAAGGGCAGCGTTGATGTGGCGGTAGTAGCACGCCTGATCTTCGCCACGGATGGCATGGGTCGGGATCTGGAAATGGGAAACCAGGGCAGCAGCGACATCATCCTGGGTGCTCAATGGATTGCTGGCGCAGAGAACCAGGTCAGCGCCACCCGCCTTCAATACCCGGGCCAGATTTGCCGTCTCAGTGGTGATGTGGAGACAGCCGCTTATCCGCACGCCTTCCAGCGGCCGCTCCTGCGTAAACCGCTCCATTAGGCCTCGCATGACCGGCATCTCCTGCAGGGCCCACTCTATCCGCAAAACGCCCTCATCTGATAGGGCGGGTTGCTTGATATCAAATGCTGGTTTGCCCATATCTATCCTCGCAGTTGCTATCTTTTTTGGTAGGTACCGATCAGCTCTGCCTGGTCAAGAATATGCCCTCGTATTGCCTGCTCCAATTGCGCCTTGGTTGGGTTATTCAGATTAGGCAGGAGGCTGTCCAGCGCATACAGTTTGAAGAAGTAACGGTGACGGCCAATAGGTGGACAGGGACCGCCATAACCGGTTCGTTTCCAGTCATTGATCCCCTGCAAGGTGCCTGTGGGTAGGCTACTCGAAGCAACAGCTTCTTCAAGACCCTGGTTTTCAGGAGGGATGTTGTAGAGCAACCAGTGCACCCAAGTCATCCTGGGAGCTGCTGGATCGGGGGCATCCGGATCATCCACGATTAGAGCGAGACTTCTACTACCAGCAGGCAGACCGGACCAACTCAGAGGCGGAGAGAGATCTTCTCCCTCGCAGGTATATTGTGAAGGGATATTTCCATTCTGTGAGAACGCTGTTGAGCTAATCATTAGGCTCATTTTGTTGCCTCCAGATTTGTTGTTACCAAGTGGATCAGACCAGACCGGTATAGAGAAAAGAGCGCTGGTAACAACAATCAGTAGGAAGTTTACAATCCTTTGCAACATGATCTCCCGATATTTGCTTCTGCGATAAGTATAGTCACCTAAATTAAAGATACCCGGAAAAATCCATAGCTGGATTTTTTCGAGTAGAACGTAAGAAATATAATTTTCACTTCCCTTACCTTGCATCCTTGGCATCATCAACAATACTTCTCTATATCGCTCCTTAAATTACTTGGCGCAATCGCAAAAGAAAGGATCTCTTTGGGCATGAAACCTCAGAATCAATTAGAGGTTTTTTAATGTTACTTCTCTGGCTTATACAGGAGAGCGAATTTCCATGAAGGATTATGGTAAAGCCAATTCTGCAATCAACCACCTTCTTAAAATCCTGGTCACCGTAATGATTCTGCTATTGGCTGGATGCAGTGACGAATCCCAACAAGTAGGAAGGTCATCTGTCTCCAAAGTGGTTGCGGTTGGTTCTCAGTGGTATGGCCATATCCCGGTTTGGGTAGGGATGGAACGCGGCATCTTCGACCGCTACGGTTTCAAGATGGAGTGGCGCTTCATCGGCAAAAGCATGGATCGGATGAACGCAATATCCTCTGGTGAGGCCCAGTTTGCCAGCTTGGGGGAGATCGCCATGCTGAGCGCCATGTCTCACGGCAATGATCGTTTCTATTGGGTAGGCAACCAGGATATTGCGCCTGGATTTGAAGGGTTGGTGGCGCGTCCGGGGATCACTGATTTTAGTGCACTGAGAGGTAAGCGCATTGGCTTTCCCTTTGGCTCATCGGTGGAACTCACCTGTCGCATGTTGCTGCAACAGAATGGGCTGGATCCAAATAAAGATGTCCAACTGGTCAATCTGGAGGTGGGGGATGTCCCTGCCGTCTTCCGTGCAGGTAATGTGGATGCGGCCCTGATCTGGGAGCCCGGTTTCTCCCAGCTGATTGCCGTTAAAGGAGCCACTGTGCTGGGCATGGATACTGACACGCAAGTCTACCGCCGGTTTGGCACCATGACAGGCCCAGATGTATTGGTTATCAGCAGATCCTGGGTAGACGTTGATCCTGTGCGCGCCCGCCGTTTTATGGAGGCCTACTTTGAGGCTTTGGAGTGGGTCAAGACAAATCCTGATGAGGCCGCCAGCCTGGTTCAGGGGAGCTACATTCAGCAGGAGTTGGAGCTGATTCGGCAGAATATGAAGAAATTTGTCTGGCAGGGAGTCGCTGAGCACCAGCGGGTGATGAGCGAGCGAGGCATCTTTGCACAAGCGGAGGCGGTGCTCGATATCCTGCACGATCAAATGAAGGCCATCCCCAAAAAACCGGATTTCCGCCGCTGGGTGAATACGGAGATTCTACCCGTGCCGGTAAGCTCAGCGAAAAAATTGACTGTAAAACAGTGAATTTGCATGGATGAAAAGCAACTAAATCTCTGGCAGACAGTCATCATGGGGGCTCTGGGCCTACTGGTTTTTGTGGGCGGCTGGGAGCTGCTGGTTCGCTGTGACTTTATTGATCCTTATTTCCTTCCCGCACCCAGCAGTGTGCTCAATCGCATGCTGACCATGGCATCCGGCCCAGAAGCAATATTACTGGAGGATATCAAAATGAGTGCTTCCCGGGTGCTTACCGGCTTTCTAACCAGCACCTTGATTGGGGTGCCCTTCGGTCTGATCATGGGCATGAACAGCCATATCCGTGCAGCACTCAATCCTATCATCTCCATCATCCGACCTCTGCCAGCTTTAAGCTGGATTCCTCTCTCCATGTTGTGGCTGGGTATCGATGAACAGCAGAAGTACGCCATTGTCTTCATGGGTAGTTTCACCTCAGTACTGGTCTATACCACTGATGCCACCATGCGCGTGGATCAGGCGCTGATCCTGGCAGCCCGCAATCTGGGAGCCTCTCATCTACAGACCATCAGATATGTGGTACTGCCTGGTGCCCTGCCCAATATTCTGAGCGGCCTCAAGGTGGTGCTGGCCATCGCCTGGACCTGTGTCATCTCAGCCGAAATGGTGGGAGCCAACAGTGGGCTGGGCTTCCGTATCTGGACCGCCAAAGAGTGGTCTGATACGGGTCAAGTGCTGGTGGGCATGCTCTCCATCAGCCTTACGGTACTGCTTCTGGATATTTTGTTCCGTGGTCTTGAACGCCTGCTACTGCCCTGGCAGAGGGAGGGGCGACGGACATGAGTGTTCCCGTTATCCAGGCCAGGAACCTGAATATGACCTTCTTTACTCGTAAGGGGAGCCTTGGTGCTCTGGAGGATTTCTCACTGGAAGCGCAACGGGGTGAAGTGGTATGCATTGTCGGTGCATCAGGCTGCGGTAAGAGCACCTTCCTCAATATCGTAGCTGGCTTTCTGGAACCCACTTCCGGGCAAGTGCTGCTGGAAGGAGATGAGATCCAGGGAGTAGAACCCCGCTGTGGCATGATCTTTCAGGACTACTCCCTGTTTCCGTGGATGACAGTGTTGGAAAATATCGCCTTCGGTCCACGTCTCAAGGGGGCTTCCCGTAAGGAGCGACACCAAAAGGCACAACGCTATATTGAGATGGTGGGGCTGGAGGGTTTTGAACAAGCCTATCCGGGTGAACTCTCAGGCGGCATGCAGCAGCGTGTAGCTTTATGTCGCGCCCTGGCCAATGAGCCGGATGTTCTGCTGTGTGACGAGCCTTTTGCTGCGCTGGATGCCATGACTCGCCAGATCATGCAGCAGGAGCTATTGCATGTAGTCAGTGAATCCCAAAAAACCGTGCTTTTCATTACCCACTCCATTGATGAAGCTCTGATCCTGAGTGACCGCCTGGTGGTCATGTCGGCTCGCCCTGGCCGAGTGAAGGCTATCTATAACAATGACCTGCCCCAGCCCCGCACTCTGGATGTACAGATCACTGATCACTTTATGAAACTGAAACGTGAGGTCTGGGATCTAGTGCAGGAAGAGGTTATGGGCTCTATGACAGCGTTGCAGAGAGTCAAGTGATGCATCGAAGAGCGTTTATGAGTCGTATCACCCAAACCCTGCTGGCGCTGACAACACCTTTGTTTTCAATAGCAGGTAGCAGCACAGAGAAGGCACGAAGTTTACCGATAAAAGCGACCACTGGAAGTCAAAATAACATGAATCAAACAGCCATAGATTCCAGTCTCATCACTCTCTTTCTGTGTGGTGATGTAATGACTGGTAGAGGCATTGACCAGATATTGATTCATCCCAGTGATCCCCAAATTTATGAGCCTTATGTGCGCAATGCCTACAGCTATGTGGAGCTTGCTGAAAGAATGAATGGCCCCATCCCCAGTCCAGTGGATTTTTCATATATTTGGGGAGATGCGCTTGAAGAGCTGGAGCGGATAACACCGGATGTTCGGATCATTAATCTGGAAACAGCGATAACTCGCAGCAATGACTACTGGCCGGGAAAAGGTATTAACTATCGCATGCATCCCGACAATATCCCCTACCTCACGGCTGCTAAAATCGATTGTTGCGCGCTGGCTAATAATCATCTCCTGGACTGGGGCTACACCGGACAAAAAGAGACGCTTCAAACTTTGGCGCGAGCAGGAATAAAGGTTGCCGGTGCCGGCCAAAATAGCAAAGAAGCGAAAGCTCCAGCAGTAATGGAGATTACCGGTAAAGGCAGGGTAATTCTGCTCTCATATGGGTCAGTAACCAGTGGAATACCCTGGGAATGGGCTGCGCAGGCAAATAAGCCTGGTGTAAATCTGTTGCCGGATCTCTCTGAAAAAACAGTTCGGCAGATTGCGCAAGAGGCGGAGCAAATAAAGCAACCGGGGGATATTCTCGTAGCCTCCATTCATTGGGGTGGCAACTGGGGATATCACATCCCCCCAGCACAAACGGCCTTTGCCCACCGCCTCATTGACGAGACAGATATTAATATTATTCACGGTCACTCTTCCCATCATCCCAAGGGCATTGAGGTCTACCGGAAGAGGCCGATTATCTATGGTTGTGGTGACTTTTTGAATGACTATGAAGGGATTAGTGGTCATGAGGCATACCGGGGTGACCTGGCCCTGATGTATTTCGTAACCTTAGACACCTCGACCGGCAAATTGGTTAACTTCGAGATGACGCCGACCCGGACCAAACGCTTCAGGGTAAATCTTGCCTCAGAGGATGATGCACAGTGGCTGCGGGATATGCTGGCGCGAGAAGGTGAAAGGATGGGTACAACAGTAAAACTGAAAAAAGATAACCGGTTAGTGCTGCAATGGGGATGATATACCAGAAAGAATATTTATCCCGCACTTGATCTTTAGCTTCGCTAGATCAGCTTTGACCACTATGCAGTGAATTATCCAAAAAGTGCAGATGCCTTGTGCTAGATTTTATATTGAGGTTGGCGTGCAGCGTTAAACGTCACACCCAAAAGGAGGATTATATAATGACGACTGAAGCAGATCCCATTGTAGATAACTGGTATCAGCACCTGGATAAAGGTCAGAAGTTTAAAGTAGTGGCCATCGATGAATCTGAGGGAACCGTTGAAACCCAGCATTTCGATGGTGACCTGGAGGAGATTGATCTAGAAGCCTGGTACATGCTTGATATCGAACCTATCGAAGAACCAGAGGACTGGACTGGACCACTTGATGATGTCGAACGAGATGCCCTTGGTAGTTATTCAGAAAGCGGTATGTCTGGCGAAGACTGGGCAGCCTCAATGCGCGAAATAAAGCCTGAGTCTGATTCTGAGACGTAGTTATTTTTCGCTAACGGTTCTTTGATATGGGGACAGCACTTTACATTGCCCCCATATCAAGCGTGGATTAACGCAATGTTATTCAGCTCAGTGCTGATAACAGACTGCTTTCAGGGTGCTCATTGTATCTTCGAATGATAGCGGAGGGGGTTTTTTGCCCTCTTTCTGCTCAGAGCGGGCGATGATGTCATCGATGGATAAGATTCCCTCCAGGCGACCATCACCGTTTACCACTGGCACCCGCCGAATCTTGTGTGTTCGCATGGTAGCCAGAACCGACTGTACATCATCTTCCACATCGCATAAGAACACTTCACGGTTACTGATGACATCCCTGGCGGTTATATCCCAGAGTGGCTTGTGATTCAGCACTGCAGACATAGCAATATCTCGATCAGTAATGACACCGATGGGGTGATCTTCGTTGTCTAATACCGGAATTGCGCCGCAGTTGTGATCCCACATCATCCTCCCAGCCGCTTCCAGATTAGTATCTGGGCAGCATGAGGTTGCTTCTTTTACCATTAGGTCTCTGATGATCATGATGTATCTCCCTTACTTAAATTACGACATTGATGGCGAGTGGATAACCCTATCGCTCGAATGGTATAGACTTAAGATATCCAAACCAAAACCCCTTCCTTTATCTCAGTTGGCTTGACTATAAAGGAAGTTAGAGCATAGCAACCCTTAATGTCAAGATGCATATTACCCAGGGAAGGCTAAAGAGAAACGGTGGTAGATTCGCACAGCCAACACTTTGCGCCTCAAGCGCTCTAGTAGATTCTTCAATAGCTCTAAACCTGTACTTTAATATAGTATGAATCCATTGTGGTTTAAACAAAGCAAACTTGCTAAATTGCATCTTAAATTGATCCAATAGTTGCATTGAAGTTTATACTACTCCTTTTCAAAGTCATTAAAACTTCAAGCACCTCTATACTCATTGAGAAGTTTTTTGCCCATAGTTATTGCAGCAAAAGAGCATTAGAATATCTTTAAGGGATTTAACAATTGCGAGGGAGAAAAATGCACCAGATCAGCAAGCAACCCGGCAACGGGACAATGAATCCAATTTCATTTCCAACAAGCAGATTCCTACCCTTCACGCTAGCGCTCATGATTGCGCCACTCGGGTACAGCGAGCCAATACAGGCGACCGACACAAAAGAGCTAACACCGATTGAAATGGTCACTCTCATGGAGAGTCACTACAATGCTGCAATCTTAAGCCATGACGCACTGATTCGTGGCAATCTTAAAATGTTACGTAACCAGCTTGCCAAAATCGAAACACAGGTACTCCCAGATGCAGCTCCTCAAAGCTGGAAACCACATCACACGCGCCTGCGTGAGGCAGCCAGCAGTGCAGCCAGCGTGTCAACCCTGAGCAGTGCCGCCCCAGTAATGAGTGCAGTAGCCGAGGCCTGCGGAGCCTGTCACGCAGCCGTTGGAGCAGGCAAGATCTACTTTTGGCCAGCCCCGCCTGATAAGGACGATAAACTCAAGACTGCCATGCGTACCCACCAGTGGGCAACAGAACGGTTATGGGAGGGTGTCACCGGCCCTTTTGGCGAGGCATGGAACCGCGGAGCTACAGCATTAGCCGAAGCCAGAGTGTTCGAGGAGAAAAAGAATAAGATCAAAAGCAGCCTTCTAGAACGAGAGGCTGCACTACGAGAAGCGGGGCAGACCGCGAAAGACACTACAGGGCTTCATGAACGAGCAATTATCTATGGTCAGCTACTCACCACCTGTGCCGAATGTCATCAGGAGGCTGGCGTCTCGATCAAGCCCACCAAATCGATTCCACCCTGGCGAAAGTAACCAAAGCCCTTAAATCCATATCTACCAAGCAAGCTGGATATATCAGCATTTGCTAGAGAAAAGTAAACTAAACAACCACCGGCTAAAGCCGGTGGGTTTGAGTTGCGGACTGAAAGTCCGGATACGCATCGACTAAACGACGCGTCCTAATCAGGCTCCATATTAAAATTATCATCTGGGTTCGGCTCAAAATGATGCTCCAAATACTCTTTAATCATCTCTTCCGCCATCTGACCAACTGTTGCGCAAAAATAGCCTCGAG
>Ga0316190_10001955_pt1 | contig 14986 bp, 12 predicted proteins | sample Eddworburrow2_MG_FD_204929 | JGI IMG/M metagenome (GOLD analysis project Ga0316190, IMG submission 204929) | Coastal sediment microbial communities from Maine, United States - Eddy worm burrow 2 | ecosystem: Environmental > Aquatic > Marine > Coastal > Sediment | place: USA: Maine | collected... | reverse complement strand
CTGGTGCCCGAGCTGCGGCGAGGTGGAGTCGATGGCAGCCAGAAGTGGTTCGTTGCCACGATGCTCCCCGGCGCTCGGCCCTTCGAGGAGCTCGAAGCGAGCCTCGTTCAGATCGCCGCGGGCCCGTCGAGCGATCTTCTCGCCGTGCTCCAGGACGGTGAACGAGGTATCGGCCGCGGTCTGCGTCGGGTGTTGCCCGAGGGCGCCGAGTTGCTCCTGATCATCGATCAGTTCGAGGAGCTGTTCACCCTGTGTCCGAGCGAGGCCGATCGCCGGTTGTTCCTCGACGGGGTTGCGTCGGCGGTCTCCGAGCACCGGTCCCGGCTTCGCGTCGTGTTGACGTTGCGGGCCGACTTCTATGACCGACCTCTTCAGTACCGGTCGATCGGTCAACTGGTGCGAGACGCCACGGTGGCTGTGCTGCCGCTCGCCGCCGACGAGCTCGAACACGCCATCGTCGATCCCGCAGCCGCGCTCGGCGGTGAGTTCGCACCCGGTCTTGTCTCCCAGATCGTCGCCGACGTTGCCGATCAGCCCGGAGCGCTGCCCATGTTGCAGTACGCCCTCACCGCGCTCTGGGACGAACGCGTCAGCGGAATGCTCGCCCTCGATGCCTACCGTGACCTGGGCGGCGTTTCGGGTGCAATCGCCCGCCGGGCCGAGGAGCTGCACGAGAACGCATCGGGGGCCGAACGAGCGGCCATGCGGCTGATGTTCGGTCGGCTGGTCACCGTTGGCGATGGATCGGACGACACCCGCCGCCGGGCGACGTTGTCCGAGCTCGGGACCGACGCCGCGGCGGCAGCAGTCGTCGAGCGATTCGGCGAGGCGCGGCTCGTCTCGTTCGATCGCGAGCCGTCGACTCGTGAACCGACCGTGGAGATCGCCCATGAGGCCTTGATCCGCGAATGGCCCCGCCTCCGAGGTTGGGTCGACGAGGACCGCGACAGTCTTCGAACACTGCGCCATCTGAACGAGTCGGCGGCCGCCTGGGACGAACGGGGCCGCCGGGACGAAGACCTCTATCGCGGCTCCCGTTTGGTGGGCACCGAGGAATGGGCCGCAGAAGGCCGCCAGCCCCTAACCGATGTCGAGGCCATGTTTCTCGATGCATCGATCGCCGATCGCGATGCTCTGGAAGAGGCTGAGCAGCTGCGTGCGGCGCAGCGCGAGCTCCAAAACACGCGCCTGCGGAGACTGGTGGCGGCGGTTGGCACGGTCGCTGCGCTCGCGCTGATCGCCGGTGGTGTTGCCGTGCAACAACGCAGCCGAGCGGCTGCGGAGGCGAGAGCGGCAAGCGAGCAGCGGACGCAGGCCGAGACGCGGCGGCTCGCTGCGGCCGCCCCATCCCTGGTCGACACGAATCGCCGGGCGGCGCTTTTGCTAGCCGCCGAGGGGTATCGGCGCGAACAGTCGCCGGTGACACTCGGCGCGCTCCAGGAGGTCTTGACGTCCACCGACGAGTTGATCGGCTATTTCGGCGGTGGGGTGCAGTACAGCGCCGTCGGCTGGTCGGGAGATGGGCAACGGATCATCGCCGGGCGGCCGGGCGGTATCGACGTCTATGAGATCGACGCTGGCGAAAGACGCAACTATGAAGCCGACATTGCCGGTCCCATCGCCGTCGACCCGACGAGCGATCGGGTTGCCTACACGTCGAGCTCTCAGATCCATGTGCTCGATCTCATCTCGGGCGCCATCGTCGAGCAGCACCAGATCGACGGGGTTGTCGTGATGCTCGAGTACAGCGATGACGGTTCGGTGCTCGCGGCCGGCGATCGCTCGGGATCGTTGCATCTCTTCGCGGAGGCGACCCGGTCCTCGCCGCTGCGGATCGACGCCCACCCCGAGGGCGACTTCGACGACGTCGAGCTCCCCGGCGACGTGCTCCGGATCGCGCCCCACGAACCGAGCTCTTTTCCGGCCGGTGTTCGAGGCATCGCCTTCAACTCCGATGCAACCTTGGTCGCGGCAACCGGTGGTGTCTTTGTTCGGACGTTCGACACAGCCACGGGTGACAAGGTTCACGAACAGCTCGTCGACCGACCCGTGGCGGGCTTCGATGACCGGCTCGTGGGTCGACCCGAAGCGATCGACTTCGTGGCCGGCAGCGAGACCGTGTCGGTGTGGTCCGGCGGCTTCCTTCAACGGTGGGATCTGGACGCGGGGCATCTCCTGAGTGAGCACGAAGTGGCTCTCAGTGAGGCGGCGCGTGCTGTTGTGGGCCGGTCGATCGGGTCCGAGTTGGATGGCGACCTCGCCGTGATCGCCGAGGGCGACACCGTGACCGTCGTCGACACCGGATCGGGTCGGGCCCTCTCCGTACCGTTCGACGGACAAGTACAGAGCCTGCAAGGTCGAATCGCGCTCAACCCGGCCCAGGATCGTGCCGTGTTGACGGGCGCCGATGGTCTCGTCGTGTGGGCTCTCGATGGCGACCAGCTTCTCGGCCCCGCGCTCCCCCTCACCCCCGAGAGCGGGGACGGCTTGCATGCGAGTGACGACGGGAGCCTCGTCGTGGTGAACCATTCGGCGATTCCCCGTCGGGCGTCGCTGTGGGCCGTGGACGGGTCCGATGTCGAGGCCATCGACATTCCCGCCGATTCGACGCGAGCGTTTCTCGACCAGTTCGGGCCCGTGGCCGTTCAAAACGAGAACGCGGAGCTGCGGGTGATCGACCCCGCCACCGGTGCGCCGACAATCGATTTCGGAGCGCTCAACAATTCGAGCGCGGAGATCAGCCCCGACGGCACAGTTCTGGCGATCGGTCGCGGATCGGTGGAGGCGGCAGCCGTCAGACTTGTCGACCCCCGGACCGGGCGACAGAAACACGCTCCGTTGGACGCGCTAGCGGAGGCGGCCGGCGAGGATGGAATCATCTATGCGGTGACGTTCCGTCCCGACGGAGACGTGCTCGTGGCGTCGACCGCGAACGGGGCGGCGGTCGCATTCGACACCACCACCTGGGAGCCGATGGCGCCCATCCTCAGCCATGGTGGCGGCGCGATCATCGGCGCCTCGTTCTCGCCCGACGGCCGTTACTTGGCGACGAGCGACGGCCGCGGCGTCGTCACCTTGCGCGATCCCCAGACATTCCAGCCCACCGGGCCACCCCTGGTGGGCAGTACGAGCGGTATCCGGTTTGCGTCCTCACAGCCCCTGGCCTTCACCGACGACGGCCGGTATCTGGTCAGCACGGTCGACGGTGCAGCCCGCATCTGGGACATCGATCATCGGGTCACGGTCGGTGCGCCAATCCACTCCACGCTCGGGACCAACATCACCCCCTCCCGCAACGGGGCATGGCTGACCCTCGCCCGCGGTGGTCACATCGTGCGCTACGACCTGCGCACCGATCTTTGGTTCGACGTGGCCTGCCGCGCCGCGGGACGGAACCTCACCCTGGACGAATGGCGCCAATTCGGGCCGACCGACACCGAACCACATGCGACCTGCGAGCAATGGCCCGCACCTGACCAAGGAGAGCAATAGACATGACCAAACGCGTGATGAGCCGTCGAGAAGTCGTAGGCGGCACCGTCATTGCCGGGGCCGGCCTCGCGGTCGGCGCGGCCACAGGAGCAGGTGTGGCGTCTGCGACTGAAAGTGAGGCCAAGATACGGCGTGAACAGTTCTCGTTCGAGGTCGCCTGTCTCGGAGACACGATGCGAGAGATTCGCTTCGAGGCTCCCGGTGTCGATGCAGGTGATCGGCGCGGATCGCCATTCGCGGTTGAGGGCTGGATCTACCCGGAGGGCCACATACCCGGTGATGGGTTCATCCCGACCGAGCAGGGATCGATCGGTCGGTGGTTCTGCAGCGGGTGGACAATCATCAGTCCGGAACGACCGGAGCCGCACACCAATGCGCGGGCCATGTTCGTGCTCGGCTCCATCACCGACGACGATCTGTTCCCCGAGGATCTCATCTGTGGCTCCGAGATCGCTGGGACCTTCCATGTCGATCAGGTCTCGACCGAGCCCATCACCGGTGGTACCGGCCGGTACTTCGGAGTCACCGGCCAAACGCGCCGCCACAACATCAGCAAGAACACGACGACGCTCTTCGCGGTCGGTGTTCAAGCCCCGAACTTTCGGTACGACTTCGACTTGTTGTACCTCGTTTGACGGCGAACACCTGGATTGTTAGGTCGCCGTTATCACCCGTCGCCTGGACGTTAGGGGGCTATGAGCACCTTTGTGACGAGCACCTCGAGACACGAGATGCTGAACGGAGGAACCAGTGGACACCGAGAACGAACAACATCGGACCGAAGGCCGACGACGATGGTCGCTTCGGCTGCTCGTCGGTGTGGCGGTGGCCGGCCTGCTGGTCGGCCTGGCCGGTCCGGTAGGAGCCAACAACGGGCGACGGGCAACCCAGGAAACTCGGGTTCTGGAACAGGATGAATCGGGCGAGATTCACAACAGCAAGGCGCGTTTGCGCCGTCGAGAAAACAAGATCGATGTCGCGTGGCGCATGCCCACCCCCGAGTCGGGCACCTACGACTATCCGACCGCGGATCAGGTACCGCCGGGGGCTCCGCCCCATCCGACGGTCGAGCCGGGGACTTCGGAGGTGTTCAGCCTGTGGGCATTCGTCTTCAACAATCCCGACTTGTGCTCCGAGGAGTGCAACTTCGACGACATCGGCGACACGCCGGCTCAGGGTGGGATCTTTCAACTGGACCACACGATCGGTGATGGGCGCACCATCAAGATGGCCGGCAAGATCTATGTCAGCGAGCTTGCCGCGGCCGGTGTACCGCTCCAGAATCCGCACGACGCCGAGGTGCACGTTGCGATGGCACCCCACGGCAAGGCGCTGATCGGCGCCGATCTGACCCGACAGTTCGGCGGAGCCATCGGCGGACCTGATCAGTGGTGGCCGGCGCTGTTCTTCGCCGACTGCACGCCTTCGAGCGGCTCCGGCTGCTGATATCTGAGCGGGTCGTCGGTCTCTTTCGGCCGGCGACCCGCCTAGGTCTCCTGGTGTCCTGGGTCGAGGTCGGTGAACAGGTCACTGTCGACGGCCGACCGGTTGAGCTCGGTCGGCGGGCGGGTCCCCGAGCATCAGCTCACCCATCCGAACGACAGCTATGCGGAGATGAGCCGTTGGCTGGTCGTACCGATCGGGCCGCGGCGGCGACGGGCCATGGACCGTCTGCGATGAGGTTGCCTCGCTCCAGGTGCTACTCCCTCTCGGCCGATCCGGTCGGTTCTTCCGCCGTAAGTGGCTGATCGCTCAAGGCCTACCAACAAGGTAAGGGGTCAGAGGCCGAGCAGCGAGGCTGCCTTGTCGACGCGGCGCGGGGCGGCGTCGCGCAGGGCATCCATGTCGATCTCCTCGTCCTGTTCGCCCTGCTGGCCGGTCAGGTAGCGCGCGTAGACGCCTTCGGTGATACAGGCCAGGCGCCATGAGGCGAACGCCCGGTAGTAGTCGATCTCGTCGAGCCCGACGCCCATCTGTTCGGCATACAGCCCGGCCATCTCGTCCTGGGAGAGGAAGCCGGGTAGGCCGGTCGTTTCGTTGTCACCGGTGGGTTCGGGTTCGTCGGGGTCGTGCCAGTAGCCGAGGAGCTGGCCGAGGTCGGCCATGGGCTCGCCGAGCGTGCACAGCTCCCAGTCGAGTACTCCCACTACCGGCCCGGTCGGGTTCATCATGCAGTTGGAGAGGCGATAGTCGCCGTGGGCGATCGTGGTCGGGCTGGGGGTCGGCTGGCGTTGGGCGAGCGCGTCTCGTACCGCGTCGATGCGGGGTAGGTCGCGGGTCTTCGAGCTCTCCCATTGCCCGGCCCAGCGCTTGAGCTGGCGGGCGATGTAGCCCTCGCGTTTGGCGAGGTTGCCCAAACCGACCTCGTCGATGTCGACATGATGGAGGGTGACGAGGGTGGAGATCAGCTCGTGGCACATGCGGGTCCGCACCGATGGGTCGAACATGGCGCCGATCTCGGCATCGCGCACGACCACACCGTCCAGATAGTGCATGACATAGAAGTCCCGACCGTTGACCTCTGAGTCCTGGCACAGGCCGACCATCGACGGCACGGGGACCGGGGTGTCGCGCAGGGCGTGCATGAGGCGGTGTTCTCGGGCCATGTCATGTGCGGAGGGCAACAGTTGGCCCAGTGGAGGGCGGCGTAGCACGAATCGTCGGCCGTCGGCGTCGGTGACTGCGAAGGTCATGTTCGAGCGCCCTCCGGGGATCAGCTCGAACATGAGGGGCTCGGTAATGTCGGCTCGTTCCTCGAGCCAGCGGGTCACGCTGGCCACGTCGATTCCCTCGATCACCCGGGCGGCATCGCCCGTTGGGTCCCCATTGGTCATGTCCGATGGTGTACCACGCCACCATCCAAGAGGCACTCCCCATCGGTCGCCCACGGTGACCAGGGATGATGAGCCTGCGTGCCGCGGGTCCCGCGGGCAAGGGTGGCGCGTGTGCCGCCGGTTGGCGGGTGTGGGCGATGGTTGGGGAGCTTGCGTGGGGTTTGAACGCCTCCCGGAGAGGTGATGCGCGTGCCCTCGGGAGCCAAGCTCAAAGAGCGAGGCGACCAGAGGACACGGCTCGCGTAGGCCGCCTGGGGCTCGAACCCAGCACCTTGAGATTAAAAGTCTCCTGCTCTACCCGATGAGCTAGCGGCCCGGCGCAAGCCTACTCGGGGGGCGGGTCCTTCTCTGTTCGGTTATCGGGATTGGGGTTGTTTTGCTGGTCGGTCGCGGCGGTGATCGTCCCCCGAGGGCTCTGGCTTTCGGGGGGTGTGGCCTTACGCTGACACGATGGCATCGATGCCCTGTGTTCCTTTGTTGCGGTCGGTGGCGGTGGCCCGCCGTGAGCGGGCGACGCGAACGGCCCGGATCGCTCGGCTGTTCGTTCGCCAGGCCGTGGGGTACGTCGGGACTCGGGTGCGCGGTGTGGGTTCCGGGCCGCCGGAGCGGGCGGAGATCGATGAGCGTTTCGCGATTCGTAGTGCGGAGGAGGTGACCGCTCAGCTCGGTCAGATGAAGGGGGCGGCCATGAAGGCCGGCCAGATGCTGTCGTATCTGGGGGAGGGTTTGCCCCCTGCGGCGCAGCAAGCATTGGCGTCGTTGCAGGCTCATGCGCCGCCGATGGCCCCGGGACTGGCGCGCCAGGTCGTGCGTGATGAGCTTGGCCGTGACCCTGAGGAGCTCTTCGCGGTGTGGGAGCCGGATCCGGTTGCGGCTGCGTCGATAGGTCAGGTGCACCGGGCGGTGGCGGTCGATGGTCGCGAGTTGGCGGTCAAGGTGCAGTACCCGGGAGTTGATCGGGCGATAGGTGCGGATCTGGCCAATGCGGATGGGCTTTTGCGGCTTTTTTCAATGTTTGCGCTCAAGAGTGTGGACACCAAGGCTTTGGTGGAGGAGTTGAGGCTGCGTATGGCCGAGGAGCTCGATTATCGGATCGAAGCTGAGCATCAGATGTTGTTTGCGAGCCGGTATGAGAATCATCCGTTCATTCATGTGCCGGCGGTGGTTCCAGAGTTCTCGACGATGCGGGTGTTGACCAGCGAATGGGTCGACGGGATGGGCCTGGACGAGTTTGTCGAAGAGGCCGATGAGCCGACGCGTCAGAAGGCGGCGGAAGCGGTGTTCCGGTTCGCTCAGGCATCGGTCTATGAGCATCTGGTGTTCAACGGTGATCCCCATCCGGGCAACTATTTGTTCCACCCGGATGGGACGGTGACCATCCTCGATTTTGGTTTGGTGAAGCGTTGGTCCGATGAGGATCTCGCTACGTTGTTCCCCTTGATTGGGCCGGTGTTGGCCAACGATGGGCCGGCGGCGGTGGCGGAGATGACCAGGGCTGGGTTTCTTCGCCCCGATCATGGTCTCGACCCGGACGCGGTGTGGGCGTATGTTCGTGCGCCGTATCGGCCGTACCATTCGGAGCGATTTCGGTTCACGAGGGAGTGGGTCCGCGAAACGCTGGGTTCGGTGTTCGATGTGTATGGCCCTCATCGCACGGTCATCGATCAGCTGGAGATGCCGGCGTCGTTCGTGCTGGTGGATCGGTTGGTGTGGGGTATGGCCAGCCTTCTGGGCCGGTTGGGTGCGGAGAATTGTTGGAACGCGATTCTGGCCGAGTACCGCGAGGGTGCTCCGCCGGCCACGAAGCTGGGTGAGGTCGAGGCCCGTTGGCGGTCGATGGCTTAACTCAAGCGGTCACAGCGGATAGGGAGCCAAAGAGTCCGAGTCACCCATCGGCCCTGAGCGAGGCGGTGGCCCGAGCGGGACAGCCCTGGGCCGGCCAAGGTCAGTGCGCCAGGCGACAAGAGCGGGAAGCAACGTCCCAGCCAGGCACAGGGTCGTTCCTATCCGCGCACTCCCTTGAGGGTCAGCGGTCCAGTATTTGGTCGACGCCGGTGAGGGGAAGCCCGAGGCTGCGGGCCCGGTCGAGGGACAGGCGGAGGTCGAGGGGGATCTCGGTGCTGATCTGGGCCGCTGCTACCGGCTCGATGCGGTCTTGTCCGCCGATGTTCCAGTATTGGAGCATGCGCCGGCCGAACTCTTCTCGCGTGAGCGTTTGGGAGCCGGCGACGTTGATGGTGCCGGACGTGTCTTGGTGGTCCAACGCGAGCAGGACGAGGGCGGCGGCCAGATCGGGGGCATGGACGGGTTGACGTATGACGTCATGGAACAGGCGGAGAGGTTCGCCCCGCTCGAGCCGTGCGGCGAACCCGGCGGTTCCGGTGTCGATGGTCTCCAGCCCGTAAATGAGCGATGTTCGGACTATGGCGGCGGCGGGGCAGACCGTGAGAACCGCGTGTTCGCCGGCGGCTTTGGATCTTCCGTAGTCCGAGAGTGGATGTGGGGTCGCGTCGTCTTTGTAGGGGGCGGCGGTCCCGTCGTGCACCACGTCGGTCGAGACATGGACGAGGCGGATGTTGTGGGCTGCGGCCTGAGCGGCGACGGCGAGGGCTCCGAGATGGTTGACCGCGTCGAACGTGTGGGGTGGTGCGCCGGGGATGGCGGCCGCGGTGTGGATGATGGCGGTGGGCTTGGTCCGGGCGACGACGTCGCGGATCATGTCGGGGTTGAGCAGGTTCAGGTGGACGATGGTGTCGAGCGGGCCGGTGGGCCGGTGCGCGAAGTAGGTGCCGATCGCCTCGCCGCGTGCGGCTGCCTCGATCATCGTGCTGTGCCCGAGATAGCCGGACGCCCCTGTTATGAGGATGCGAGGCGGGTGCACCGCTATTGTTCGAGGCCTTTGGCGATCAGAAAGCCCTTGGCGCGTTCCGCTTTGGGGTAGCGCTCGACGATGGCGTGGAACGCCGCCGAATGGTTGGGTTCGACGAGGTGGGCGATCTCGTGGATCAGGACATAGTCGAGAACCCATGGGGGGTAGTCGGCGAGCCGGTCCGAGAGGCGGATGGAGGCGTCATCGATGGTGCATGAACCCCATCGTGCGTGCTGATTGGTGACCCATCTGACCGAGGCTGGGGTGGGCAGGCCGTACTCGTGGGCGAGTTTCCCGGCTCGGCTCATCAGGTCGATAGTCGTGGATTTGGCCTGGCGTAGGAGCTTCGGCACGAGGTCGTCGCTGTAGCGTGCGGCCTCGGCGTCGCTCATTGTCGCCGGGATGCGAAGCTCGATGGTCTGGCCCACCAGTCGGGCCTGGACCGTTTTGGCCCGCCGGGAGCTCCGTACGATTCGGACCTCGGTGTCGGTGTCTTGGTTGCTCTCGACGGGTTGGGTGGGGGGTTCCGCGGGTTGGGTGGGGGGTAACGAGGGTTCGGGTCTGGTGCCGAAGTCGAACGTCATGGTCTCGCCCACGGGAGCCGGGCTATCGCGGAGTCGGACAGCCCTGTTGTCGCCCATCAGATCTGTCCCGGTACGGTCGCCAGTTCGTCGGAGATGAGTTGGAAGGTGGATCCGCCCACGATTTCGCCGTCGCGGCGCACCTCGAGCCAGCGGGATCCCAGATTGGGCATGCTCGGAGTCTCGAGCCCTAGCGAATGGCTGATGGTGTGGATGACCCCACCGTGGGTCAGCGCCAGGACGTCGCCGCCGGGGTGGACGGTGGCGATGGCGTGCAGTGCAGGTCGGACTCGTTCGAGTATGGAAGCGTCGCTCTCGTAGCCGGGGGGACGCTTTCCGCTCGCCAGGTAGCCCGGCCATCCGTGTTCGATCTCGGGTTTCGTCAGACCCGACCAGAGTCCGGCGTCGCGCTCCATGAGCCCGTCCAGCAGGGCTACCGGCCCTACTCCGAGCTGCTCGGAGATGACGTGGGCCGTGTGGTGGGCCCGGATCAGGGGTGAGGCAAAGATGCCGTCGACGGCGCCGACGTTTGCCGCCGCGGATAGGGCTTGTTGGCGGCCGAGGTCGGTGAGCGGAGGGTCGGCTTGGCCCTGCCACCGGCCGGTGGCATTCCACTCCGATTGGCCGTGACGCACCAACAGAATTCTGGTCATCGTTCTGCCTCGGAGTCTCGACCGGTCGAGGGGATAGCCGGGTTCGTTTCGACTCGGCGGGTCGGAGCGGGCGGAGAGAGCGTCACCGAGAGGGGTGCGCGACGGGTATCGACCATATGGCGACCACGGTATCGGTGCTGGTCGAACCACCGGCGGATGACTCGGGTTGCGTTGACGCGACGGACAACCGGTAAAGCGGTCCGGGTAGGATTTGGGGGCCATGGCGACCTTGCGACTGTTTGCGTCGGCCCGAGAGGCCGCTGGAACCCCTAAAGCCACCTTTGGCGGGCCCACCGTGGGTGCGGTGTTGGATGCGGCCCGGGCCGAGTTCGGTGAGCCTTTCGGTGCGGTGCTGGCGGGATGCAAGGTTTGGCGGAATGGGGAGCCGGCGGAGCTGACCGACGAGGTCGGTGACTCCGACGAGGTGGCCGTCCTTCCTCCGGTATCGGGTGGGGCCTGAGTGGCCGGGTCCAGTGTTGGCTGTGATGTGGTGGATACCGAAGAGCCCCCACAGATGACGGACCCCGCCGCCGACACATCGGGTGCGTCCGAGGTGCGACCGGGGCAGCGGCGTGACCAGATCCCCAAGACACCTCGCCGCCGCCATGTTCGTCAGGCTCAGCGCGCGGCCGTGCTGGTGCAGCGCCGTCGTCAGTCGCGCTACGCCATGGTGTATGACACCCGGGGACCCAAGGTTCGGCTCGGGTTCAGCTGGTTCGTGGCGGTCGCCGGTGCGGTGCTGTTGGAGGTGTCGGGCTACGGGTTGTGGGCACTGGCGGTTCTCTACGCCGCGGTGGCGGGAGTGGCGGGTCTGCAAACGGCTCGAGCATGGTCGGTCCGCCGCGAGCACCCCAATGTCATCGTGGCGGGGGTGGCTGCGGCGGCCGCACCCTTGGGGGCCATGCTCAACACCGGTCTTGCCGGGGTGGCGGTGGTCGGCTTGGCGGTGGCGTCCATCGGTGCCGCTTTACTCGAACGGTCTGTAGGGCGAGATCCGGTGGTCGATGCGGGCTTTACGGTGCGTTGCGGTCTGTTCGCAGGGCTCGCGGCGACGTCGGTCGTGCTGGTGGCCCGCGAGGAGATCGGAGCGGCCATCGCCTTGCTGGCTCTGGTGTCGATGTACGAGATGGGTGATTTTTTGGTCGGGTCCGGTTCGGCCAATGCGTTCGAGGGTCCGATCGCCGGAATGGTCGGTGTGGCAGCTCTTTCCTTCGGGTTGTCGGTGATCGTGCCTCCCCCTTTCACCGACCCGGCCCAGGTTCTGCTCTTCGGTGGCTTGGTCGCCCTGATGGCCCCGATCGGTCAGCTCGCCGCGTCGGCCATTCTCCCCCGGTCAGGCTCGCATGCGCCGGCCTTGCGCCGGGTGGACAGTCTCATCGTTGTCGGCCCGGTCTGGTTGACGTTGCTGTGGCTCACCTGAGTGCTTCTGTTCGACAGGTCCCGGTGCCCCGGTTCTCGCCTGCTGGTGCGCGCGAGTTGACTGGCCCAAGTATTCACGAATGGCGTTCACATCAGCGCTCCTTGTGTAATGGAAGCTCAAGCGGGCAGCAGTATGTGCCGATAGTGCACAATGCGGGTGCACCCATTGCCTCGCACGGCACGTCCGTGTGCCGACCTCGACAGGAAGACGGCGTCGACGGATGAATGAACAGATTGAACGGGTCACGACGGCAAATCTCGACCAGCTGCCCGATTGCTCCCTCGAGGAGATCCGGTCTTTGCGCGATGACTGTCAGCAGGCGGAGGCCGATCTGTCCTATGTGCGTCGCCTGGTACAGGGCAGGATCGACATTGTCGATCATGAGCTGACCCGGAGGGCCGCCGGGACCGGAAAACGTGATTTGGCGGAGCTGATCGCCGAGCTACCCGACATTCTGGCTGACCCCGACGGAGGCGCCCGCCATTCGGTGGGTCGGCTGGTCCAGCCGGTGTCGCCGGGTGATCATGTCGGTGTGACGGCGGCCAGCGCGGAGCTGGACGAGATCGCCAGTGTGGGAACGCTCTCGTCATTGTCCGAGCGCGACGACGCTGAGGTTGGTCATCTGCTCGATCAACTGGGCGCGTTCGAGCGGAAGGTCTCCGATCACCGTCGTGCAGTCCACATCCGGATCGATCGTCTCCAGGTCGAGATCACCCACCGCTACCAGAGCGGCGAGGCCAACGTCGACTCCTTGCTCGGTTGACCTTTGAGATGGGACCAACCCGGCCCATCTACTAGTGTCCTGACACAGAGGTTCGTTCATGAAGTCGGCGAGGGATCGGCGTTCGTCGCCAGGACAGGAGCCCAGCTCACCGTGGTTGTGAGCGGGGCGACGAGGACGCCGCGAGGGGTGTCGAGGCCCGGCGAGTTCGAAGCATGACTTCTGTGTCAGGACACTAGAACAGTGCTGTGAATGTGCGGCGCCGGGAGTTCGTACGGTGAGAGAAGAGCGGGAGCATCATTGGCGGGATCTTGGCGAGTTCATTCGTGAACAACGCAAGGTCGGTCAGATGTCGTTGCGGAAGCTCTCGGAGCAATCGGGCATCTCCAATCCGTATCTGAGCCAGATCGAGCGGGGTCTGCGGCGCCCGTCGGCGGACATTCTCCAACAGATCGCGCGGGCCCTCGAGATCTCGGCGGAGACGCTGTACATCCGGGCTGGCATTCTGGAGGAGCGGGACGTCGTCCACGATCTGGTGGCGGAGATTCGTCGTGACCCGGACCTCACCGAGGAACAGAAGAAGACGTTGATCCATGTCTATCGCAGCTTCCAGCTGGCGAACACGGCGAGCGCGGTGCGAGTAGAGCCCCGGCTTGGTTTCGTCGCTGCCCAAGATGGCGGTCGGGAATATGGGGAAGCCCAGAACGCCGCGGAATCCCAGAACGCCGCGGAATCCCAGAACGCCGCGGAATCCCAGAACGCATTGTGATGTTGCAGCGTTCGGTGCGGAATCTTGCGGTTATTTCACTTCACACATCCCCGTTGGCTCAGCCCGGATCGGGCGACAGCGGAGGGATGAACGTCTATGTGCGCGAGCTGGTGTCTGCGCTGGCTCAGGCCGGTGTGGGATGCACAGTATATGTCCGGCGTTGGGATGATGAGCTCCCCGATGTCGTCGACGTGGAGCCCGGCTTTCGGGTGGTGCATGTCAGGGCGGGGCCGTCGGATCTGGCCAAAGAGGCGTTGCCCGAAATCGTCGATGAGTTTGCGGAAGGCACGCTGGCTTCGATCGTCGATCAGGGCAATGTCGATGCCCTGCACGCCAACTATTGGCTATCTGGAGTGGTCGGCCACAGCATCAAACATCGCCTCGATCTTCCGCTGGTCAGCACCTTCCACACGCTGGCCCGGGTCAAGGCCGAGACAGGCGATCCCGAACCACAGCGCCGCATAGACGCCGAGGCCGATGTCATCCGGTGTTCCGACGCTATCCTCGCCAATTCGGCGGCGGAGGCCACCCAACTGGTGGAGCTGTATGGAGCGCCGGCGGAGCGGATTGAGATCGTGCCCCCAGGGGTTGATCACGCCTTCTTCGCCCCGGGCGATCGTCGGGGTGCGCGACGGGCGCTGGGCCTGGATCCCGACCGTCCGACCCTGCTGTTCGTGGGCCGGATTCAGCCGTTGAAAGGTCTGCCGATCGCGGTGGCTGCGCTCGGCGAGATGGCGCGTCGAGACGCCCAGTTCGTGGTGGTCGGCGGCCCTAGTGGGCTGAGCGGCGAGGTGGAGCTGGAGAAGACCCGGGCCATGATCGATGAGCTGGGTCTTGGGGCTCGGGTCCAATTCGTCGAACCTCAGCCCCACCATCTGCTCTCGACCTACTACCGGGCCGCTGATGTGTGTGTGGTGCCGAGCCGCTCCGAGTCTTTCGGGTTGGTGGCACTGGAAGCCGCAGCGTGCGGTACCCCGGTGGTGGCCGCGGCCGTTGGCGGGTTGTTGACCCTGGTGAACGAGGGCCGTACCGGCTTTCTCGTCGATAGTCGTGATCCGCGGGAGTACGCGGCGTACATCGACCGGATTCTCGACGATGAGGCGCTGGCCGCCCGGCTTTCGATAGCAGCCGCGGAGCGGGCTCGCACGTACACCTGGTCGACCACTGCGGGCCGGCTTCGTCGCCTCTATGCCGACCTGACGTCGCGGTCGCTGGTGGAGTGCGTGCCGAGCTGATCGGTCCGGAAAACTTGTCATCGGGTCACGGGGTGGGAGGATCGGGCAGCGCTAGAACTGGGGGATGGACACCGGTCCCACCTCTCCCGCGGCGCTCGACGATCTTGGCGAGTTCATCGATGGCTGGCTCGCTACCCAGCTGGCTGAGAACCCGACGATCGATGCCGTCGATCACGATCCACAGCTCCGACGGTGGTATGTGCGCATCCGCGGAGAGCAAAAGGATGTCTACACCGTCTGGCTCACCATGGGCCAACGGTCGCTCCACTACGAGACCTATGTGCTGCCCGCTCCCGAGGAGAACGAGGCTGCGTTCTATGAACAGTTGTTGCGGCGGAACCGAAAACTGGTCGGCCTCTCGTTTGCCATAGGGGAAGAGGACGCCGTGTACCTGGTTGGGGAGCTGGCCAAT
>Ga0316190_10001952_pt1 | contig 14995 bp, 11 predicted proteins | sample Eddworburrow2_MG_FD_204929 | JGI IMG/M metagenome (GOLD analysis project Ga0316190, IMG submission 204929) | Coastal sediment microbial communities from Maine, United States - Eddy worm burrow 2 | ecosystem: Environmental > Aquatic > Marine > Coastal > Sediment | place: USA: Maine | collected... | reverse complement strand
TCAGCCGGGACCGTAGGGACTTGGCTTTGCCGACATAGAGGATGCGTCCTTCGCCATCTTTGAACTGGTATGAGCCGGGGGTATCGGGCACGGACCCGACAGGAGGACGTTCAACCACGGATCAATCCTATGGGAACCGTCGGGCGGCCCAGATCAGCGCCCCGACCGGCCGGACGATCAGGCCCAGACGATCAGCTTTCGGGCAACAGGGCGGCAAGAAACTGGCCGGTGTGGCTCTCGGGGGTCTTGGCGACGAGCTCCGGCGGACCCTCGACGATGACGCGCCCCCCGCCGCTGCCGCCCTCGGGACCGAGGTCGATGACCCAGTCTGCGGTCTTGATCACGTCGAGATTGTGCTCGATGACCAGAACGGTGTTGCCCTGGTCGACCAACCGGGTCAGCACCCCGAGCAGTCGGCGAACGTCCTCGAAGTGCAAGCCGGTGGTCGGCTCGTCCAGCACATAGATCGTGTGACCGGTCGATCGTTTCGCCAGCTCGGTCGAGAGCTTCACCCGTTGAGCTTCACCGCCCGACAAGGTGGGCGCCGGCTGCCCGAGCCGCACGTACCCGAGACCGACGTCGACCAATGTCTGCATATGACGGGAGATGGACGGCTGGTTGGAGAAGAACTCCACCGCCTCCTCGATGGGCATGGCCAACACATCGGCAATATTCTTGCCCTTGAATTCGACCTCCAGCGTGTCCCGGTTGTAGCGAGCGCCCTTGCAGACCTCGCAGGGCACGTACACATCGGGCAGGAAGTGCATCTCGATCTTGATCGTGCCGTCCCCGCTACAGGATTCGCACCGTCCACCTTTCACGTTGAACGAGAAGCGACCGGGTTGGTAGCCGCGCACGCGCGCTTCCTGGGTCTGGCTGAACAGCTTGCGAATATGGTCGAACACGCCGGTATAGGTGGCGGCGTTGGATCGTGGGGTACGCCCGATGGGTGATTGGTCGATGTTGATGACCTTGTCGAGATGATCGAGACCTTCGACCGACGTGTGTAGCCCGGGAGGGGTCTTCGACTTGTAGATCCGTTGCATCAGTGCCCGCAACAGGATCTGGTTGACCAGGGTGGACTTCCCCGAGCCGGACACCCCCGACACCACGACGAAGACCCCGAGAGGGATGTCCACGTCCATATTGTCAAGATTGTTCTCCCGCGCCCCGCGGATGGATAACCAGGCGTCACCGGTGGGGCGGCGCAGCTCGGGAACGGCGATGGAACGCTTGCCCGACAGATACTGGCCGGTGAGCGATTTTTTGCGCCGGAGCAGACCTTTGACCGAGCCCGAGTAGACGACCTCACCCCCGTGTTCCCCTGCGCCCGGACCGATGTCGACCACATGGTCGGCGACGCGGATCGTCTCCTCGTCGTGTTCCACCACCAGGACCGTGTTGCCGATGTCGCGCAACCGAACCAGGGTGTCGATCAGCTTGCGGTTGTCCCGCTGGTGCAAGCCGATCGAGGGCTCGTCGAGCACATACAACACCCCCACCAGCCCCGAACCGATCTGGCTGGCCAGCCGGATGCGCTGGGCCTCTCCCCCCGCGAGGGTGGCGGCCGAGCGGGCCAACGAGAGATAGTTGAGCCCCACGTCGAGCAGGAATCTCATGCGAGCATTGATCTCCTTGACCACCTGCTCGGCGATGATCGCGTCACGGTCCGAGAGCTTCAGGCCGGCCAGCACGTCGGCAGCTTCACCGATCGACATCGAGCAGATCTCGGAGATGTTGTGGTCGTCGATCGTGACCGCCAGCGACAGAGGCGCTAGCCGGGCCCCACCGCATTCGGGGCAGGGCACCTCCCGCATGTACCCCTCGATCTGTTCGCGCTGGGTGTCGCTTTCCGCCTCGCTGTGGCGCCGTTGCAGGTAGGGAATGACCCCCTCGTATCGGGCGTTGTAGGAGCGCTTTTTGCCGTAGCGGTTCTTGTAGACGACATGGATGCGCTCCTTGTCGTTGAGCCCGTACAACATGACGTCGCGCTCACCGTTGGTCAGTTCGGACCAGGGCACGTCGATGTCGATCGCCTGGAACTCGGCGACCGACTCCACCAGTCGAGCGAAGTAGCGGCTCCGGCCGTCGGCCCAAGGGGAGATAGCCCCATCGGCCAGGCTGGTCGCCGGGTTGGGGATCACCAGCTCCGGGTCCACCTCGTAGCGGGTGCCGAGCCCGTCACAGTGGCGGCAGGCCCCATAGGGCGAGTTGAACGAGAAGTTGCGAGGGGCCATCTCCTCGAAGGACTTGCCGTCGCTCGGCCGGGCGAGGTGTTCAGAGAACGTCAGGAGCTCCGGCTCGCCGTCGGCGGGCAGCAGCTCGACCTCGGCCACGCCCTCGGCCAGACCGAGCGCCGTCTCGAGCGAATCGGTCAGCCGACGCTCGATGCCCTCTCGCAGCACGAGCCGGTCCACCACGACCTTGATCGTGTGGTTCTCATACCGGCCCAGCTCGATCGTCTCGTCGAGCTGGCGCGGCTCATCATCGACTACGACGCGCGCATAACCCTGGCCGGCGAGATCGGTGAACAGCTGCTCGTAGGTGCCTTTGCGGTGCCGGACCACAGGGGCGAGGACCTGGAAGCGGGTGCCCTCCTCCAGGGTCAGCACCTTGTCCACGATCTGCTGAGGGGTCTGGCGTACGAGGACCTCGCCCGTCTCCGGGTCGTGGGGTACCCCGATCCGGGCGTAGAGCAGGCGTAGGTAGTCGTACACCTCGGTGATCGTGCCCACGGTCGACCGCGGATTGCGCGATGCGCTCTTCTGGTCGATCGAGATCGCGGGCGACAGCCCCTCGATGATGTCGACGTCGGGCTTGTCCATCTGACCGAGGAACTGGCGGGCGTAGGCCGAAAGCGACTCGACGTAGCGCCTCTGGCCCTCGGCGTAGATCGTGTCGAACGCGAGCGAGGACTTACCCGACCCGGACAGCCCGGTGAACACGATCAGGCGATCGCGCGGGAGTTCCAGCGCCACGTCCTTGAGATTGTGTTCTCGCGCCCCGCGTATGACGACGGTGTCAGCCACCGAGCCACCCTAGTGCCACCGGCGGACGAGGAACATATGTTCCGTCGGGCGCAGGGCTCAGGGGCCTGACCGGGGTCGTCGATTGAGCGCAGCTCACGAAACGACCTCCTTCAGTTCGCGTTTCAAGTCCTTGATCTCGTCGCGCAGTCGGGCCGCGTACTCGAAACGAAGGTCCTCCGCGGCCTCGGCCATCTCGGCCTCCAAGGTGTGGATCAGGCGGGACAGCTCCGCTTCGGGTAACTCGGTCAGCTCGGCGATACGAGCCGCGTCGCGGACGGTCGAACGCCGATCCTTCGAGGGCACCGGGGCGGTGGTTTCGGGGCGGAGGTACGACAAGATGTCGCTGACCGCCTTGCGGATGGTCTGGGGATCGATGTCGTGTTCGACGTTGTAGGCCTGTTGTAGACCACGGCGGCGGTTGGTCTCCGAGATCGCCCGCTGCATGGAGTTGGTCACGCGATCCGCGTACATCACCACCCGACCGTCCACGTTTCGCGCCGCCCGACCGACCGTCTGAATCAGGGACGTCTCACTGCGCAGGAACCCTTCCTTGTCCGCGTCGAGGATGGCGACGAACGTGACCTCGGGCAGATCGAGGCCCTCACGCAGCAGATTGATCCCGACCAGAACGTCGAACTCGCCCAGGCGTAGATCACGGAGGATCTCGATGCGTTCGATCGTGTCGATCTCCGAATGCAGATACCGGACCCGTATACCCAACTCGAGGAGATAGTCGGTGAGGTCCTCGGCCATCTTCTTGGTGAGCGTCGTGACGAGGGTACGCCCACCCGCCTCCACCTGGGTGTTGATCTCCCCCATCAGATCGTCGATCTGGCCCTTGGTGGGACGCACGGTGATCTCCGGGTCGATCAGCCCGGTGGGCCGGACGATCTGTTCCACGATCTGGGACGAATGCTCCATCTCCCAGGGACCGGGCGTGGCGGACAACAACACACACTGGTTGACCCGGTCGAACCACTCATCGAAACGCAGGGGCCGATTGTCGCCGGCCGAAGGCAGTCGGAAACCATGGTCGACCAGTGTCGCCTTGCGGCTGCGGTCGCCCTCGTATTGGCCATGGATCTGGGGCACCGCCACATGCGACTCGTCGAGCACCATCAGGAAATCGTCGGGGAAGAAATCGATGAGACAGTTCGGCGTCTCGCCCGGCCCTCGCCCATCGATCGGCGCGCTGTAGTTCTCGATCCCATTGCAGTAGCCGAGCTCGGCCATCATCTCCAGGTCATACTCGGTGCGCATCCTCAGCCTCTGCGCCTCGAGCAGCTTGTTCTCCTTTTCGAAGTAGGCCAGCCGTTCCTGGAGCTCGTGCTCAATCCGGGTGATGGCGCTACGCATCCGCTCATCGGACGCGACATAGTGCGTGGCAGGAAACACCGCCAGCTCGCTCAACGTCCGCAGCTTCTCGCCGGTGACCGGATCCACCTCGGTGATCGCTTCGATCTCGTCGCCGAACATCTCGATACGCACCGCGGTTTCCTCGTACGCGGGATGCAGCTCGATCGTGTCTCCCCGCACCCGGAACTTTCCTCGCACGAGGTTCATGTCGTTGCGCTCGTACTGCATGTCGACGAGCTTGGCGAGGATCTGACGCTGGTCGTACACCTCGCCCGGTTTCACGATCAGCAACTTCTTGCGGTACTCGTCGGGCGAGCCGAGACCATAGATGCACGACACCGACGCGACGACGATCGTGTCCCGTCGCGTCAAGAGGGCCTCGGTGGCCGAGTGGCGCAGCCGGTCGATCTCGTCGTTGACCGAGGAGTCCTTTTCGATGTAGGTGTCCGAGGACGGCATATAGGCCTCGGGCTGGTAGTAGTCGTAGTAGGAGACGAAGTACTCGACCCGGTTCTTGGGAAAGAACTCCTTGAACTCGTTGGCGAGCTGGGCGGCGAGGGACTTGTTGGGCGCGATCACCAACGTCGGCTTCTGCACCTGCTGAATCGTCCACGCGATCGTGGCGCTCTTACCGCTGCCCGTGATACCGAGCAAGGTCTGAAAACGCTCACCACCGTCGATACCGGCGGCCAGCCGGCGGATCGCCTCCGGCTGATCACCCGCTGGTTCAAAATCCGACACCATCTCGAAATCCGGCACGGCGCGATTCTATGTTCGACCGCCCACCGGATCGGCGGAGCGCGCGACACTACGGTGGACACGAGACTCGAGGAGGTCCCTGTGGGACACATCGCCGGCTTCGATCATCTGGCCATCACCGCTGCGGACCCCGAGGCCACCATGGCCTTCTATCGGGACGTCCTCGGTGCCGAGGTGTTGTACGAGCAGAAATGGCGAGCCGGCGAAACGCCTGTCTTCTCGCTCCAGGTCGGTGCCAACCGTATCAACGTCCACGATCCGGTTCGGGACAGCCAGCTTCCCGACTGGCTGGTCGCCGGTACCCCCGTGCCCGGTTCCGAAGACTTCTGTTTCCGGTGGGAAGGACCGATCTCCGAGGCCGTCGAGCTGCTCGAGCGGCACGGGGTCGCCCTCGTCGAGGGTCCGGTGTTCCGCCTGGCGTCCAATAACGCCAAAGCGACGTCGGTCTATTTCAATGATCCGGACGGTAACCTGCTCGAGCTGTTGACCACCGACCGATAACCTCCGCCGGTTCAGCCCCCTACTCGGGCTTGGGGTTGCCGTGGGGTAGTGCCGTGAGCAGGGGCCATACCCGCTCGATCTCCGCGTCGAGGTCCTCAGGCGCACCACTGTTGTCGACCACCATGTCGGCCACCTCGAGACGCTCGTCCCGGCTGGCCTGGTTGGCGATGCGATTCCTTGCGTCTTCCTCGGTGAACCCCCGATGGGCCATGAGCCGCTGGACGGCCGCCTCCACCGGGAGATCGACCACGATGATCGCCCGGTACCGGTCCAGATGCTCCCGTTGGGTCTCGACCAGCAGCGGGATGTCCATCACCACCACCCGGTCGGTGTGCTCGTGTTCTTTGACGCGGCGGACCGACTCGGCGCGCACCGCCGGGTGAGCCAGCCCGTTCAGCGCCGCCAGCTGCGCCTCGTCGGCAAAGACGATGTCGGCCACGGCTTGGCGGTCGAGGGTGCCGTCAGCGGCGACGATCCCGGGCCCGAAATGGTCCACCATCGCGACAAACAACGGGGCGCCAGGCGCCTGAAGCTCCTTGATCAGCCCATCGGAGTCGACGATCACCGCGCCCTTTGCCTCTAGTCGGGCACATACCGACGACTTGCCCGAACCGATGCCACCGGTCAATGCCACCAAGATCATCGCCCGACCATAGTCACCGAGCCCAAGGCCGCGGCAACCCTCGGCGTCCGCGACTACCACGCAGCCGTCCCAACCACCCAATGAAGGCGACGCGCCGCGCTATGCGAGATTCTGACACATCCTCAACAAGGGGTGCGTCGTGCCGACTGGATGGCCTGAACAGTACGGCGGAGTTGGTCTTGCACAGACAAGATTGGGTCGGGGCAAGATTGGTTACGGGCGGCCTCCAAGACAGAACCCAAATCGGCGTTGTCATACGAGGTGTAACGGTGAAGACAGCAGAAAACATGGCCACATCGGCCACAACCATGGGTACGGCGACGGCCAAGCTAGGCGGGCCAGCGATGGTGCCACCGCGCAAGCGGGTACGCGTCGTAACGCGGCGGGAGGAGGAAGTGCTCCAACTTATAGCTGATGGGTGCTCGACCGTTGAGGTGGCGAAGTCACTATCGATCAGCCAGAAGACGGTCAAGAACCATCTGACGTCGATCTATCAAAAGCTCGACGCTCGGGATCGCACCCAAGCCATGCTCCAGGCTCTCCGCCTGGGCATTGTGACGCTCGACTGAGCCGAACGCGGGAGCGCCGAACCCGACGGCGTCGCTAGTCAGTACTGTCCCCGGATCCTGGCGGGTCGGCGGACAGCCATACGGCCAAAGCGGCAAACGACAGTGCCGCGCTACTTTTCGGTTCGCTGGTCACCACGGGTTCACCGGTGACCAGCGACACGGGAATATCCATCTGTTGTGGGATTTGGACCACCGGCGTGCGCCCCAAGGCTGCTTCGGCAGCCGTGCAATCAAGGCGCACGTCGGCATCCGACCTGTTGACGACCAGATGCAGCCGTTCGCGGGGGACCCCCAGCAGCGCCATCGTCTGCAGGCCGAGCTTGGCGTTCTTCACGTTCGACACGTCCAGACCGGTGACCACGATCGCGTCGTCCACCGTGCGGGCCAGCGCCACGCTGACGTCGTTGAGCGTGGACGACGTGTCGAGCACCACGTGCTCACACGTCTCGCGCAACATCTCGATCACGGTCACCAGATTGTCCGCCGAGATCGTACTCGCATAGGCCGGCTCGGTCGGCGCGGTCAGCACCAATAAACCTGACGACTGATGACGAACCAGGAACCGCGCCAGCTGATCCTGATGAAGACCGCCATCCGCCGCACACTGGGCCGCGTCATACACGTTGTACGCCGGGTTGAGACCAAGATTGATGGCGACATCGCCGTAGGCCAGGTCGCAGTCGACCAACGCCACCGGGCCCGATGACCGTTGGGCCAGAGCGATCGCCACGTTGATCGCGACCGAGGTCTTTCCCGATCCGCCCTTGGGGGACACAACCGACGTCACCCGACCCGGCTGGGCAGGACTGCGATCCTCGGGGCGCTCCAGGGCGGTCCGACACCGCTCGATCAGCGCGGCGAGTGCCGAACCATCCTCGTCGTCTTTCACTGAATAGATACCGTCGAGGGCGATTGGACCGCTTTCGAGCTCCCATCCCACACAGATGAACGCCACGCCCCCATTGCGGCACAGCCGACGTACGACCGACCGAGGGGCGCCCGCACACGACCGCCCAGCCAATATGACAACCGGGCCTCCGGGCGTCCTCGCGGCTAGATCGCAGAGATCGGCCACCCACGCAGCTTGACCCTGGACCAGGTCAAGCAGTCGGGCGCGTCTCACCGGGTCATTCTCGACGATCATCATCGTCGGCTGTCGACCACATTCGGTCATAGTGTTCTCCCGTCGCTCACGAGAGCACATCGACCGTTGAACGGTCATGTCTTGAGCCCAACCGACGATGAGGTGAATGGCTCAACTAAGGGGCCGCCCCCACAACCTCGACGGTGCGGGGAGGCGCTGTTTCCGAGCACCGGTTCCGGCGCTCGGAAACAGGGTTCTCCGACTTACTCCTCGGGAGCGACGACCTCAACCTCGGCCACAGCGTCCTCAGCCTCGGGAGCGGCGGCTACCGCCTCAGCCGGGGCTTCGCCTTCAACCGGGGCGCCTGCGGCGTCCATCCCGTATTCCGCATACATGTCCGCCCACGCTTCCTGGCCTTCGGTCGTGCCATCCGGCGAGGCGGGCGGGGCGCCTTCCTCGAAGGCGGAACCGACATAGTTGCCCTCGTCGTCGTAGGCGTGCTCGCCGAAGTGCTCCTGGTACTCGGCAGCCACCACACCACCCTCGGCGGCCTGCTTGATCGACAAGCTGATACGGCGGCGTTGGAGGTCCAGATCGATGATCTTGACCCACAGCTCTTCGGAGGGGGTAACGACTTGTTCGGGGAGCTCGACATGGTGAGCCGACATCTCCGAAATGTGCACCAAACCCTCGATGCCGTCGCCCACCTGGACGAACCCACCGAAGGGCACCAGCTTGGTGACCCGGCCGTAGACCAGTTCTCCCACGCGGTGATTGGAGGCGAACTCCTGCCACGGGTCCTGCTGGGTGGCCTTGAGCGAAAGGCTGATTCGCTCCCGATCCATGTCCACTTCGAGGACCTGGACCTCGATCGCATCGCCCACGGTGACAACCGAGCTGGGATGATCCACATGCTTCCAGGACAGCTCGGACACGTGCACGAGTCCGTCCATGCCGCCCAGGTCCACGAACGCACCAAAGTTGACGACCGACGAAACCGTCCCGGTGCGGACCTCGCCAGGCTTGAGGTTCTCGAGGAACTCCTCGCGCTGCTCTTTCTGTGTCTCTTCGAGCCACGCCCGCCGGGAGAGAACCACATTGTTGCGGTTCTTGTCGAGCTCGATGATCTTCGCTTCGAGCGACTGGCCGACATAGGGCTGCAGATCGCGAACTCGGCGAAGCTCGACGAGTGAGGCGGGCAGAAAGCCACGCAAGCCGATATCGAGGATGAGTCCACCCTTGACGACCTCGATGACCGGGCCCGAAACCACTCCGTCCTTGCCTTTGACGTCTTCGATCTTGCCCCATGCCCGCTCGTACTGGGCGCGCTTCTTGGAGAGGATCAGCCGACCCTCTTTGTCCTCCTTTTGGAGAACAAGCGCCTCGACGGCCTCGCCCAGGCTCACTACTTCCTGAGGATCCACGTCGTTGCGAATCGACAGCTCGCGAGCTGGGATCACGCCCTCGGACTTGTAGCCAATGTCGAGGAGGACCTCATCACGGTCGACCTTGACGATCGTCCCCTCGACCATCTGGCCATCCTCGACCAACACCATGGTGGCGGCGTAGGCCTCGTCCATGGACTGGCCTTCGAGGTCGTTGGAGATCACTTGACGAGGTACGTAACCCTGGGGTTCGACGATGGCGTCGTTCCCATCGGGAGGTGACGCGGGTGGGCCACCATTTTCACCTGTTGCCTCGGCAGCAGGTGCGTCTCCTGTCGAGGCTGCGGCCTCGGCGAGAGGAGCGGTGGTCGAATCGATTGTCTGGTCGGACACGGGTTCGCTTTCCAGCCCGGTGCTTCTAGCCCCCGGGTTCGTACATCTCGGTTGCGGTCAATGACATATGGGTCGTCTGAATGGACAGAGCCCTCACCACCGATAACCCCCCGGCCGAGCGACCAGCTCCAGTGATAACCGAACCGATCGTGGCAGATTCAACCTCGCAAGACCCCGAACATCGAGAAATCCTGCAGACATCGAAAACGCGGAGTCCGAGGCAGCTACGGACTCCCAATCACCTTACCACTCTCTGCTTTCGAGCGATCGTCACAAATCGGCGCTCGGCGCGAACTCGCCCAGAACCGATTCCGAGGGAGAGCGATGCGCGAGAACCAAGAACTCGGGCTGGTTCAGATCGGGCGGATGCTCACCGTACCGGCCCGGTGTCACCGACCACAGCTCGTCGACGGTCAACCCGACCCGCTCGGCGAGCAACACCAGTTCACGGGGGGTGTAACAGGTGGTCCAGAGATCGACGTCCTCGCGGACCCCGGCTCCGTCGAGCACCTCGGTATGTTCGCGATTGACTCCCGTCGCCGCGTCGAACTCGTCGTGGTCCTCCATCCACCGCACCTGAAAGTACGCGGAGAACGCCGACACCCCGACCCGTCCGCCGGGCCTCACCGCGTCGCGCATGCCCTCGAGGATGGCCACATCATGGACCAGCGGCATGCCTCCCGGCCCCCCGGTCAGACCGAACGCGCCCTGACAAAGTGAGATCGCCGCGTCGAACTCCTCATGGTACGCCAGCTGGCGGGCATCGGCCCGCACAAACGAGGCCCCGTTCGGAGCATGGCGCGAAGCCAGCTCAATGAACCGCTCAGAGATGTCGACACCGACGACATCAATACCCCTTCGGGCCATCGCATGAGCGTGACGTCCGGGGCCACACCCCACATCGAGGACGCGCATGCCGGGCTCGAGACCAAGAGCGCCGATGAGAAAGTCGACCTCGTTGTCGGTGCCCCGCGTGAATGAGTACCGCAGATAGGCCTCGCCCAAGTGCTCGGCGATGGGCTCGAACCAGTGACCGTCGGGCGAGTCGGGGGCGGGCATCAGCGGGCGACCAGGCACGAACCGGCCCCCATCACGGCTTGGCGTCGGCCCAGTTGGGACCGGTCACCAGGTTGACGGCCAGAGGCACTCTCAGGTCGAACGCTTTGGACATGATTTCCTCGGTCAGCGCCAAGACCTCTTCGCTTTCTGACGGCGGCACCTCGATAACCACCTCGTCGTGCACCTGCAAGATGACAAAGGCCGAACCGCTTCGGGCCCGCAGCGCCTTGTCCAGTCGCACCAGGGCCACCTTGAAGATGTCGGCCGCCAGCCCTTGGATTCCGGCGTTCATCGCCTGGCGCTCCCCCGCCTGGCGGATCCGGTAGTTTCCCGAGCTCAGCTCGGGGATCATCCGCCGGCGCCCGAACAGGGTCTCGGTGTAGCCCCGTTCCCTCGCCTCGGCGACGGTGCGATCCATGTACTGCTCGACCGCAGGAAAGGCCTCGAAATAGGCCTTGAGGATCTCCGCGGCCTCCGAGGTCGGGATGCCGAGCCTCTGAGCCAAACCGTAGGCCTCCATGCCATAGGCCAGCCCGTAGGAGACCATCTTGGCCTTCGAGCGCTGCTCGATGGTCACCTCGGCCGGCTCGACGTCGAACACGCGCGCCGCCGTCGCCTCGTGAATATCGTCACCGGCCTCGAACGCCATGATCAGCCCGGGGTCCAGGGCAAGGTGAGCGATACAGCGGAGCTCGATCTGGTTGTAGTCAGCCACCAGCAGTTCGTTGCCGAGGCCGGGCACGAACGCCCGACGGAACGATCTCCCCGTCTCGGTGCGCACCGGAATGTTGTGCAGGTTCGGGCGATCCGAGCTCAGCCTCCCCGTCCTGGCCACCGTCTGGTTGAACGTGGCATGAATCCGGCCGTCGTCGCTCACCTCGGCCAGCAGACCGAGCCCGTACGTCGAGCGGAGCTTCTCGACCTCCCGATAGGCCAACAGATGATCGATGATCGGATGTTGGCCCTTCAGCTTCTCCAAGCTGGTGGCGTCGGTCGAGTAGCCGGTCTTGGTCTTCTTCTGAGGGGTCAGCGCCAGCTCCTCGAACAGGATCTCGCGCAACTGTTTGGTGGAGTTGACGTTGAACTCCCGACCAGCATCCTCGTAGAGCTGGTCCCGATAGCGTTCGCAATCGGCGGTCAGCTCGTCCCGGATCGATTCGAGCACCGGTACGTCAACGCCGACCCCGACCGCCTCCATCCGGGCCAGCACCTCGATGAGCGGAACCTCGATCTCGTCGTTGAGCTGCCGGAGCCCTTGGGCGTCGAGGGCTTCGAGCACCGGCCCCGCGAGTCGATCGACCGCCACGGCCCGACGCCCGGCGTCGATCGCCGCGCTCACCTGGTCGCCGTCGAGGTCCAACTGGCCGTCGACCGCCGCCCCGGGATTTGGCAGCGACAGGTTGGCGTATCTGACGAGTAGTTCGTCGAGCAGATAGCGAGATTCGGCGGGATCGAGAAGATAGGCGGCGATCTTGGTGTCGAGCGCTAAGCCCGCCACGTCTACATCGCGTCGAGCGAGGGCCCGGATCAGCGGTTTGGCGTCGTGTGCGGACAGGGCACGGCCTCCGCTGCTCAACAGGCCGGCGAGCGCGTTGCCCACGAGGGGGTCGTCGAGTGACGACGCCGGCAGCCACACGGCCCGACCATCGGCATCGTCGTCGGCCAGCGCCAGGCCAGCCAGTTCACGCTGGGTGTCATCAACCCAAGCTGCGGCCAGAGCCAACGACCCCGAGCGGTCCGCCAGCGAGCCGATGGCCTTGAGGGCGTCCTCGACCGACTCGAGCTCGACCACCTCGACAACCAATTCTTCGCCGACCGCTGAGTCGACCGTCCCCTCGACCCCGATAACCTCCTGCAGCCGGTCGAACAAGGTGCGGAACTCGAGGAAGTCAAAGAGCTTCCTCACCTCTTCGAGATCGGGCTCGCCCATGCGCAGATCGCTGATCTCCATGTCGAGCTCGACGTCACGCACCAACAGCATCAGCTCTTCGTTCAGCCGTACCCGCTCCTCGTTAGCGGCGAGGTTCTCCCTCAGTTTCGGGGTCTGTTCGGCCACCGCGGCGAAGATCCCGTCGAGATCCCCGTACTTGTTCACCAGCTTCGCGGCGGTCTTCTCCCCGACACCGGGCACTCCGGGCAGATTGTCCGAATTATCTCCCCGCAGAGCCGCGTAGGTCACGTACGAGCCCGGCACGACCCCGGTGCGCTCCGCGATTCCTGCCTCGTCGTAGAAGGCGTAGTCCGAAACGCCGCGCCGGTTGTAGAGCACCTTGATCGAGGGGTCCTCGACGAGCTGGTAGCTGTCACGGTCACCGGTTACGACGATGACCTCATCGCCAGCGTCCCGGGCCCTCGTCGCCAAGGTGGCGATGATGTCGTCGGCCTCGAAACCTGCGGCGTCGACCGACGGAATGGCAAGGGCATCGATGACCTGACGCACCAGCCCCATCTGCTGACGCAGGATGTCCGGCGCCTCATCACGGTTGGCCTTATAGGTGTCGAGGCGGACATGACGAAAGGTCGGCTGCGGTAGATCAAACGCCACCGCGATGCCATCGGGTTCATGGTCTCGATACAGGTTGATCAGCATCGAGGTGAACCCGAACACCGCGTTCGTCACCTGCCCCGACGCGGTCGTCATGTCGGTCGGTAGCGCGAAGAACGCCCGATAGGTCAGCGAGTTGCCGTCGATGAGCATGAGCTTCACCGCGCCACTCTATTGGCCCGCACAGATCGTGTCCCGCACCGACCCTCTCGCTCACAGATCGGCTGGCGCCCCGCGACGGTCGACGGGCGGGGTGGCCTTCAGCCGGGCTTCGTCGTCGGCTCGCCGGTGGCCTGGGCCGCAGCGATGAGCTCCTCGCATACCTGGCGCATCGCTTTGCGTTCGTTCATGGCCCGCCGCCGAATATGGTCGAAGGCTTCAGCCTCTTTCATGCCCTCGTTGTCCATGAGCAAACCCTTGGCCCGATCGACAAGCTTGCGAGTTTCGAGCTGATCCTCGAGCCCGGCCGCCTGCGCCACCAGCGCCTTCATCTCGGCGAAACGACCGAGGCTGACCTCCAGCGCCGGGATGAGATCACTGCGCTGAAACGGTTTGACCAAATAGGCGATCGCTCCGGCGCTGCGGGCCTCGGCGATCAGGTCGCTCTGGCTGAACGCGGTGAGAATGAGGACGGCCGCCAAGCGCTCCTCGCTGATGATCCGGGCCGCGTCAAGGCCGGTCATGCCGGGCATCTTGATGTCGAGGATCACCGCGTCGGGCAGATGGGTGCGCACCATCTCCACCGCTTCGTCACCCCTGGCCGCCTCCGCGACCACCTCGTAGCCCTCTTCCTCCAAGGTCTCCCGAAGGTCGAGCCGAATGATGGCCTCATCTTCGGCAATCACGACTCGGGTTGGCACAACGAACCTCTACATCTCATGTCGGAAAACGGTGGATGGGAGCCGAAAGGATGGCGAGCTCACGACGCTACGGTCATTCTGACTCTTGTAGCAGTTGGTCGAGCAGATCGTCTTGTCGCTGCTCGAGTTCGGCGATCTCGTCGACCACCCGGCTGCGGTGGCGAATCATGGCGTCGGCGTGTCGTTGCGCCGCCCGATGCTCGCGATCGGCCAGCGGGGTCTCGGAAACCAATGACCGAAGCCGAGCATCGTCGGCCTCATCCGCAAAATGGGCCAGTTGTTCATCGGCCACCCCCAACTCCTCGCGAAGCTTCTTGAGTCGAGACGCCACCTTGCTCAGGCGGCGCTCGAGAAGGGCCCGTGACATGGGCTCATTCTACGACAGCTTGCGACGAAGACCGAGTTGACGCCCCCACCGGACCACAAAAGGCGACGGCGACCTACGGTCTCAGCGAGCGTCGTGCTGTCCGATCACCCTCGCGCCACCGGCCCGCACGGCCTCGAACGCCAACCCCGTGACCAAACCCGTCCGCGGCGACTCTGGAGCGACTACGCTACGGCGGTGTCATCGGCCCGGATGGCGGAATTGGCAGACGCGGGGGACTCAAAATCCCTTGCCCGCAAGGGCGTGTGGGTTCAAGTCCCACTCCGGGCACGCGAGCAGCCAGGGCTGCTCGCCTCGCCCCCTGGGGCTCGACTCACCAACGCACACGCATCACCACCCTCCGGGGGCCGTTCAAACGCCACGGAGGCTTCACCTCCCACCTGCCCCCCACACGCCCAGGCGGCACCCACCACCACCCTCCGGGAGG
>Ga0316190_10001951_pt1 | contig 14997 bp, 14 predicted proteins | sample Eddworburrow2_MG_FD_204929 | JGI IMG/M metagenome (GOLD analysis project Ga0316190, IMG submission 204929) | Coastal sediment microbial communities from Maine, United States - Eddy worm burrow 2 | ecosystem: Environmental > Aquatic > Marine > Coastal > Sediment | place: USA: Maine | collected... | reverse complement strand
CCATTGGATGTGTATCTTCAACAATGCCAATTCCAACATCCATCGCAGGTCTTAAATCTATATGATCCAGCAAACAGTCAGTTATTGCTTTCACCCTAACCCGGTACTTTCCCGCAGGCAATCCTGAGAAGTGTCCAATCACAAATCCACCGCCAAGTCTTGGAGATCTTTTTTCTATAGGAATACTTATCATTGTACTATCAGTATAGGTTGTGCTACAAGTGATTGAATTACCTTTCTCATTTTCTACGTAGACGCTTACCTTCATGGCTGGTCCGATCACTCCGCACATGGCAAAATAGGACCGGTTGGGCACCGGCAAATTTATAAATTGTGATACGATTTCTTCCCCGGCTTTCAAACGCAGTATTTTATCTCCTATAAAAACATGTACTTTGGTGTCTTCAATCTTAGCTCCAGGCGCCTTGCTGATATCCCAACTTTCAAGCCCCTCTTCAAAGCTGTAATTTGGAATATGTTGATAATTTCCATCAGCGTACTTAATGGTATATCCATTAAGATCGAGGGTAATGTTTTTACCAAGAAAAATAGTGCTTTTATCGGAGGTGATATCCTGAGTTAACATGTACGTTGTTCCTTCCTTGCCATAATATCCCGGACCGCTTATTTCTTTGACACCTTCCGGCAAGACTTTGTGACCATGGTCGGCAAACTGTCCATGGGATTCAATAACAACTACAAACAGGAAAAACGTAATGTGTGGAATATTAAAAAATGACTTTTCCATAACTTAATGATCTATAATAAAATCAAATATAATCTTAAGTGAGAATTGAAAAAAAATATTAGTTTTCCTCTTTTGGAATAATTTCTTCCGAGCAGAATTATTTATAAGATTCGAAGCATCCGAATAGCAACATATGAGAAGTAATTTAGAAAAGGACGATATCATGGATGAAAACATTGGGCGTCTCATTAAGCACCTGGAAGAAAAGGGTGAATTGGATAACACACTGATTTTCTTTCTATCGGATAATGGGTGTTCTGCTGAACCCATGGGAGAAGATTATGGCTGGCAATGGGGGAAGAACTCAGCTAGGAACTATAAAGAATGGAGAAAAAATTCAGGGAGGGCAGGTGCCAGCCAGGGACGTATTTGGACGGTAGCCAGCAATACACCTTTCCGGAAATTCAAAAGGCATACACATGAAGGTGGAATTTCCACCCCCCTTATAGTGCATTGGCCTGCAGGTGTAAAAATTCCGGGATCAATGGAGGTCAAGCCAGGGCATTTGGTTGATATAATGGCCACTTGTCTTGAAGTTACAGGCGCAGACTACCCTGAAAAGCGAAATGAAATTCCAGTGCTACAAAAACGCGGAATAAGCTTGGTGGAAAATTTCAAGGGAAATTCAGGAGAAGAACATGATTTTATTTTTTGGGAGCACGAAGGTCATGGAGCTATAAGAAAGGGAAACTGGTTTCGGATAATCCTGACAATGAACCAGTGTGGGAATTGTATAACCTTGGACTAGACCGTATTGAAACAAATAATCTTGCCGAAAAGAAGCCAGAAATGATTCAGGAACTGAAAACTCTTTGGGAAAGAAATGCGTACGAGATGAAAGTATGGCCAAAACCATCAAAACAAACAGCGAACCCAAATCCTATTGAATATTAAGCAGATAGAGAGTACTTCTTGTACTCTTCTATTATAGTGGAGATGTCGGTGTAAAGCTTTAGGTGGAAACGCACCAATAGGTAATATCATCTTCCCCATGGAGCGGGCTTGTTAAATAAAAGTGGATTAATTTAAAAATACAAAAAGGATGAAAACACATAAATTACTTTTTGCACTTGTTTTGAGTTTAATTATTTCATTCAGTATAAAGGCCCAGTCCAATAAGACGGAAAGAGCTGGTAACCCGGTTTTTCCTGGTTGGTATGCTGATCCGGAGGGGATAATTTTCGGTGATGAGTACTGGATTTATCCCACTTATTCTGATCACTACGGAACTCCTGACAGATCAACTGAACTATCAGAGCAACAACTGGAAGGGCAAAAGAAAACGATAAGTGAAGGCTACAAAATGCAAACCTTCTTCAATGCGTTTTCCTCAAAAGATCTGGTGAACTGGAAGAAACATCCTCATGTGCTGGATATTAAAGATGTAAGCTGGGCTGCATTTGCCTTGTGGGCACCATCGATTATCAAAGCCAATGATCAGTATTATTTATTTTTTGGCGCCAATGATATCCAAAGCGATCAGGAATATGGCGGCATTGGTGTGGCTGTGGCTGACAATCCCGCAGGGCCATTTGTTGATGCCCTTGGAAAACCCCTGATCAGTAATTTTCACAATGAGGCGCAACCGATTGATCAGTTTGCATTCAGAGATAATGACGGACAAATATATTTGTATTACGGAGGCTGGAGACATTGCAATATTGTGAAGCTCAGCGCGAATCTCTTAAGTTTGCAACCTTTCGAAGACGGAGAAATGTATAAAGAGATCACACCTGAAAATTATGTAGAAGGCCCATTTGTGTTTATTCGCAATGGCAAATACTATATGATGTGGTCAGAAGGAGGATGGGGAGGGCCTAATTATAGTGTAGCCTATGCGATCAGTGATTCACCTTTAGGTCCATTCGAAAGAATTGGGAAAATACTGCAACAAGATCCGGAAGTTGCTACAGGCGCAGGTCATCATTCGGTGATTCACATCCCCGATACGGATGATTATTATATCGTGTACCACCGCCGGCCTTTGGACAGCACCCAGGCAAACCACAGGGAAACTTGTATTGACAGGATGTATTTTGATGAAGGAGGGATGATAAAGCCTGTGAAAATTACATTTGAAGGTGTAGAAAAACGGGTCTTGAAATAAGCTCTAAACAGGTTTGGGTTCGCGCAATATCAGTGATGGAATGAATAAATCAAACCATTCAATGTTTAGTTATTTAGCAAATACGGTTTTAGTGACCTTGTTTTTTGGCTAATGTTTCAATGAATAAAAGCAATACGCCAATCGTTTGGATGTCTCTTTTGGCGATAGGTGCAAAATTATGAAGAAATACAAAGGGCTTTATAATTACAATTGGTAGCATTGTCGAAAAAGCTGGAAATATGCTATTGGTGAAATATATCTTGATTTCGAAAATCATGTGTTTGAATTAATAGAAAACGGTATAATAATAAAACTTGGTAAGAATGAATTCAGTGAAAAGATCAATTCTTGAAGCCCTTATCCATAGTCTAATTTGTTAAACCCGAATTGATGATGCATGTTTTTGAAATCCCAATTTCAAATACCCAGGATCTATATTTTTGATACCGAACCGGGTTCCTTCTGCCTCAGTATGCTTTTAAACCGCATACCTAGGGAATTCTTTGGCTAAATAGTACATCACCATGGGTTACTTATTCTCTAAATTTTCAATAAGAGCAAAAGCGCCTTATCGATGTGCGCGATATCTGGCATGTTCATAGTGAATATGTAATTTTCGCAGCATTGTAAGGGAAAATTCATTAGCGTTTTAATGTATTTATCGGTATCTTAAAAAACTGAACCAGAGACTAACCAACCATGCAATCATTATTCATAGAAGAATTGTTGCGATTATTTTTTAATAATTGCAAGAACAATCCAGAACTATTTGTTTCAAATTTCAATAATTCCCAAAGAATCATTGGTTATAACTATCGATGTGATCAGCAGACCTTTACCCATGTAAGTGCTTCCTTCAAACGTATTCTTGGATACCATCCTCAAAACATACTAAGTAGCAGCAAGTTCACAACCAAGATCATACATCCCCAGGACAGGAAGGCAATCATGGATTGTTTACGTAGGATTTATCAGGTGCCCAATGATTTATCTCAAAAGTCGGGTATTTTTCAATTTACGCAGCGAAAATGTAGGGCTAAGCATATTCGAGGATATTGGAAGTATTTTATGGTTTATGGACAGGATTACTGGAATGATATTGGACAATCCAGTGACAAAATTGGGGTGATTGTGGATGAGCGAATTCGATCCAGCCAAAACAATGAAAATAAGCCTACAGATGATGCTGATTCTGACGATACAAACATGTTATATCCTGAATTTAAAAATAAAAAAATTGCTACAGATTCCAGAACCATATCTCCACGTGAGAATGAAATTTTGGAATTGATCAGCAATGGACTGGTAACCAAGGAAATAGCTAATCAACTACACATCAGCGACAGTACGGTAATCACGCATCGCAAGAATCTGATTCAAAAGCTGAAAGTGCGCAATACAGCGGAGCTTATTAAAAAAGCGTCAAAACACATGTTGATTTAAGCACTTATTTGTATAGAAATTCAGTAATATCCCCATTTTATAGGATTGCTTTATACGCTGTTTTTTTAGAACCTTCCATTTCTTCCATAAACTCAAGGAAGCTATAGTCATCCTGGGAGTGACGTGGCGGAGTTGTGTTCCTGATGCCAGCTTGGCTTCAGCTGCAGCAGTGGAATAGGGTCTTAAGCATCACATCCCCTGGCTAAAATATCAGCAATATCCTCATAAATAGGGATTGAAATTAAGCGTACAAAATGGAAATATTACACGGCTGTTCTTTACAAGGGGTAAGCAAGAATTTGTGAGCGGCTTTAATCGCGGAGTTGTGTATTGCCTTTTCACACGCAGAAAATAATCTTAAAATAATATAACGATTCTATACGATAATACTAATTGAAACTAAATGATAGTCGAAGCACTAAACACAATTGTTGGACTAATAAACGAATACATTTCTCCCGGCATGACGGATGAACCGCTGATATTGGCTAACATTTCTAAAGTCAACGATGGAGACGATTTTACTACTAGTTTAAACGATAAATTAGTTTTGTCCATTGTCAATGTTGAGGAAGATCGGGTGGCAAAATCACCTGCACACCACATTAAACTCAATTCCACTATTCAATATAAAAATCCACCCATTCCTTTAAATATAACCTTGCTATTTGCTGCTACACATGGATACGTGAATGCCATCCCCTTACTGGAAAAAATTATTCGTTTTTTCCAGGGGAAGTATGTATTCACACCGTCAAATACGCCAGAGTTAGACCAGGTAAATCAGGTAAATGATATCAATATTGAAAAACTAATTTTTGAATGGGTAAACCTCAACCTGGAGCAAGTCCATCAACTATGGACAACCCTGGGAGGGCATTATATGCCTTCAATCGTCTACAAGTTGAGAATGATCACCATCGATGAAAATCTGGTTACAAAAGAAACTTTGCCAATAAAAGAAATCGATTCACAATTTGGTTTGATTGAATGATGGAGCAATTGATCTTAAAATATCGGATACTCTTTAATCTGCAGTTTGACTTGTCAGGTTTTAAAAATGATCTGAATCAATACCTGACCGTAAGTCCTGATGAAAAGACCAAAGAGTTGATTTCATGGTATAGAACGCTTACAAAAAAGCAAAAGAGTACTTCAACATATTTAATTGAAACAGAATTCGAAGGATTAGATGATGGCAAGGCAAAAGTATCTTTAGAAAACAATGAGAAGTTCACATATCAGGTAAAAATAAAAAGTGAGGATTTTCTTAAGAACACCAATATATCACACTATGATTTTGTGAATAAGGTATTGTTTGTATCCAATACCACGGTAAATAAACCTGGAGGGGAACTGCTACTCAGTCAGCCGTTGGAAAGTTATTCTGCATCGAATGAATATAAAAGGGGATACCTGGCAACCTCTGGTGGACTGAACTACAAAGCCTTGTTGCCAAGCAATAACCTCGATTCACATGTGGTAACTGAGACCGACTTTTGGAAACCCATAATCAAAATAGGGGTGAGTCAGGCCGATCTGGTTGACCGTACTTCTTTGGTTGTACCACCTGATTTAGATACCCTCATGGTGATTGATATACAAAATGATCTAACGATCGATGTTGATTATCGTCTTTTGGATGGGAGTTTAAAAATGACAGAGGTGAATTATATGATACGATTTCAAAATGCTAATTAACTGTATTTTACATAAATAAATAACTGTACTTATGTCAACAATTAATGAATCTGCGATTAAAACGCCAGGTGTCTACATCAATGAGATACCTTCATTTCCGCCTTCAGTAGCACAAGTTGCTACTGCGATTCCGGCATTTATTGGCTATACGCAAAATGCTGAAAATGCCGATGGTGATGATTTGACATTGAAGCCTACCAAGATCTATTCACTACTGGAATATGTGCAAAACTTTGGCAAGGCTGAAGATGAAGATGGAATTGAAGTGAATGTCACTATTGTAAGTGGTCAAATCACCGCCGTGAAAGCGACCCATGCCTCTCCTTCCAATCACAATATGTATTATGCACTTCGACATTTCTTCGATAATGGCGGTGGGCAGTGCTACATTATTTCGGTAGGCGATACGACCACTGCAGCCGGAACCATTGATGATACAGAATTACTGAGTGGTTTAAATGTGCTGGCAGCATACGATGAACCGACCCTCATTGTATTTCCTGAGGGACAAGGGATCAGTGATAAATCGAAGTATTATGCTTTGGTTGGGAGCGCCATAGATCAATGCGCCACCCTTCAGGATCGATTTACGTTAGTGGATGTCCATACGCAGGAGCTTACAACATCAACCACCATGACCAATTTCAGGACCGATTTTTCAAAAACGGATAACCTCAATTATGCGGCAACATATTACCCGAATCTATTGACTACCTATGAATACCAGTACCAGGAAACAGATGTGGATGTAATCATTACTACCGATGCAGTGCCAGCCGCAGGGGTTAGTATGGATACCCTGCCAGGTGCTCAAGGGGCTGTTTATTTTGCCGCTAAGGCGGCCATTCAAAAGTTAGGCCCAACGTTGCCGCCAACTCCGGCCGTTGCTGGACTATATGCCAAAGTGGATGGATCGAGAGGAGTCTGGAAAGCGCCGGCAAATGTTTCTGTGTCATACGTAAAGGAATTGACTGACTTCATTACCGATGCTGAACAGGAAACCATGAACATCGATGTAGATGCAGGCAAATCTGTCAATGCCATTCGTGCCTTCGTTGGGAAAGGAACCCTTGTCTGGGGTGCCAGAACCCTCGATGGAAACAGCAACGAATGGCGGTATGTGAGTGTGAGAAGGTTCTTCATCATGGTGGAAGAATCAACAAAAAAGGCTACGTATCAATTTGTCTTTGAGCCAAATGATGCCAATACATGGGTGAAAATCAGGGCCATGATTGAAAATTATTTGACCGTCTTATGGAGGCAGGGTGCCTTAGCCGGCGCCAAACCAGAGCATGCCTTTTTTGTCAAAGTAGGATTGGGTCAAACCATGACCGCCCTCGATATATTGGAAGGCCGGTTGATCGTTGAAATCGGAATGGCAGCTGTTCGCCCTGCAGAATTTATCATCCTCCGATTCATGCATAAAATGCAGGAATCATAGGATTCATTGATCATATCTAAAAATTAACAACACGAAAATAATAGTATTATGGCTGAATATCCAATTCCAAAATTTCATTTCCAGGTAGAGTGGGCAGGTAGCAAAATTGGCTTTACCGAAGTCTCCGGCCTGGATATTACTAGCGAAGTAATCGAATACCGCGACGGTGCAAGTCCGGAATATTCAAAAAGAAAAATGCCTGGTCAGCGTACGTTTAGCAATATCACCTTAAAGAGGGGCACTTTTGCAGGCGACAATGAATTTTATGACTGGTTCAATACCGTTAATCTCAATCAAATTGAAAGGCGGGATCTCACCATCAGTCTTTTAAATGAAAATCACGAGCCGGTTGTGGTTTGGAAAGTTAAAAATGCCTGGCCATCTAAGGTAACCCCAACAGATCTCAATTCAGATGGCAACGAAGTTGCCCTGGAAACCCTTGAGCTAGCGCATGAAGGACTGACCATTCAAAACGAATAACGATGGATATATTAGGTGATTATCCATTGACCGGTTATCATTTTATCGTCGCATTTGAGCTGTTTCCACAGCTTCCTCATGATTTCCGTTTTCAAGAGGTAAGTGGTCTTTCTGTCGACGTTGAGATGGAGTCGTTCAAAGAAGGGGGACAAAACCGATTTGAACATCAGTTGCCCATCAAAACCAATTATTCTGATCTTACCCTAAAAAGAGGGATGTTTGAGCTACCATCGGGAATCATGGCCTGGTGCATCAATGCGGTTCAGAATTTTGAGTTTCAACCTTCAAATTTACTCATTTCCATGTTGAATGATCAGCACATCCCGGTCCAAAACTGGTATGTGGTCAATGCAATTCCCAAGCGGGTGGAATTTGCTAACCTGAATGCAGAGCAGAGCTCCGTCGCGATCGAAACGCTTGTACTGAGTTACAATTACTTCAACATTCTCAACCTTTCTACAGCGCTGGCAGCAGGCCTCAATGCTGCAGGAAGTGTGTCTGTCTCTGTCGGATAAATGTTATCGGGTCATGCAAAACAGATTTTCCTGGGATAAGTATGTCTAATATCGCATAAAATGCCAATTGAAATAAAAGAATTATTGATTAAAGCGATCGTTGTGGAGCGCAATACCGGAAAGACTTCCTTTCCAATTGAGCATAGAATGGACCGGGAGCGGTTGAAAAAGGATATATTGAATGAATGTGTCCATGAGGTGTTGAAAATTCTGGAAGATAAAAAGGAACGCTAATGATACCAATGGGCAAAATAGAAAAGATGCAAATTCAGGCATTTGAAAGTCCTGAAAGCAGTTCACCTGCAGCAGTTTATGAATTCCTTGTCAATCCATCTACCTATAGTGAAAACTTCACCATTAACTATAATGAAGAACAGGCGCCTGGGAAAAACGGGACGGAAGCCAGATACCAGGGTCAACCACCCAATGATTGGGAATTTGAGATCCTAATAGACGGAACAGGCGTCATCAAAGATGCCAGCGCACTCGACATTTCACTCATAGGCAATACTGAACCTGTAAAGGTGGAAGAAGAAGTGGCTAAGCTCAAGGCTGCTACGGTCGACTTACATGGTGAATCGCACCGAAACTATTACCTGAAAGTAGCATGGGGAGAGCGGGATATCTTTAAAGGAAGCCTGGTGTCATTGCATCTGGACTATAAGCTCTTTAAGCCGGATGGTACTCCATTGCGTGTTATTGCCAAGGTGCGTTTACGGGCATGGGTAACCGATGAAGAACGGAACAGGGAAAGTAATTTGGAATCCCCGGACATCACCCACGCGCGTACAGTAAGGGATGATGATCGATTTGCATTGATGGGATATCAAATCTATAATGATCCCACGTACTATCTTGATGTTGCCAAGGCAAACAAGCTGCAAAGCTTTAGAAGGGTACCCCTTGGGACTTCGATCAAATTTCCACCTTTAAAATAATCCCTATGGCTCCAGTTCGAACCATACCCACTTCTCAAATTCCTGATCTAGTCACGCAAAGCATATTAATTGAGGGTGAGGAAATTCCCACAACCCATCCGATTAAAAGTATTTCTGTGCATTACGAGGTGAATAAAATTCCTTTTGCCAGAATTGTAGTTCAGGACGGCGATCCATCCCGTGAAGATTTTCCCATCAGCAACGAAGCATACTTTATTCCTGGAAAGGAAATTGAAATTCAATTTGGTTATCGAAGTGATAATGTATCTGTATTTAAAGGGATTATTACTGCCCATTCCAATAAAATAAGTTCAAATAGCGCTGAATTGGTGATTGAATGCAAGGATAAAGCGGTGAAATTGACTGTTGGTAAAAAAAACAAGCATTTCGAGGAAGTTACCGATAGTGACATCGCGGAGGAGATTATCGATACGTACGGTTTGGAAAAGGATATAGAATCGACGGATACAACTCACAAAGAGGCCATTCAATTCAATACGTCAGATTGGGACTTTATCATTTCAAGGATGGATACCATAGGTCGATTTTGTACGATCGAGGATGGAAAAATTATCATTAAAAAACCAGATCTCACAGCTGAGTCTGCCATTGAAGTACTATATGGAGCAACCATTTTAGATTACCAGGCAGAAATAGATTCCAGATACCAGCACGATGAAGTGACATCAAAATCATGGAATTACTCCGGGCAGGAAGTATTGGAAGAAACAGGCGATGAGCCTTCTTTGAATGAATCTGGAAATTTACGTTCTTCAGATTTATCCGAAGTAATTGGTTTGGATAATTACTTGTTATCACATGGTGGCAAAATAGATGCCACCTTCCTTAAAGATTGGGCAAATGCCAAAATGCTCAAGAGTCGATTAGCTAAACTAAAAGGACATGTAAAATTTCAGGGTTTCCCCGAAATCAAACCGGGTAACATGATTTCCCTCCATGGAGTGGGTGACCGGTTTAATGGACCTGTATTTGTTTCAGCCACTACGCACACGTATTCAAATGGCAACTGGACAACAGAGGTTAAGCTTGGGATTTCCGAGGAGTGGTTTGCTGAAGTGATAAACCCCTACCATTTATCTGCACAATGGGGTCAGTTTCCATCTGTTCAGGGACTGCAAATTGGAAAAGTAACGGACCTGGAAGATCCCGATGGTGAAAATAGGGTAAAAGTGCGTATGCCCATCATCAATCCCGACGAGGAAGGATTATGGATGAGGATAGCTACCCTCGATGCAGGTAATGCACGGGGGACCTTCTTTATGCCTGAAGTTGACGACGAAGTTATTGTTGGATTTATCTACAATGATCCCAACCAGCCGGTAATTCTTGGTATGCTGCACAGCAGCGCGTTGGTGCCACCGTTGACCGCCTCAAATGACAATCATGAAAAAGGGTATGTAAGCCGTGACGGCATTAAGATGATCTTCAATGATGATGAAAAATCCTATACATTGGAAACGCCTGGAGGAAAGAAAATCACCCTTGATGACAACGACGGATTGGTGCAGGTGGAAGATGAAAATGGGAATAGCATCAACATGTCATCCGATGGTGTGACGATTGAAAGTGCGTCCTCACTTACCCTCAAAGCTGGTACAGATATTTCCCTGGAAGCAGTTAATATTTTGGTAAGCCCGTCATCCCAATTCTCACTATCAGCCGGAGGTTCAGAAATGACAGCTGGCAGCGGTAGCCTGGAAATTAAAAGCGCTGCAGTAAAAGTAGAAGGAAGTGGTATGACAGAGATAAAGGGAGGAATGGTTCAAATAAATTAGAAAAATGGCATTTGCAGCACGAATCACCGATATGCATGTTTGCCCGATGGTCAATCCTGGAGGAGTACCACATGTGGGAGGGCCCGTCTTGCCACCAGGAGCGGTTACGGTGCTCATAGGCGGTTTACCAGCAGCGACATTGGGAGACATGTGTACATGCAGTGGGCCTCCAGATACAATTATTACCGGTTCATCAACCGTATTGATTGGTGGAAAGCCTGCTGCGAGAGTTGGAGATAGTACAGCGCATGGAGGAAGCATAATACTAGGCTGTACAACAGTAATCATTGGCGGTTAGAAATTACAGTACAAATGAAATTTACCATATCAAATACAAAGTATTTTAAACAATTATCGAAATGTCAGATTCATTTTTAGGAACGGGGTGGAGTTTTCCGCCATCTTTTGATAAAACTACGGGTGAGATTGATATGCTCAGTGATGTGGAAGACATTCAAAGCAGCTTGCATATACTGCTCACCACCCGATTAGGTGAACGCGTGATGCAGCCCACCTATGGGTGCAACCTGGATGACCTGGTATTTGAGGCCCTTAGCTCAACCTTTAAATCGTATATTAAAGATTTGGTAAAAACAGCCATTCTCTACCATGAGCCAAGAATTAAACTCAACAGCATCGTTCTGGATGATAGCAGGGATCTTGAGGGAATAATCCTAATTGTCATTGATTATACTGTCAGGACTACCAATACCCGATTCAATTATGTTTTTCCTTACTACAAAAATGAAGGGACAGATATTAAATGAGTAACGATTGCAACCATAAGAACCCGTTAAAGCGCTCTGGGGTCAATCAATACCAAAGGGTATTGGAAGCGCTACTTCCCGATTTTGTTAAGGTTGATGAAAGGGATGATGCTGACCTCATTCTTTTCGCAAAAAATTACGCATCTCACCTTAAGTACACTAAAAATGATAATAGCTTCGATGGGGATTGGAAGTCCTTCATGTCAATGGATATTGCTGTCACGCTGGCTTCATTAATCAAACTGGATATTGAAGAGTTATATACTTACTCGAAGGATCTCCTGGATCAGCTCAAAGCCATTGATTCAAGTGAAGAAACTGATTTAAAAAACTTTTTTAAAGCGCTTTATGACCTAGGATTTTCCATCACTCAAATTCTCGATCGATTTTACCAGCTGTTACCCAACGATTTTGCTTTCAAAGAGGTCATGGAAAGTTCGATTCATGCTCAGTTGCCCGAATATTTTGATCGGTTAAAAAAGTACTATCAGGAGGCCATTGTGCAAAACCTCCTGGATCCAACCAGTAATTTTTTACCGAATGATACGCCAAATGACCTGATTTTTTCCCAGGATTTTGATGCATCGACGCTCTCTGATATATGGGTAGATATGGACATACCTGTTTTTAGTCCAACGTTCAATGGGGGTACAACAGCGATTAAAATTAAAAATACTTCCACCCATAATTTATTTACTGGAATATTTGATCAATACCTTAAAACTCTTTCCGGATTGATCGATGCTGCCTCTGACTACCTGGATCAAACATTAACCGATTTCCCGACACACACTCCTCATTATGCCCTGTATCTAGCTTTCATCAAGCTGTTTAGGTATTCCATTGACCATCAAAATGAATTGACTTCAAGACATTTAAATTTATATTATACCGAAATATTAAAGCTATCTAAAAAAGATGCGGCGGCAGATCATGTGCACCTGACATTTGAGCTGGCAAAAACTGCTGCTGATAGTTACCTGGTTGAAAAAGATACGGCTTTTAAGGCTGGGAAAGACATTGATGGCAAAGAAATATTTTATGCATTAAAAGAAGATGTGGTTCTGGGAAAAGCAGAACTCAGTGCATTAAAGAATGTATTTGTAGTTAAAAATATAAACAATGGCACGAGGCAGGTTTTGGCAAGTCCAATTGCTAATTCCGAGGATGGCCTGGGGGCAGAATTAACAAGTGCGGATAAGCGTTGGAAACCCTTTGGCGATAAAAACAGGACAGCCGGTGAGGTAGGTTTTGCAGTGGCATCTAGTTTTTTATACCTGAGGGAAGGTACACGAAAAATTACCTTTTCGTTTTTTGCTCCTGTTGGTGATCCCATTACTTTTTCTGTCAATCACGTAAAAAATCAGTTTCTTTTAAAATTAAGCGGTGAACAAGGATGGATAGATGTTCCCATCATTTCTACCAATGTAAACATTAATAATACCAAAGAATTCTTTTCCATCAACGTAACGCTTGATGGTGGTGAGAACGCTGTTATTCCCTATTCACAGGAAATACATGGATATAGTTTTGCCCATCAGATGCCAATGGCCATATTTTTATTAAAAGACGGTTTGGCAAAAGAAACCTTATGGGATTTTGAATTTGAAAAAGTGGGTATTGATGTTATGGTTTCAGGAATGAAAGACTTCATCATAGAAAATGATTCAGGAGTCTTAAATCCGGCAAAACCATTTGATCTTTTTGGGTCATCTCCCAAGGTTGGATCATCTTTTTTACTGGGGAGTAAAGAATTGTTTGTAAAAACCCTGCAACCGGCTGGAAATGTTGGGGTAAAGCTAAAACTGACCTGGGATAATTATAGCGAGCTAATCAGCAAGCTGATTGCTGCCGACAATAAGCATAAGGTAGATATTGAATACCTGGAGGATGCTGTTTGGAAGAGTACGAAAAATGATGAAACCTTGTTTGATTCGACAACTATTAATATTCAACTAGGGCAGGCTCAGGCAATCCAATCGGAAGCCCCATTTCAGGCACAATTTCAAATACAGTCATTCCCTCAATCAGGTCCGGAAAATTTGGAAATTTTACCTAATTCGCCGATTGGATCATCCATCGGTTCCGTGCAGGCGATCCCTTTCTTTTTGCAGACATCAGAGATCAATTTTGATTTGCCACAAATTGATGTAGATCAGGATTATTCGGACAACGAAAACTTCTCCACGCGGTCTAAATGGGGATTTTTCAAATTGAAACTGGATACTCCTGATTTTGGGCATGCTGCCTATCCCAAGGATCTCGCAGATGCTGCCAAAGCAGCTGTAATTAGTACGGCGGTAGATGCCAGTGGAAATTCCACGACTACAGTGGATATAGAGGATGTTCCGGAACCGTATACGCCAAAAGTGAAAGAAGTTTCATTGGAATATTCGGCTTCGAGCGAGGTTAATTTCTCGAATTCAGAAGAAGGTAAGTTAGTGCATATTTCTCCATATGGTCATAAAGATATTTCCGATGTAGACGCACCCATATCCTTACTTCCTGATTATGGAAATGAAGGTGAATTGTATATCGGCGTAGACAAACATGTATCCGGTCAAACGCTTTCGGTATTGTTTCAGGTGGCTGAAGGAACCGCTGATCCATTAGTGGAAAAACAGGATGTGCAGTGGTACTACCTGAACAAAACAGATGATTGGGCACCATTTAAAAAAGAAAATATAGTTGATGGCACAAATGGGTTAATCAAATCAGGAATTATCACGTTTTCCGTGTTAAAAGAGGCAGGGGAAACGAATACATTGATGGGGGAGCAGGTCCATTGGTTAAAGGCAATCATGGCTGAAAAAACCCAGGCAGCATGCAAGCTGATCAACATCAAAGCACAAGCTGCCGTCGCTCAATATTTTGATTATAAGAATGAGTCGAATTATTTCAAAAATATTCTTCCTGCCGGGACCATCAGTAAATTGGTCGTAAGTGAGTCAGCCATTAAGAAGATTGAACAACCCTACAGTTCATTTGGCGGGAAAATAAAAGAAATCGATGACCATTTTTATCGGAGGGTCAGTGAGCGCTTGCGGCATAAGGATCGGGC
>Ga0316190_10001950_pt1 | contig 15000 bp, 13 predicted proteins | sample Eddworburrow2_MG_FD_204929 | JGI IMG/M metagenome (GOLD analysis project Ga0316190, IMG submission 204929) | Coastal sediment microbial communities from Maine, United States - Eddy worm burrow 2 | ecosystem: Environmental > Aquatic > Marine > Coastal > Sediment | place: USA: Maine | collected... | reverse complement strand
GCAGGCACCCTGCTATCACAGATCGGCGAGTTCAGTTTCGTGCTGGCTGCGGTTGGCATACAGGCTCAGATCATCACCGACTATGGCTATCAGATGACCATTGCAGTAATCTCTATCTCACTGTTGATCAGCCCACCGTGGATCATGCTGATAAAGAAGTTATTAAAATAATAATAGACTCGAAAAGCAATAAGTAACCTGAGAACACAAACGATGGCGAATAACTAATGACCCAGTTCGAAAAGATATATCATCCACCCGGTACTGCCCCCGGCACGCTCGTCAGCCATGAGGGCGCCGATCTCGACAATGTCAGTATCCACCTTATCGATTACAATGCCACCGAGTTCATCGAAGAAGAACTGTCGAGTGCCGAGGAATGCAAACCCTACCTGGATAAAGATAACGTCACCTGGATACACCTGCAAGGCCCGATCCCGGCAGAGACCATCAAACATATCGGTAACATGTTTGAGCTACACCCGCTCAGCCTCGAGGATGTTATGAACAAGGGGCAACGTCCCAAGATCGAAGAGTATGATGACCAGCTGTTTGCCATCATGTCCATGCCTATAAAGATCGAAAACACCATCGTCATCGAACAGGTCTCGATTTTTATAGGACGGAATTACATCATCAGTTTTCATGCTGGCAGCACTGACCCTTTCGATCCCCTGCGCCACCGTCTACGTAAAAAAAGAGGTCGTATTCGCAGCCTGAAAGCAGACTACCTGCTCTATGGCATCATGGACCTGATCATCGACCAGGGTTATCCGATACTGGAAAGTCTCGGTGAGAATATAGAAAACATCGAAGAATCACTATTATCATCATCGGTGAAACAGTCGACGCTCGGCGACATCCATCATATAAGACGTCAATTATTATTACTGAGGCGAAACCTGTGGCCGCAGCGGGAAGCAGTAAATAATTTATTGCGTGGTGAGAATGAGCTCATCGCAGAAGGCACCTCACTCTACCTGCGTGACTGTTATGACCACACCATCCAGATTCTCGACCTGATAGAAAACTACCGTGAGATGGCTGCCAGCCTGATCGATATCTACATCTCGTCTACCAGCTACCGTCTGAATGAGATCATGCGGGTACTGACTATCATCGCCACCATCTTTATCCCACTGACGTTTATCGTTGGCCTGTACGGCATGAATTTTAGTAACCCTGACAGTCCCTGGGCGATGCCGGAACTGCACTGGTATTATGGTTATCCGATGATATGGGGTGTAATGATCGCAACGTTTTTAGGGATGGTCATCTACTTCAAACGTAAAGACTGGTTTTGATTTTCAGCGACTAATGAACCGCAGGCACGCCTCAATATCAGGTGCACGACATAGTATTGAATATTGAATGAATGGTGCCCAGGGCCACACATATACTGATGATGTTACTTATTGATTTTTAGATAATTACCCCAGTTCGATTAATAGTGATACCCCCTTCTCGATTGCTAATGTCGTCGGATTCGAGTTCATATTCAGGGCGATGTAAAAGATCCACGCCAGTTTAGTCTTAATTCAGGACCTTTTTAGTAAAGTCGATAGAGTGCATCAAGATAAACATATTTCTCCATCAATGAGTAATGGATCATCTGACAGATCAATTTTAAGCTGTACAGAAACTTTACAAACCGCGTCCTTGTCTATCTCTCCATTATTTAGTGCATCGGTAATCACTTTTTCAATTTCTATCTGCGATGTAATTCCTGCTTTTTTGAGGAACTTACGTATGCTTGTATTAAAAACTTCTTCATCCATCTTTGGTTACCTTATATAAAAAAATATCATCTGATTTTCTTTACGCCAGATGATCTGCAATTAATTCAGTAATACCGATTACCTCTACATCCATCTCATTCTCTTCCAGGCCTTCCTCCAGCATTAGTCGGCAGTTAGAGCATGATGTCACGAGGGTAGTTACATTCAGTTCATCCAGCTGTCGTTTTTTTACATCAAAAACCTTCAGTCGTAACGGATCCGCACGTTCGTTCGAACTGACACCACCACCACCACCGCAACACCAGTTCATCTCCATGTTTTCATGCATCTCAACAAAATTAGGTGCCACCTGATTTAATAGATCTCGCGGCTGATCCAGTACACCACCGCGTCTACTGATATTACATGGATCATGGTATGTCAGACGTTCGTCGAAACTGCCTGTCGTTTTCAGTTTTCCATCTTTACGCAGCTGGTCTAGTAACTCCATGATATGGACCACGTTAAACGGCAGTTCTCGACCCAGGATATTAGCCCCATCCCAACGAAAGGTCGTATAGGCATGCCCGCACTCTGGACTGATGACCGTCTTTATCTTAAGTTCAGTCGCAACTTCAACCAAACGTTCAAGCAACTGTGCGGCTATACCTGAATTACCCATCTGCACGCCGGTATTGGTCGCCTCGAAATATTTGCTGCTCACTGTCCAGGTAACACCTGCCGCAGAAAATATTTTGCTGATCGCGGTAAGAAATTCGGTATAGAGCACGACTTCGTTTGATGACAGCATGCATAGATATTCAGCACCTTCGACATCTACCGGAATATCTATACCATGATCTTTTTTCTGTTGTTCAACTGCTGCGAGCAAACCTTTTGAAGTTAATCCCATAGGGCTTCCGAACTCGAGAGCACGTTTACTCGCATTCTGTAACCCTTCAGGAACGAAACCAGCAGCTGCCATGCCTTCTTTAACCTTACGAATCAGATATGCGATATCGACACCTACCGGGCAAACCATGGTGCAGCGACTACACATGGAACAACCATCATAAACTAGCGTCTCCCAATCAGACAGGTCTTTCTCAGTTAACGGTTTACTCAAGCCCAGGCTACTCGACAGCTTGCCCCACAGTGTATACTCCTGCTGCCAGACTTTACGCAATGGCTCTGTTTTGTAGATGGGCGTGTAACGCGGGTCGTGTGTTTCAGTGTAAAAGAGGCAGGCTTCAGCACAGACACCGCAATGTGTGCAGCTAGAAAAATAAGACTCAACACGTGCATCGACCTGCGATTTCAGCATATCGACGCCACGTTCTAATGGTGTACTCATAACAACCTCTCTAGCTACCAGATATTTGGTGATTTTGAACCGACATGTCTAAACCTTGACTCCACGCCGACCTAAAAATGCACCGGTAAATGCACGGCTAGGTACGAACATGAAGGCATGCATAAGAGCACTGAATGGGAAATAAATCATCAGTAGTTCGACGCTAAAACGGTGCAAAGCTCTAAGTTCACTTGAAGCCTCAGCTAAAGCCATACAGCCCGTTAACATCACTACAAACACGAGTATTGATGATACATGATCACTTCGTTTAGAGATCAAGCGTGTTACTGGATTCAGTACCCGATGTACCCAAAGCAGAATCAGGCCAGCAAAAGCAATCTGTGCTGACACTATAAATGCCCAGTAGGGAATCGTCATGTAGCTAAAACCGGTGATATGTTCAGCGATGAATTTCACATGAGGTGCTGCGAAAAATAACAATATGAAGAACCCAAGGTGGAACATATAGCCAGCAATCACCTGTATACGGACACGGGAAGAGATTTCCTTACGTGGGTAAAAACCATGGATATTCGCCATTATCGCCCCGGAGATACCAGAATTACGTGGTTCAGAATAATCTATACGCTTGCTGCGCAGAAAAAGAGTAGCCAGGCGCCCGATGACACCAACGAAAAAAACAATTAATGCTATATCCCAAAAAATGCCATTAACAAACTGTTCGAACATATCCAGCTCCTTTAAAAAAGATATTTAAACTTCACGTAAAATCAAATGGAACCATCATCAATCACCAGCTGCTGGACTGGGACTGGGACTGGCAGTACCAACTTCAGTATCTTTCTCAGCCGATTTGACAGCCTCACTAACTGCTGACATCTCTTCATACCAGTGGTCATGATGAGATTTTGCCCAGCTTGCATCAACATAACCCGTCGTCATACCTTCCAGGGTTCCCTCCACGCCGATGGTGCCGAGATAGATATGGCCAAATGAAACTGAAATTAATAGTAATGCCGAAATGCCATGAATTACGTGAGACAGTGCCATGATCTCCCTGCCCTGTCCGAATACCGAAAAGTCAAGAATCAAACCAGTGATACACAGTAAAGAACCAAAGATCATAACTAACCAGAACCAGATCTTCTCCCCTGCATTGAAACGCCCGGCACTGACATGCACACCTAACATTCCGCCACCTTTTGCTATCCATGTAAGATCGCTAAGCTTAAAAAAGTTATCTTTGATGTAGAGCACAAGCAAGGCAAACACAGCCAGTATGAACAAAGGACCGATAAGATTATGCATCTCCTTACAGGCGGATGCGGTAATAGAAAAACCATCGGCACCTAACAGCGGTATCAGGACGAATCTACCATACAGTAAGATCAACCCGGTGATGCCCAGCAGCCAGAAGATGCCTGCGGCAAACCAATGTGCCGTACGCTGGTTAAGGGTAAAACGGAGCAGCAACTCCCCGGTTCGACCACCCGGTAAACGTGTTTTACCGTGCAGAAGAAAAAACAAAGCGATAACACCGATGATAGCTGCCATAAAATAGGCACCGTAGGGCATCAACATCTCCATCCTGAATAGACGCCAGTCTTCACCTGTCTTGTTAATCAAAATGCCACTGTCAACGCCCTTGACCTGGCTTGTTCCTTCCGATGCAGCATTGCGCTGACGCACCTCGTTCCATAAATTTATAGCAGGGCTTTGCAGTGCGATAATCTTATCTGCCTTACTGGTCTTTACATCGTCTGCTTGTGCATCGATGACATACGGTATCAATGGTGCGGTGAGCACAAACACCAGGGACAAGACGCAACAATAAATTGCTTTGCGTATTCGACTTGATTTTTTATCTTTAATTCTTGTCATCTTGAAACCGCCATCTTAAGACTATAATCAATTAGAACCTTGTGTTGATGTGCGACTCGTAATCCCGGGTTACGAGTCAGCATCAGCAACTCGATCAACCGGTCAGAAAACACACAAAACCATACTTGATTGTGTATTAGCTATCTATGCCGGCTTTCTTATATTGCACACCCCAATTGAGAACACTGGCACCACGATTGACAACGCGTTTGCGATAGATGTCCGACAACACATCAGCATCACCAGCAAGTAATGCCTTGGTCGAGCACATTTCCGCACACAATGGCAACTTGCCTTCAGCGATTCGATTAGAACCATACTTGGTAAATTCTTCACTGCTGTGTGTCTCTTCCGGACCACCAGCACAAAATGTACACTTATCCATCTTGCCGCGTGAACCAAACGCTGCTGCGGTTGGAAACTGTGGCGCACCAAAGGGACAGGCATAGAAACAGTAACCGCAACCGATGCATATATCTTTATCGTGCAGCACGATTCCGTCATCGGTCGTGTAAAAACAGTCAACCGGACAGACAGCCGCACAGGGTGCATCAGAACAATGCATACAGGCTACCGATAACGAACGTTCACCGGGTTCGCCGTCTTTGATCGTTACCACACGTCGTCGATTAACCCCCCATGGGACTTCGTTTTCATTCTTACAGGCCGTTATACAGCCATTACATTCGATGCAACGTTCAGCATCACAATAAAATTTCATACGTGCCATTGCTATCTCCTAATATTAAGCTTTTGTAATACGGCACAGGCTGCATTTTGATTCCTGCATCTGTGTCACTGAGTCATAACCATAAGACATAGCCGTATTAGCCGCCTCGCCTAAGATAATCGGGTCTGATCCTTCAGGGTATTTAGATCGTAGATCTTTGCCTTCCAGATGACCACCGAAATGGAATGGAACAAAGGCAACGCCTGCCTCCACTCGTCGTGTTACCTGAGCCTTAACTTTAATCCTGGCTCCTTCGGCGCCCTCCACCCAGACATCTTCACCATCCTTGATGCTGGCGTTATTCGCGTCTCTGGGATGAATCTCTACAAACATGTGCTGCTGCAATTCCGCCAGCCAGGGGTTCGAGCGTGTTTCATCACCACCGCCTTCATATTCCACCAGTCGCCCGGAGGTCAGGATGATCGGATAATCCTTGGAAAAATCATTCGCCTGGATCGATTGATAACGTGTTGGCAATCGCCAGAATGACTTGCGATCTTCATAGGTAGGATATTTTTCGACCAGGTCGCGGCGACTGGTATACAGTGGCTCACGATGAATGGGTACCGGATCGGGGAAGGTCCAGACGATGGCTCTCGCTTTTGCATTACCGAAAGGTGAGCAGCCATGTTTGATAGCAACGCGTTGGATACCGCCTGACAGATCCGTTTTCCAGTTTTTCCCTTCAGCTGCCGTCTTCTCTTCAGCTGTCAGATCATCCCACCAGCCCAGCTTGTTCAGCAGCTTGTCGCTGAATTCAGGGTATCCGTCTTTGATGTCTGAACCTTTACCGTAGGAGCCCTCGGCAAGCAGATTATCACCATTGTGTTCTACCCCGAATCTGGCACGGAATGTCAGACCACCGTCGGCGACATTCTTACTAGTATCATACAGGTTGGGTGTTCCCGGATGGTTCATCTCGGGTGTGCCCCAACAAGGCCACGGCAGCCCATAATATTCACCATCGCAAGCACCGCCTTCAGCCTTGAGCGAGGTAAAATCAAATGTAGCCCAGTTTTCTTGCTGTAACTTGAGACGTTCCGGGCTCTGTCCGGTATAACCGATCGTCCACATGCCACGGTTGAACTCTCGCGTGATATCTTCAACCAGGGGCTCGTCATTTTTGACTTCGATATGTTTTGTCAACTCATCAGCAAAACCAAGCTTCCTGGCCAGTTTGTACATGATCGTGTGGTCGGGCAGAGATTCGAATAACGGATCGATGATTTTGTCACGCCACTGGAACGAACGATTTGACGCCGTTGCCGAACCATAGGTTTCGAACTGGGTCGCTGCGGGTAGCAAATAAACACCGTCTTTACGGTCATGCATCACTGCAGAGACTGTGGGGTAAGGGTCGACGACGACTAACATGTCGAGTTTCTCCATCGCCTTCTTCATCTCCAGACCACGGGTCTGGCTGTTCGGGGCATGGCCCCAGAAGACCATGGCGCGTACATTATCCTTCTGCGCTATATTCGCCTTGTCCTCCAGCACACCGTCAATCCAGCGTGAGACCGGAATACCCTTGGTGAACATAACTGGTGATGCTTTGTCTTTTTCGTCATATTCACCGATGTATTCGTTACCGTCCTTGTCGTATCCAGTGGCGTCAAACTGGCTTTTGATCCATTCATAATCGAGATCCCAAACCTTTGCCCAATGTTTCCAGGAGCCTTCTGACAGGCCGTAGTAACCCGGTAAGGTATCTGCAAGAACACCCAGGTCCGTTGCCCCTTGTACATTATCATGACCGCGGAAAATATTGGTGCCGCCACCAGCAACACCGACGTTTCCTAATGCCAGCTGGAACACACAGTAAGCACGTGTATTGTTATTACCAATGGTATGCTGTGTACCGCCCATGCACCAGATAAAGGTACCTGGTCGATGCTCCGCCATGGTTTTAGCTGCAGCATATACTTCCTTTTCAGGTACACCGGTAACACGCTCCACTTCATCGGGCGTCCATTTAGCAACTTCTTTTCTGATCTCGTCCATGCCATAAACACGTTGTTTTATATATTCTTTATCTTCCCAACCGTTTTTGAAGATGTGATAGAGCATGCCCCAGATGATAGGCACGTCACTGCCGGGGCGGATGCGTATATACTGGCTGGCATGTGTTGCGGTACGGGTAAATCGTGGGTCGATGACGATCAGCGGCGCATTATTCTCTTCTTTTGCCTTGAACACATGCAACAATGAAACCGGATGCGCTTCTGCAGGATTGCCGCCGATGATCAAGATAGCCTTGGAATTATGGATGTCATTCATGGAGTTAGTCATGGCGCCATAACCCCAGGTATTCGCTACCCCGGCAACCGTCGTTGAATGACAGATACGCGCCTGGTGATCGACATTATTAGTGCCCCACATGGCAGCCATTTTTCTGAACAGGTAAGCCTGTTCATTACTGTGTTTGGCCGAACCCAACAGATAAACAGAATCTGGTCCAGACTGTTCACGGATCTCCAGCATCTTGTCGCCGATCTCGTTTATCGCCTGATCCCAGGAGACTTTTTTCCATTTGCCGTTAACCAGTTTTGTCGGATATTTCAGACGACGTTCACCGTGACCATGTTCACGTACCGATGCACCTTTTGCACAGTGTGCGCCTTTGCTGATGGGATGATCAAATGCAGGTTCCTGACCTGTCCAGACACCATTCTGAACTTCAGCAACGACGCCACAGCCAACGGCACAATGGGTACAGACAGATTTAACCTTTTTTATCGTTCCATCTGCTGCTATCGAATCGCTTGCTTCAGCTTTTTTTATCATCGCTGGACTGAACATCGTGGTCAGTGCTGCACCACCCGCTACCAGGCTGGAGTTGTGCAGGAATTCACGACGATTCATACTGTAAGCATTCAGATGCGCAGACAAGCCACTTCCCATCTGAGTTTTTTTATCAGTATCATCAGCAATAACTTGATCTGATTTTTTGATTAGCTTCATAACTCTATCCTCTGCCGATATATGCGATCAGATCGCAGCGCTTTTGTAATAATCTGCAATATGTTTAGTCAGTCGATAACCTTCTTTTTTATTCGATTCTGATCCGACGGCTGTCTTTGTCTCAGCAACACTGGACGTTGATTTTCCTGCAGCGACAATGGCTGCAACACCTGTTGCTGCTACTATTGAGCCCCGTAAAAAATCACGACGTTTAATATCTGGAGATTGTGAATCCAGGCCTTGTGGATCCAGGTCTAGTGAATTTAGGTGTTCTTCCTTCTTACTCATAGCGATGACCCTCTGTAAATTTAATATGTAAATTAACTACGAAAACCAACCCTGATAACCAGAAAATGATACTTATACAAAAAATATCTGCTCACACGTCCATTGCCAGGTATTGTTTTTCAAAATCAAAAAATGCTTTTCCAAACCTGGCGACCGAACGATAAAACACCGCTGAACTGGCTTCGCTCAGATCGGTGTAAAACTGCCCAAGCCAGGGTGAGATATGCACATCAAAAAATATTTTTTGCTGGTCTAGATCGCGGCATTCATTTATCAACAAGGCCATCACTTCGCACAATGCGGCAACATGATCTTCCGGCTCGCAAGTATCGTCATTACGCGCAAACCCCATGCGTGCCAGGTCCTCACGTAAGACACCGAGTGGTTTCTCCATGAGAAATCCCGTCAGGTACCATGAGCCGTAGGGCACTAATTCACCTCGACCCAGGCCGATGAACAGCGCATGAAATTCGTCATCGAGCTCATTAACTGTTGCTGCACGTGCAGAAAGACCGAGCATCGACATAGCGACAGCAAAATCATCTTTTTCCTCAACGACATCTGCCAGGCGTGTAACTGTTTTCAATAGCTCCTGCTGAGGTGGTTGCCGCAATAGTTCGGCCAACATGCTATAAGCACCTGCACGATATTGATCTTCTGCTAAATGGTTAGCCGTTGACTGACCGGCACTGCCCTGTTGACAACCATGCATCGACTCGCTGCCAGCTGAATCGTTACGGCGATTCGAAATCTCAACTCGAACCTGATGATCACCGCTGATCTGATCATCAAAGGCAGATAATGGTTGTGCCTGCATAGTCAATGTTTCCTCATATTCATCTTTCATATGCAACCACCGCGCCAAAAGTTGATGGAAAAAAATAACCAATAATGCAAATAATTCATAAGCGATTACCCAAAATGATCTAGTTGTGTGTGTCTATTTTAATAACTGAGGATTACATTGGTCGTTAATGACCGTTATTTGCCAGAAGTTCGCAATCAGGCGGAACGCATTGCTTCATCATCCTGCACTACATCAACCACACGACAGTCCTCGCACATCATCAGACGTAACTTTGAACGCTCGGACTTGAACATGTAATGACCTGCGAGTTTCTGTGTCATATTGTCTATCAGTGATTTGGTGGCAAACGCTTTTCCGCATGTGATACAGCAGAAAGGGGTCTCTTCATGCAGGGTAATGACACCACGACGCTGCTGTGCATCAGCAATTAATCTTGGTTCAAGTGTAATGGCCCGCTCTGGACAGGCAGACTCACAGATGCCGCATTGCACACAGTTGATTTCATGGAATTCAAGTTTCGGCACATCATTGCCTGCACTGATCGCCTTAGACGGGCAAACTGATGTGCAGCTCATACACAGCGTACAGGCGCCAGCATCTACCGTAATCCGACCAAATAGAGACTGTTCCGGTAATGCGATGACCTGCTGAGACGTACTACTCTGTTGATATAGAAAATCGGTAGCCAACAGGACCGTCCTGCGTTTCTCCAGTGATCCGGAAAAGCTGGCCACCTCGAAAGTCATGTCCGTGGGATGAATACTTTCATCAACTTCACAATGCTGCTGCAGCGACTCTGCATCTACAATACGAACCAGGCTTTCTTTATAACCCAAACCGGATAATATCGTGTCCGCCGTGCTGATCTGAGATTGCAGGAACACGGCCACCGATGCAGGCATCGACCCCGCATCGATCAGTAAGACCCTTTTTGCACCATAAGCCAGTGCCGATAACCAGATTTCCATACCGACGCTTGCCAGTTCCTCGACCTCCACGGCAAGCAGGTTATCCGGTTTATTGACCAACACCTCGCTGTCTGCGTCAGCCACAAACGCGATCACCGGGGCACTGCCCCCTGCATCACGATAACTTGTTAATAATGTACGCACCATGCGTAACGTATCAGTCACATTGGGATAGACATAGCGAATCGCACCTGTCGGACAAACGCTGGCACAAACACCACCACCCTGACATAGGTTGGGATTAACTTCGACCGATTCGATCAGAGACGTAATGGCTTCTGCCGGACAGGCATCGATACAGTTTGTACAACCAGCGATACCCGAGCGGCCATGTGCACATATGGAAGCATCATAATCAAAGTATTTTGGTTTTTCGAAGGTACCGGTGAGGCCTTTTAACTCTTCTTCGACAAGCGTCAAATAAGGCTCTTCCATTATTGAAGTGAGATAACCCGGCGGTTTTAGCGGCATAGTTAACAGGGGCTCTGCTGACAGATCAAGTATCAGATCGACACTGACCTTTTCGAAATTAGCTTTACCTTCTTCACCGAGGAGAATATCAAAATTGCCGAGATAACCTTCGATCTGCAGGCGACGATTACCTATGGGTACTGTCGGCACACCCGGTTCCACTGCACCGTCAGTCAAGATTACCTGCGCCCGTAAATTTCCTGTCAATCGTGAAGCAAACTCCTGTGCTTCTATGGGACCGATCACAGCAACCCTGCCGCGCGAGCCATACTGGATCAGGCTGGTTGGTTCAAAACTGAGTGATTCAACAGTAGACATCGCTACCTCACTGGCATAAGCATTAGCTGTTTGTTTCGATGTCGAGGTGGCTTCAGTCATAATTTTTACCCTTGTTCTGATCAGTATTGTTAGTCTGCTGATCGTCGTACTCAAAATCGTCGAAGCCGGCATTTTCATCCGGTTTTTCCGTGCTTTCTTCGGTAGCGGCATCTACAGGCAGGGAATAATCTGATGGCAGATTTTCAGTAACAGCTTTTTTGCCTATCACATCCGCATCTTTCAAGGTTTGTTTATCATCCTGCAATAGCTGACTCATGCCCTGCTGGTTCGCAGCAATCCTGTTTTTATCTGCCGAGACTTTTTTATCGATATGCTGTTCGCTGCCGCAGTCATCGTCAGCCATGGGGTCTTCATACTGCAGTATCTGTTCTGCCTTACGTTTTGCTTCCATCTCAACTTGATGACGCATATCTGAGGTTACGGTACTGCCAAGTTTTTCGAAATGGGTATAATCACCATCATAATCATCCAGTCCATCACGAATATTGAAGACTTCAGTGTGAAACAGTTTTCGCAGAGCCAGTTTGCGTAGCGCTTCACTGACACCCGGCGAAAGAAAGTCGGTGTAGTCAGAATCTGGCGTCATGCTTTCAATGTCCGGCATATCGTCATCGGTTAATATTTTTACTGGTGCTTCCTGTTTCTCATCTGAAGCTACAGTCTGCATCGATGTTTTATCAACAGCGTCATGTTCACTGTCCTGCCTGGTCGCATGTTTGAGTCGTGACCAACGGGAAACAAAACTCACATCAGCGCTTACCTCCTGATCTTCGAGATCAATTTTTGACCGGCTCATCTGATCTGCGCCTCCGACTCTTTTTCCTTCCAGTCCCTGCGTTTGCGTTTTTTTCGTTCCTCCGGACAGTAATGCTTGATCACAAAAGCTTCCATCCAGCGATAAAGCTCAGGCGGTATATCAACAGAAAATACCGCATCATCACCTTCTAAATAGGCATGCGCTTCATCAAAACTGAGGCTGACAATAAATGGTATAGCTTCATCATTGTATTCATCCTCACGTACAATAACGAAGCATTGTGGCGTTGGCGACATCAGGTTATGGTAATAACTGTCACATTCATCGACGTGTAGCCTTACCTGGTAGCCTGAAAACATTTTCAGCTGAACATCATCCCCGATGTCTGCAACGCGTGATTTATCCGCCCGTTCCTCAGAGTTGCTGACAATCACTCCGATAGCCACCCATATGTGATCGACCCATTGACTGGACCTCGCAGGCTGTTTTTCCATAATTACCGTCACCGGAATATGGTCTGGCAGGTTTTTAGCTGTTTCATCAATCATCAGAATGCACCGCATGGGTCTAGCAAGATATATTTGCCTTAATCGTGTACTAACAAGCAAGTTACGTACCAGCCATGAAAATATTTCATTTCTGACTGCAACCGCATGTTTAATGGCCAAGGATTTTGTTCGATAAATGTTAGTAATAACAAAATGCGACAAATTGTCTGCTTACGATCATCAAATAGAGACAAATTACCCCAGTATTAAAAATGCGGACAGGTCGACCAGATAATCAATAAAGCAATAAGCCACTGACAAATGCTTACAATAGAGGCTTTATGTTCATCTGCGTAATTAATTACATTGCTCCATCAGAATAGGAACGGTTCTTGCTACAAGTTTCATGTTTATCATCGATTTTCGAGGACCGCGGATGGAGCAAAAATTCAACCAGCTACCGACTCAGCATAATGAGAAATTAGATCCGCAAACACAACTTACCGATCGTTTTGGTCGAAGCGTCACTTATTTAAGAATATCTGTCACCGATCGTTGTGATCTGAGGTGTGTTTATTGCATGTCATCCGACATGCAATTCGTACCACGTGCCCAGTTGCTTACCCTCGAAGAGATCATCCACATCGGAAAAACATTTGTGGACCTCGGTGTTAACAAGATCCGCATTACCGGTGGCGAACCGCTGACACGCTGCAACATCATGAAAGTATTCGAAGAACTCGGTCAGCTTGATGGTCTCAATGATTTAACCATCACCACGAACGCGAGCCAGCTAACAAAGTATGCCAGGGCACTGCATGATGCTGGTGTCTCCCGAGTCAATATCAGTCTGGATAGCATAAGAGCAGACCGTTTCAGCAAGATCACACGTGTCGGCAAACTGCACAGGACCTTAGCCGGCATCGATGCAGCTTTAGACGCCGGCTTCAAAAAGGTAAAAATCAATAGCGTCGTACTCAAACACATGAACCATGATGAGGTCACTGACCTGGTCGGCTTTGCCCGAGATCGAGGCATGGACATCAGCTTTATCGAAGAGATGCCACTCGGTATCGTCGATGACCATGATCGCGCGCAGACCTATTATTCAAGTGATGAGATTCTCGCTGACTTACGCCAGCATTATGAATTGATCGCTACTACAGAAAAAACAGGCGGGCCTGCTCGCTATTATAAGATGCCTGACAGTGACTCGCGTGTCGGCTTCATCTCACCGCACAGCCATAATTTTTGTGATACCTGTAACAGAGTAAGGCTAACCGCTGAAGGACTGTTACTTCTGTGCCTGGGACAGGAACATTCAAAAGATATGAGGCGCGTGGTGCGTGCGCACCCGGGCGATGATGAAGTCCTGCGCCAGGCGATTATCGAATCCATGCTGATAAAACCAAAAGGCCATGATTTTGACCTTAATACGCAGGAAGTTATTTTAAGGCACATGAATGCCACTGGAGGTTAATGATGATAACTGACATAAGAAAAGATATTTCATATAAACCTGAGATGACTGACGCTGGCCTGGACGCTTCAAGTGCAGTCAGCGCTGTTGATGAGTTTTGTAAGATCCGTACCAGTTACATCGCGGCTGAACGTCCGCTGACGATCTACCTGGATAAACGTGAGATCGTCACCGTGATGACTCTCGGCACGCAACCTGAACTGTTGATACTGGGATGGTTGCGTAATCAGAACATGATCTCTGATATCGAAAATATAAAATCGATACAGGTAGACTGGGAGACTGATTCGGTAGCCGTAACCACACACAGGGCAATAGACGACATCGATGAAAAACTCAATAAACGAACGATAACCACTGGCTGTGGTCAGGGCACCGTATTCGGCGCACTGATGGATAATATCGATAAAATCTCTTTACCTGAAAAATATATCAAACAGTCTACGATATATGCGCTGCTAAAAAACCTGAACGATTTTAACGAAGTCTATAAACGTGCTGGCGCAGTGCATGGCTGTGCACTTTGCCAGCAATCGGATATCCTCCGTTTTGTCGAAGACGTTGGCCGCCATAATGCAGTCGATGCCATCGCTGGCCACATGTGGCTTAACCAGACCGACGGCAATGACAAAATTTTCTACACCACTGGACGCCTGACATCAGAGATGGTGATCAAGGTTGCCCAGATGGGCATCCCGATACTGCTGTCGCGTTCCGGCGTTACTCAGATGGGCCGTGATCTGGCTCGCAATGTCGGTGTGACATTAGTCGCACGTGCTAAAGGCCGCCATTTCCT
>Ga0316190_10001947_pt1 | contig 15006 bp, 10 predicted proteins | sample Eddworburrow2_MG_FD_204929 | JGI IMG/M metagenome (GOLD analysis project Ga0316190, IMG submission 204929) | Coastal sediment microbial communities from Maine, United States - Eddy worm burrow 2 | ecosystem: Environmental > Aquatic > Marine > Coastal > Sediment | place: USA: Maine | collected... | reverse complement strand
CATTTTTAAATTAAGCTCATCCAGCTTAGCCTTACTTTCCACAATTTTTCCATAACGTATCTCAGCCACTTTGCCATAATCACCTGAACGCTCAGCTTGCTCAGCTTCAAATTTATAATGGTCGATGTTTTCTTTTTCTTCCCTGATCCCTTTAATTATTTCTTTTTCATTTTCCCATTTTGCCTTAAGTTCATTTCTCTTTTCGGAAAGATCTGCTATTTCCCGGTTCAGTTCATTCTCTTTATCTTTATCTTTTTCCCTCCGAATTGCTTCTCTTTCAATTTCTAATTGCATGATTCTTCTTTGAAGCTCATCCAATTCTTCAGGCAAAGAATCGATTTCAATACGCAATTTAGAAGCTGCCTCATCCATAAGATCAATAGCTTTATCTGGTAAATATCTATCTGAGATATAACGGCTGCTTAATTCCACTGCAGCTATAACTGCATCATCTTTAATACGGACACCATGATGAACTTCATACTTTTCCTTGATCCCTCGTAATATCGATATGGAATCGGGAATGGAAGGTTCATTGACCATTACAGTCTGAAACCTTCGCTCAAGGGCTTTGTCTTTCTCGACATGCTTCTGATATTCTTTCAATGTTGTTGCTCCAATGGCATGGAGTTCCCCCCGGGCAAGAGCAGGCTTTAATAGGTTTGCAGCATCCATGGCTCCTTCACCTCCACCGGCTCCTATCAGAGTATGCATTTCATCAATAAAAAGAACAATCTCCCCATCTGAATCAACCACCTCCTTTATTACTGATTTCAATCTTTCCTCAAACTCACCTTTATATTTAGCACCTGCTACTAACAATCCCATATCTAAAGATATTATGTTTTTTGATTTGAGATTTTCCGGCACATCTCCGTCTACGATCCTTTGTGCCATCCCTTCGACGATAGCTGTCTTTCCAACACCTGGTTCCCCAAGAAGGATTGGATTGTTTTTAGTTCTTCTGGATAGGATTTGTAATACCCTTCGTATTTCATCATCCCTTCCAATAACAGGATCAATTTTCCCTTCTTCTGCCATGGTATTCAAATTCTTGGAATACCTTTCTAAGGACCGATACTTACCTTCAGCATTCGGATCTATTACCTTGTCACCTCCTCGTAGCTCTTCAATAGCCTTTTTTAAAAGTTTTTCATTGAATCCAAGCCCTTTCAACATCTGGGCTACTTTTTCCTTGCCACTCAACAATCCTAATAAAAGATGTTCAATAGCAATATATTCATCTTTTAATTCTTTGCTGTATTTCTCCGCCTTCTGCAGTATGACATTGGAATCATTTGATAAATATGGCTGTTGACCGCTAACCGCAGGGTAACTTTTTACAATTTCTTCCAGAGATTGATCCAATTGTTTACCCTGAATGCTTAGCTTCTTTAAAATAAACGAAATTACATTTTCATCAGAAACTAAAATACTGGCTAAAATATGGCCCGGCTCAATTGCCTGATTGCCAGATGACTGCGCCTTTTCAGCTGCATTCTGTATTACTTCTTGTGATTTTATGGTATATTTTTCAAAATTCATTTCTATTCCTTGTTTTTAATTCGATATCCCTAATCTTTCAAAATTCAATCCAAGCAGATTGCTGCATAAAAAACCGACAAAATGTCCGTTTTTGAACAGGGTATCAGAGATAAGAAGACATAATGTCATAGAAAATTTATAGGATAGGTGCCCTAATAAGTAAATATGATCATGTTGATCTGGTCATAAGCAATCAACCACTCATTTAATATCTTCTTTGGATACTAATTAAATCAGTTTCTATATTATAAATAAATAATCTCTTAGGCTCAGGATATGATGCTTATCGCGTGCTTATAAGCTGTTTCATAATAACTAATCAGGTTATTCCAATCGAAATGAACCGATGCGTTTTCAGCCTTATACCTTAAATCAATTCGATCCCTTATGGATAATCTCACATAATGAAGCATTTGATTCGCCAATTGGTTAGCAGCATGATCGAAATCCTGAGTTTTATTATTAGTTATATATATGGCCTTTCGATTTACAGGTTTAATATGGTTAACTACATAATCACCAAATCCTGATAAATTACTTGTAACAGCAGGAACTGCTCTTGCAAGGCATTCCAAAGGCGTATATCCCCATGGTTCATATAAACTTGGGAATACCCCCAAGTGGCATCCACGGACAAACTGGTCATATTCCAAACCAAGCAAAGGATTGGTTGTGCTTATAAAATCAGGATGATATACTATCTTCACTTTATCATCGATATTATTAATCATATTTGTGGATCGTAAAAAATTTAAAACTGGATCTTCACCATCATTGATCAGGTTGTGTGTAACTATAGGTGGCAAAGAAGATTTCTTGAATGATTGAAGAGTACGACGATATCTTAACCTCCAATAATCATCCACAAAATCATTTAATAAGGGAAGTCGTTGATCTTTATTTCTGGCGGCCTCGTAAAACAATCGTTCACCAACCTGCTCCTTTACGGTATGCACGGTATTTCTTAATTCATCCAATAGAGCTTTTGAATGTAGTATATCAGGATTGATGGAGTGATATGGTTGTTTTGTAATAAAAAACATAACAATAGTCACATCATCACCAGCTCTTTTAAGCTTCCAGTTCAATCTGGCAAGGGCTTCTATTGATAGATCAAAACCTTTATTTCGATATTCAAATCGACCTGATGTAAAGAAATACAGTGTTTTGTCAAGGTCAAATGTATAACTGGGAAAAAAATGTGCCATGATGAATTCATGAATTCTTTCCTTGAAATCTTTATGAAGATTTTGAAATTCATGTAAAGCAGTAAATCGTTTGATATTAATTCCATTAGGTAAGATAAAATCAACCTTCCTTCCAATCAGATATTCACATTCCCTTCCGGTTACATCACTTACAGTTGTAAATACATGTGAACCATGCGCTGCAGACCTTTCAATCCTAACAGCCGGTTCAATATTAAATCTCTTTGCCTCATCTATCCAGTTAAAAAATGGAAGGTGGTCATAGAACTGAGGATCATTCATAGCTAGATATCTCCCCAGCATAGTAGCATGTGTCGTAAAAATAGTAACTACTGGAATATTTTCATATCGGATTTCCGGTATAGTTGTACCAGCCATCCATTCATGAAAATGTCCTATTATTTTATTTTTTGTAATGTCCCCAAGTGCCAATTGAGAAAAGAAAACCTTAACCAGATAACCAAACGCTACTACTTTATCAATTAAATCATCCTCCCCAGGGGTTGGTATATCATGATGGTCCCATAACTCATATTTGATTGACCCCAAGCGATCATAAACACTATATGGATTTAATAATACTGTACTTGGTCTTCCAGTTACCAACCATTTTCCATATTTAGCATCAAATCCCATTTCCCTCATCTTCTGAACAGCCTGGCAAAAGGGATCAGAGGAATCTTCTACTTCCTCAAATTCATTGCTGGCAAATTCATACATATAAGGACCCACTGTACAATAATTATTCCCCCATTTACCTACCTGGGTAGGGGTTTTTGAACGAATTACCGTATAAATACCACCTACTTGATTGCACACCTCCCATGCAACTTCTACCAAAAGGGTATTAGTAATATCTTTCTTAGTAAGTTTTTTATTTGTTTCCAGTTTAGTCGACTTCGAATTTCCCATGATTAATTATAGGAGTTTGTTTTAAAGAATGATTGATAAATTAATTAATTTATACCAGTTAAAAAAAAAATATCACTTTTTACTATTATTTTCTTTTTCCCCATGGAATTAATTCAGGTACTTCTTCTTTATATTGAATATACTTATCACCAAAAACCTTAATCAACTTACGTTCTTCTATGCGTAAACCAATCAGGATATATAATATCATGCAACTTACTGTAATAATATTTAAAAGAGTTGGAGAAAATAAAAAATAGCCAAATATCAAAAGAACTGTTCCTGAATATATAGGATGTCTTACGTAATTTAAGATCCCATTCCTTTGAAAATTTTGTTCTTCGCTTTTTCCGGATAATTGTTTGAAACCGAAAAACTCTTTAGCATCATAGTATCGAAAAGCTTCAATGATAACCATTATACCTAAAGAAGCCATTGCAATACTTAAAAAGGTTGAAAAGATATTAATTTCAAAAAGATGGAAGGATTTGAGTGATAATTGGAAAAATAGAATATATACTACTCCAGTTAGAGCAAAAAATATATAAATGAATCGGTAGTATCTGAAAACTTCAGGCCAATATCTTTTAAATAGATTTTTAATGAAGTTCGATGCAAACAAGCTATGGATAATAAAATATAAAATCCAAAATAGCACTAATCCTATATAACTATCCATCTCAATAAAGTATATTTCCGTTTGTATAATTATTGGGAGATAAAGTTAACTTTTTTACATGATTTTATTATTTTTCAAATACAATGAAAAAAATTAAAATAGGCATAGCCCGAGAAGGTAAAAGTCCCCCTGATAATAGGGTAGCTCTAACACCCTGGGAAGTGATCGAAGCGCAAAATGTTTTTCCTGGATTAGAATTTTTCGTACAGGAGAGTCCAAGCCGTTGCTTTGCTGATATATCATATACTAACTTGAAAATTCCAGTTGTAGAATCACTTGAAAATTGCGAAATAATTCTTGGGATAAAAGAATTTCCGATAAAAGACCTAATAGCGGGAAAGACCTATTTCTTTTTTTCACACACCATTAAAAAGCAATCTTACAATAAGGCTTTATTACAGGCTATAATTAATAAAAAAATTAGATTGATAGAATATGAATGCCTAACTGACACTTTTGGAAAAAGGGTTATTGCATTTGGGCGGTTTGCAGGTATTGTTGGTGCTTACAATGGTCTTTTAGGTTATGGGAGGAAATACAGACTTTTTGATATCAAACGTGCTTATGAATGCGACTCTTATATAGAACTTAAAAATGAGTTAAGAAATGTTCAATTGCCACCAATAAAAATTGTGCTTACAGGACATGGAAGTGTTGGTCATGGTGCGAGAGAAGTACTTGAATTCATTGGCATAAAAGAGGTAACGGTTTATGATTTTCTGAATCTTGAATTTAAAGAACCAATATTTACACAACTACACTCCCGGGATTATTACAAGAGATTTGATGATTCAGATTTTGATCGAGAAGAATTTCACCGGGCACCCCATTTTTATAAATCGGATTTTAATAGGTTTGCCCAAAAGAGTGATATGCTTATCAATGGAACTTATTGGCAACGTGGTAGTGATAGATATTTTAGTATTGCAGATATGCTTCGAAATGACTTTCAAATAAAGTTAATAGCTGATATATCTTGCGATTTGAATGGGCCAATTCCTTCTACCATTAGAAATTCATCAATTGAAAAACCATTTTATGATTTTGATCCGGTTGAATCTATTGAAAGAGAGCCTTTTTCTGATGAAGGTAATATTACTGTAATGGCTGTTGATAACCTGCCAAATGAATTACCTCGTGAAGCTTCGAATTCCTTTGGCAGAGTTCTTATTGAACATATATTCCCAAATCTAATATATGGTGATGAGGATGAAATGATCAACAGGGCTACAATTACAGAGAATGGGAAGCTTACACCCAGGTATAAATATTTAAAAGATTTCGTAAATGACCAATAAAAAAGGCCTCATAAATGAGGCCTTCGATATCTTTAATTATTATTTCTAACTATTCATTGAAACTAGAAACTCTTCATTACTCCTGGTACCTTTCATTTTCCCAATCAGGAATTCAATTGCTTCGTTTGAATTCATATCTGACATGAATTTACGTAGAATCCAAATTCGTTGTAATGTTTCCTTGTCCATAAGTAACTCTTCTCTTCTTGTACCTGAAGCTGGGACATCAATAGCAGGGAATATTCTCTTGTTGGAAAGTTTCCTGTCTAACTGAAGTTCCATATTACCTGTACCTTTAAATTCTTCGAAAATAACTTCATCCATTTTCGATCCAGTCTCAATTAATGCAGTTGCTATTATGGTCAATGATCCACCATTCTCAACATTTCTTGCAGCTCCAAAAAATCTTTTTGGCTTGTGTAAAGCATTTGCATCAACCCCACCAGAAAGAATTTTTCCAGATGAAGGTACTACAGTATTATGTGCCCTCGCCAAACGTGTGATCGAATCAAGAAGAATAACAACATCATGCCCGCACTCAACCATTCTTTTAGCTTTTTCAAGAACTATGTTTGCAACTTTTACGTGTCTTTCTGCTTGCTCATCAAATGTTGAAGATACAACTTCAGCCTTCACAGAACGAGCCATATCTGTTACCTCTTCAGGACGTTCGTCAATTAATAAAATCATCAGATATATTTCAGGATGATTTTCAGCTATAGCGTTAGCAATTTGTTGTAGTAATACAGTTTTACCAGTCTTGGGCTGAGCAACAATCATTCCTCTTTGTCCTTTTCCAATAGGTGCAAACAAATCATGTATTCTCATACTATAATTTGTAGGCTCTGTGCGGATAGCTAAATTGATCTTTTCTTCCGGAAACAAAGGTGTTAAATATTCAAATGGTACCCTGTCTCTAATTTCTTCGGTAGTTTTTCCATTTACAAATTCAACCCGCAACAAGGCAAAATATTTTTCACCTTCCTTAGGTGGCCTGATTTGACCGTGAACTATGTCTCCCGTTTTTAGACCGAATAATTTTATTTGTGATGGTGAAACATAAATATCATCAGGACTAGCCAAATAATTATAGTCAGAGCTTCTGAGGAAACCATATCCATCCTGCATGATCTCTAATACTCCTTCGTTTACTATCACACCATCAAATTCCTTAATGGCAGATTTTTTATTTCTGTACTCCCCTTTAGGTTCATACCTTTGCTCAGGTTTACTCTCCCTTCTTGGTTTTTTATCCTGAGGTTTCGCTTCAAGTGGTGCTTCTTTTTTCACCTCGGAATCGAATGAAGTAATTGTTTTATCTAACTCCATATCAAATGATTCCAACAATTCCTCAGCTGATTTCTCTTTTACATCAGCAGATTCCGTTTTGGCAACATTTACTCTTTTGGTTATAACTTCTCTTTTGGCTATACCTTCTTTAATGCCCTTTTCTTTAGGCACTTCCTCACTCGCTGCAGCTTTCTTAACGGGTTGTGGAACGCTCTTAGGATTAACTGCTTGAAAATCAAGTATTTTATATACTAATTCCTTTTTAGGCAGTTTCTTAAAATTTTTAATACCTAAATCCTCAGCAATTTCTTTCAATTCAGAAAGAAGCCTCACATTTAAATCATCAATATTATACATAATTTGGTCTTAAAAGTTAACAAGGATTTGTTACGAATTAAAGTTGATCAGTATTGAAAAAGAATATTAGATTTCGTCTCTCAGAGATGAACGGTTTACGGTTCAATGATGAGTTGATGGTGCAATATTATACCTCCTGTACCTATTTGTCAAGTAATAACCTTTATTTTATGCGATAAACAAACTTAATATACAATTCGAATTTACGTTTTTATTTACTGTTAAGATAAATACTGCTATTTTTGCACAAAAACTAGTAACTCATGCTTCAGTTATCATATATCAATACAAACACAGAAAAAGTAATAAATGGATTAAATAAGAAGTATTTTCCAAATGCAGAAGAAACAGTCCAAAAAGTCCTTGAATTTGATAATAAAAGAAAAAAAACTCAGGCTGATCTAGATAGTGTATTGAATGAATTAAATACGTATTCTAAGTCAATAGGCATGTTGTTAAAAGATGGGAAAAAAGATGAAGCGGAGAGTGCTAAAGCGAAGACAAAATCACTAAAAGAAGAAAGCAAGAAACTATCTGAAATCCTTACCCTATGCCAGGATGATCTGGAAAAATTTTTATATCTCTTGCCGAATATCCCACATGAAGATGTACCTTCTGGCAAAACAAGTGAAGACAATAAAATAGTTTTTGAGTATGGAGAAATTCCATCTTTACCTGAAGGTTCTCTTCCCCATTGGGAATTAATTGAAAAGTACGATATTATTGATTTCGAACTCGGCAATAAAATAACAGGAGCCGGATTTCCGGTATACAAAGGTAAAGGTGCTCAGCTACAACGTGCTTTAATAAATTTTTTCCTGAATGAAGCACAGGAAGCCGGGTACCTGGAAATCCAACCCCCTGTATTGATTAATGCTGAGTCAGGAAAAGCAACAGGCCAACTTCCAGATAAAGAAGGGCAGATGTATCAGCTCATCGATGAAGACTATTACCTGATTCCTACTGCTGAAGTACCAATCACGAATATATTTCGGGATAGAATATTAAAAGAGGCTGATCTGCCTGTAAAATGTAGTGGGTATACCCCTTGCTTCAGAAGAGAGGCTGGTTCATGGGGAGCTGATGTTCGGGGATTAAATAGATTACATCAATTTGATAAAGTCGAAGTAGTACAGATTCAGAAGGCTGAGAATTCCTATAAAACATTAAGTGAGATGTGCGAGTATGTTAAAGGTATACTGATTAAACTAAACCTTCCTTTCAGAATGCTTCAGCTCTGTGGAGGAGACCTGGGATTTACATCAGCCATGACTTATGACATGGAGGTATTTTCTGCAGCTCAAAGTAAATGGCTTGAAGTTAGCTCTATCAGTAATTTTGAAACGTACCAGGCCAATCGTTTAAAATTGCGTTATAAGGATTCAAAAAATAAAAACATATTATTACATACATTGAATGGCAGCGCGCTCGCACTTCCAAGAATTGTAGCAGCTATTTTGGAGAATAATCAAACTGACGATGGAATATACATCCCTGAAGTATTGAGGAGCTATACCGGTTTTGATATTATTAATTAGCAAGAATTTATAGAATGATAATACGAAAAGGAGCAATAAATGACCTTGACCAGGTATTGAAGTTGGTTTATGAATTGGCAATCTATGAAAATGCCAAAGAAGAAGTCAATAATTCAATCGAGGCTATGAGAGAAGATGGATTCGGAGAAAATCCTGCATTCGGTTTTTTTGTAGCTGAAAATAAAGGAACAATAGTTGGAATCGTAGTTTACTATTTTCGCTATTCTACATGGAAGGGCAGGATGCTATATATTGAAGACTTAATTGTATCTGAAAAATTCAGAAAAGAGGGTATTGGCACTAGATTGATGGATAAAGTTATTTTAGAGGCAACAATAACTAATTGTAATGGTGTTCAATGGCAGGTATTGGACTGGAATGAACCTGCTATAAAATTCTACAGAAAGTATAAGCCAAAACTCGATGGAGAATGGATCAATTTCAGGATAAGTAAAGAACAGCTGGAATCCTATAAATCCAATTCCTGAAGAACGGTCTGGAATGCCACATGCAAATCCTTATATCTTGCATTGAGTTCAGCTGCATGAATAGGCGCTGATTTTTCAATATATTCCTGAAATAAGTCAAGGTTTTGGGCAAAAAACTGCACCGAATAGGTAACACCTTCATCTGGTACGTTTAACAACCTGTATAGCTTTACTGACTTGAAAAGTCCTGTTGTTTTTATCTTTGGAATGTGAGTGCTTTTCATCCAATTAAGCCATTCTTTTTCAACTTTTTTATCGATATTGTATGTTATATTATAAAGTATCATCTTCCTATTGAATTAGTAGTTTTTACAAAATTCTGTAATTTAGATTAATTATAAATTTTGATATTTTTCGTTAATTAAAGAAAAAAATTAAACAAAATATTAAATCGTGTGTTTATCAGGTATTATTGAAACATAGTAAATAATACAGAAGTGTCAACGTATTCAATAAAAGATCTAGAACAACTTTCAGGAATTAAAGCTCATACATTACGTATCTGGGAGCAGAGGTATGATTTTATTAAACCGAAAAGAACTGAAACCAATATCAGGTTCTACGATGATCATGACCTTAGATTAATACTTAATGTTTCTCTTTTAAAAGAAAATGGTCATAAAATCAGTAAGATCTCCAGAATGCCGTATGATCGAATGCAAGAAGAGGTTATTAAGCTTACTGAGAAAAGGCTGAGTTATCCAGAACAAATTCATTCTCTTACGCTGGCAATGATCGATCAGGATGAAGAAAGGTTTGAGAAAATTATGTCAACGATAATTCTCCAGCTTGGTTTCGAGATGACCATGATGAAGGTTATATATCCCTTTCTTATTAAGGTAGGTGTACTATGGCAGACAGGATCAATTACACCCTCTCAGGAGCATTTTATTTCTAATCTGATTCGTCAGAAAATTATTGTTGCAATTGATGCACTTTATGTACCAGCAACTGAATACAACCACAGTTATCTTCTATATCTTCCGGAAGGTGAGATGCATGAATTATCACTATTATTTTCTTCCTATATTATTAAATCCAGAAAAAATAAAGTTATTTATATTGGACAAAACACCCCCTTTAATGATATTATTTCAATATACAATAATTTAAAACCAGATTTCCTTCTTACGGTACTTACTACCCACCCTCAACCTTGTGAAATACAGCCCTATCTTGACAAACTCAGCCAAACTTTCCATAACAATACAATATTGATTACCGGAAGGCAAGTAATTGGACAGGACTTAAAAACAGGTAAAAACATATTCATGCTTAGCAAACTTGAAGATTTAATGGATTTCGTCAATAATCATACCCCTTAATACTTAAACAAAACTCATTTATATTATTCCCTTTTAGATATTCTGTTTAACTTTTGTTTAACTAAGATAAAATAAATTAAACAAAATGGATTTTTATTTTTCGCAGCATTGAGTCGTAACATCCTGACTATAAGCGAATTAATATATATGCGCGGCAATTCTATTACAAATTCTTAATAAAATGTTTAATTTATTTTTGGAATTAATAAACAAAATTGTATATATTTGTTTAATCATTAAATTAAATCATTAAACATTTAGGTGCCATGACAGCATTAGAATTCAGTTACAACATCAGTAGTTTAACAAAATCGATGAAACCAATTGCCTTCAGACTTACAAGAGACAATGAAGATGCGAAAGACTTAATTCAGGAAACTGTGATGAAGGCTTTTTCTAACCGGGAAAAATTTGCGGAAGGAACCAATCTAAAAGCGTGGTTATTTACAATAATGAAAAATACATTTATTACGAATTATCAAAGGATGATAAGGCGGAACACTTTTATTGATACAACTGATAATTTACATTATATAAATAGCAATGATAATATAACTGAAAATCTGGCATTTTCGAGCTTCGCGATGAAAGACATAAAATCAGCTATTAGTAAACTTGAAGAGATTTATAGAAAACCTTTTCTCATGCACTTTAGAGGATTTAAATATTATGAAATTGCCGATAAACTTGACATTCCAATAGGTACAGTAAAAAACCGTATTCATATTGCCAGGAAAGAATTAAAACAACAACTAAGTAACTATTCAAATTAATCTTTCAAAAAAGGATACTGCATTAATTGTAAAAATTCAATAAATAAATAATTTTAATTAGAAGGCCGGAAATTTTATAAATCTTCCCGGCCTTCTTGTTTTTAGAGTTGATTACATTTTTTATCTTTATGCAAATCATATTTTTATAAAATGGATTATACAAAGATGAAATATTGGTCAATCCTATTGATATTTGTTTTTTTTACTTGCAACCAAAAAGATAAATCTGTGAATAGAATTATATCTGAACCTTTCGGTCATGCTCCAGATGGTACACCTGTTGAGCTTTTCACAATCACGAATATAAATGGCCTTACAGCCCAAATCACTAACTATGGTGGTATTATTACAACGCTGAAAGTGCCGGATCGAAATGGGAAATTGGATGATATTGTTTTGGGCTACTATACACTTGAACAATATTTGGAAAAAAGTCCACATTTTGGTTGTCTTGTTGGCCGATTTGGTAATAGAATAGCAAATGGAACTTTCTCTCTCGATAGCGTTGATTATAAACTCGCCAAAAACAACGGACCAAACCATCTTCATGGAGGTCTGGAGGGATTTGACAAGAAAGTATGGAAACCCGAAATTGTAATTATTGATGATGCCGCAGGTATCAAATTAACTTATATCAGCCCAGATGGAGAAGAGGGATATCCTGGAAAATTAACTGTTGAAGCTACTTATTTGTTAAATGACAACAACGAACTTTCACTCTCTTTTAACGCGACTACTGATAAAAAAACCATTTTAAATCTCACACATCATTCATACTTTAATCTAAAAGGACATGGCAACGGGGATATACTCGATCATCAGGTTAAATTTAACAGCAGCGAAATTGTCCCCATTGATAGCACCTCAATTCCTTTAGGTCCTTTAATGAAAGTCGAAGGAACCCCATTTGATTTTCGATCCTTTAAGGTAATTGGTGGTGAGATAAATGCTGATCATATTCAAATTAAAAATGGTGGTGGTTACGATCATTCTTTCGTTGTTGAAGATTATAACGCCGAGCTCAAATTGGCTTCTCAGGTAAAGGAGCCTTCCTCGGGTCGTACAATGGAAGTTTGGACGACAGAACCAGCAGTGCAATTTTATACTGGCAATTTTCTGGATGGAAGTCTGACCGGTAAAGATGAAAAGGTTTATTATAAAAGATATGGTTTCTGTCTTGAAGCACATCATTACCCTGATTCCCCGAACCAGCCAGAATACCCTACAACTATATTAGATCAGGGAGAAACATATACACAGACAACAATTTACAAGTTCAGTACTGATTGATTTTCTACTTCAATGTAATTACAGGTCCGATATATTTGATTTCTTCTTCTATTACCTGGGTTGAGGGATTATCTGCATTGCCTTTCATGTTAGGTTGTTTTCCTCCGATGCTCACTATAAATGATCCTGGTTCCAGAACCTTATTGCCATCATTATCAATGATGGCCAATTGTTCAGATGATAGTTGGAACTCGACCAATGCTTCTTCACCAGCTTTCAAATTGATCTTCTTAAATCCTTCCAGAGTTATGTTAGGGATCCGGGTGCTAGCTTTAATATCTTTCAGGTATAATTGTACAACCTCTGAACCGTCACGAGAAGAAATATTCTTTACCACAACTTCTATTTTAAGTTCATCAATTTTATCAAATTCTACATCCGAAATTCTCAGATCACTATATTCAAATTGGCTATATGATAATCCATGCCCGAAGGGATAAAGAGGATCGCCGGAGAAATATTTATAAGTTCTGGAATTCATATTATAATTCTCAAAATCAGGAAGATCTTCAATAGATTTATAAAAAGTTACCGGTAATTTTCCACTTGGATTATACTCGCCAAATAATACTTCAGTGATGGCCTTCCCTCCCAATTCTCCAGGATACCAGGCATGCAAAATACCTGGTATAAATTGATCTGAATAGTTGACCGCTATAGCACTACCTCCCATTAGAACCAATATAACCGGCTTACCTGTAGATACTACTTTCTTTATAAAATTTAACTGTGTTGATGGTAATTTAATATCTGTTCGATCTCCTCCTGAAAAACCCTCCACATGAATAGGCATTTCTTCTCCTTCCAAATAGGGTGATAATCCCATAAACAATATAGTCAAATCTGATTCTTCTATAGTCTTTAGTGCCCTTGTTTCCATATTTTTATCCGGCTTACTCCAAAGAAGTCGTGCTACAGGGTCATTTCCATAACTGAAAAACTCAATTTTAACTGGATATTCTTTGCCTTTTTCAAGGTCAATATAAAATGATTTTTGAAGAGGGTGATGTATATTATCGAAACTTGTATATAACGAATCATTAAAATAGAATCGCACCCCATTACAGGCATTTATACCTAAAGCATATTCCCCTGTACTTGGAGGAATTATTGTGCCCTCCCATACTACAGAAAAATGATCTGCCATTTCACCAGATAGAGGCGTTTTATCATTCCATTCAAAATTAACATCGCTATCAATCCGTTCAATTGCCGGATTCCCTTCAAAATCTTTGTTTGCATAATACTTTGCAGACAATCCCTTTGATTTTCCGGACTGCAAAAAATCTGAAGGTACTGGATTAAGGATGGGAATTCCATCAGTTATCAAACATCCTGGTTCATATGTAACCTCAACTTTTTTATCGTCTAAATACTCTTTAATTCCACGCAGAGGGGTATAAAGATTATCTGACGAACCATGATAATTGCCCAAAAGAACCCTATAATCATCTGCTAAGGGTCCCACTACTGCCAGTTTTTTGATATTATTTTCAATTGGGAGAATTTGATTTTCATTTTTCAGAAGCACAATTCCCTCCCTGGAGGCCTGCAAGGCTTTCTTCAAATGCTTCTCACTGCGAACAATCTCATACGGGATATCGGTATATGGAACTTGCTCAGGAGGATCAAACATACCCAGTTGCATCCTCGCTTTCATTAGTCTTCTGATAACCCTATCGATATCAGTTTCAGAAATCAATCCCTGTTCAACTGCTCCAGCTAAAAAAGGAGAAATAGCACCACAATTTAAATCTGTACCATTATTGAAAGCAAGGGCTGCAGCCTCTTCAGGGGTGTCGCTTATGTTATGCCCATCCTCACGATAAAAATCATATAATGCCCAGCAATCGGATACCACATACCCTTCAAACTCCCACTTTTCCCTAAGAATTGATTGCAATAAAAGGTTACTTCCACAACAAGCTTCATCCCGGAAACGATTATAGGCACACATAATCGATGCGACTTTTGCCTCTTTAATAGTTGCTTCAAAAGCTGGCAGATAGGTTTCCCAAAGATCAATATTATCAACATCCAAATTTATATTATGTCTTGAATGTTCAGGGCCTGAATGAACAGCAAAATGCTTGGCCGTAGCTATTAGTTTAAGGTATTTATCATTGTTTCCTTGTAAGCCATTAATAAATGGAACTGTCATTCGGCCCGTCAAGAAGGGATCCTCTCCATAGGTTTCCTGCCCCCGTCCCCATCTAGGGTCCCTGAAAATATTAATATTGGGTGTCCAGAAGGTAAGACCGTAGTATATATCCGTTTTGCCAATTTTTTGAAATGCATGATGT
>Ga0316190_10001946_pt1 | contig 15009 bp, 13 predicted proteins | sample Eddworburrow2_MG_FD_204929 | JGI IMG/M metagenome (GOLD analysis project Ga0316190, IMG submission 204929) | Coastal sediment microbial communities from Maine, United States - Eddy worm burrow 2 | ecosystem: Environmental > Aquatic > Marine > Coastal > Sediment | place: USA: Maine | collected... | reverse complement strand
GCTCTCTCTGGTCACTGGCTTAACCGCCGTCAAATTTTTTGTTTAGCCGGATTGATCGAGAAACTCGGAGACGAACACCTTTGGCTTCAAGACCTGGATCCCACAGTACCCTGATACCTTGAGCAAGTCGCTATCACCGCTGACGATGATATTGGTGTTACTTGCCAGTGCGCAGGCCAGGAATTTGTCGTTATCGGGATCTTCACATACGGGTTCCGGCAAATCTGTGACTTGGACCAGTTCGGCGTTTTGAACGATCAGGCCGAGGATTTCCTCGTATTCGACCCCGGCGTATCGGTTTGTGAGCCATTCGGCGACGCCATAGTATTCGTCTAGAATTTCGACGGATACAAAAAGCTGGAGCTTCTGGGAATGTCAGGCTTGTAGGATTTTTCCTGGTAGACCACTGAAAAAGATGCCCGAGATCAGTACATTCGTATCCAGTACAATCCCGTGAGGTCAAACAACTCATCCGCATTGAGATATCAACAGTTTAACATATGCTGTCTCGATCATTGTCTTTTGTGAATAGCTCGCAGCTAACTTCAGCGGGTGCGTTTCCATCGAGAGACTGATGTGCGCGGGTATGGTTGTAATACTGTAGAAACGTGCCAAGTTTCCGTTCAAGGTCCTGCGCATTCCAGAAGACACAGTCAAGGTATTCCCGCCGGATCGTTCCAATCAGTCGCTCAACGAAGGGATGCGATACAGGGGTATGCGGGATGGAACTGATTTTCTTGATCTCGAGAATCCGTAAGTTGGCTTGCCATCGGTGATACCGGAATAGCGGATCATGGTCGGAACTCAGGTAGTGTGGGACTCATTGAGTAGAAATGGCGGTATTGAACATCCGGCAGAGGGTAACGCCATCGACATCCCCTGCATGTACACCAAAGCCAATGATGCGCCGCGTGAATTGGTTCATGACCACGAGCACCCAGTGGGTGTTGAGTAAAATGGATTCGCAACGAAAAAGATCAATGCTCCAGAGGCTGTCCTTCGCATGCCCGATGAAGGTCAGCCATGACGGTCCATTGTTATCGGGGCATTGGGCGGTAGTGTTTGGCGAGGATACGCCGGACCAGGTCCTTGTTAATATCCACGCCAAATGCTTTATTGATTTGCTGGTCAATTCTAAGACATCCAAAGCGTGGGTTGAGTTGCTTTAGTTCAATGATTGCCTGGATGAGTTCGGGTGATGGACCCGTGGGACCTGGCTTACCTTTTCTGCCTGATGAGTACAGCAGCCGGTATTTGCGATTTATTAGCAAGGTCATGGAATTTCAATAGTGTCGATGGCCGAATAATCACGGCAGCTCGCTGGATACGGCGTGGATCGAGAAACAGCGACCAGAAGCCAAACAGAAACCGGTCGAGTGCTGAGAGATTAGGCGCGCGTCGCCGCGAACGGTTGATGACCAGGAGCTGCTGCTTCATGAGCAGGCTGTCAGCGACAACAGCTCTTGCGCCACCGGGTGCCGGGAGTTTGGCGATCGTGGTCAATAGATGTGCGAGGAGTACCAGCAGATCCTTCATAACAGAGCAGGGTAGGGGAGGTTTCTTTTAGGAACAAGGCGGTTTAAGTTTTCGTTTACAGGTGATAATTAGCAATTCACCTAGGACACCCCGAGTTCAGGTTGAGTCATTGAACGGCTTAATGTGATGTTTAAACAAAGGCAGCAATCAGTAAGCGTTTGTCAGGTTATTGTCTCAGGCCACTTTCTGGAAGTATGGAGAACTCCAAGGACCACAACACTGTCTTCCTCCACGCGATAGGCAATGATGTAGGGAATATCGACCAGTACTCTTTCACGGGTTCCGGGTACTCGTCCGGGTCTGCCCATACCAGGCTGGCTGGCGAGTTCAGGGACAGCACTACGGATGCGATTGGCGACCTTGGTGGCGGCCGAGGGATTATCTATGGCGATGAAGCGCCGAACTTGAATCAAATCATTGATGGCGTCGTCCTGCCATCTTACTTGCATTCCGGTGCATCTCCTTCCTCATCAGTACCCCAGCCGGCCAGCCAGTGGTCGACGGCATGGTGGCTGGCATATTTTGCCGTTCCGCTGTCTGCTTTTTCTACAGCGGTTCGTACCGCCTGCGCTTGCCATTCCTCTTGGGCCAGGTAGCGGCGCAGGGCGTCGAGGGCCAGAAATGAACGGGTCCGACCGGTGGAATCCGCTAGTTTTTCCAACTGCTCACCGATCTCTTCGGGTATACGTATACTCAGGGTTGCCATTGGGAAATGCCTCGCTGTATGCAATGTGTACATTGTAGCGCAGTTAGCCTGTTTCCGCATCTGAACAATTTCTCTGGTTAAGCAGAGCTTGAGAGGTCGTTGTTCTTTTGACCATGGATGCGACTGGATGGAATGGTTATCCTTTTTTTTATAACTATAAATTAACACAGGAGATGATTGTTCCAGTTGGGGGGGATAAGGTCGAATCCCATTGGGGACGCCACAAACAAAAACGCCCGCCTTGCGCGGGCTTTTTTGTTTGTCCTGTATGTCAGGGGATGAGAAACCCGGGTTCGAGCCGAGCCACGGATGTTTTCGTCACCCAATGGCGACAAAAAATCTCACGTCCAATCAACCGGGTAAGAGCAGCTCCATAGTAATTGTCGGGTAACTGCGACAAATAAGTGTTTCCGATCCTGTTAGCGCCCACCTTAAACCCTGCTACCTCTTTCAAACTGCAGGAATTTACCCGCCGCGCGAAGAAGGGCACAGGTTTTGCAGTCATTCCAGTCGACAGGACAATGACAAACAATGAATGCAGATCTTTTTCAGTGGTAAGGAAACCACCCAACATTCACGACGGTGGTATCGGGGGAACCGGTATTCTCGGGGGACAGGTACCTGGAGATCAATAGCGCTCTTACCCGTCAGGTAACCGGCAATTATCCCGCAAGAATTATAAGTGGACGGTGCAAGGAACAGCTTGAAAGGCGTGGAGACGACATCAATGTTCAATACCCTGCTAGTTGAAGACAATGTCTGCTACCGGCAGGCGCTCTCGGATGTCCTGCTCTCGTACTTCCCGTTGCTCAATGTCGAGGAAGCGGGCGACGGGGAGGAGGCGCTGAGTAAGGTCGAGTACCGGCGTCCGCAGCTGATCTTTATGGATATCCAGCTGCCTGGTGAAAACGGACTGGGCGTAACCAGAAAGATCAAGCAGGTATACGATGATATTGAGATTGTTATTCTCACCACCAACGACCTGCCGGAGTACCGTCAGCAAGCCTTTCGGAACGGGGCGGACGACTTTCTTTCCAAGGGGGATGACGCTTGCATGGAGAACATACTGGCACGGGTTGAGGACGCAATGGCCAGGGGGCCACACAACTGATTCAGGGCTGTCCAGGTTGCCGTTTTCAGGTGATAATTGCGGCTTCACTACACATGACAATCAGTCAGAGGGACGCTGCCGTATGAAAAAAATGCCTGTGCTGAAAACCGCCATGACACCATTTCCCTACTCGGTCGACCTGAATGCCTCTTTCGACGAGGCTAGCGAGCTGATGTTGCAGCACGATGTACATCACCTTCCGGTCACCAGGGATCGCCAGGTGGTCGGTGTAATAACAGACAGGGACCTGACGTCGGCCATGCATGTGCATACGCAATCAAATGACAGCGCAAGCCCGAGTGTCAGCGACCTGCATATGGCCGCCCCCTATATCGTCAGCCTGGAAGAGCCGCTTGCAAATGTATTGCTGAACATGGCCGAGCGGCATATCGACTCTGCTATCGTAACCAGGGCGGGCAAGCTCGTGGGCATGTTTACCTCGGTGGATGCCTGTCGCAGTTTTGGCGAGTACCTGCGCGCGCATTATCCCCAGCCAACGGACGATGTGGTGGCCTGAACAGGCGGCAGCCGACACACTGATCAATGCCCTGCTGTCTGCTGCCACCATCAGCTGGCAGCAGACAGCAGGCAGGTAGCAGCTACAGTGACTGGTTTCCGGCAGCTGAGGTGGTATCTTCCAGGGCCGCATGGGCGGCGGCCAGACGGGCCACCGGAACACGCGGGCCCGAGCAGGAGACATAGCTTAGCCCGATGCTGTGGCAGAAACGGATAGAGTCGGGATGCCCGCCGTGCTCGCCGCAGATGCCCACTTTCATACCCGGGCGTGTCTGGCGGCCCCATTCGACGGCCAGTTTCATCAGCTTGCCCACACCCTCGATATCGAGCACCTCGAACGGGTTGTCCTGCAGTATCCCGAGTTCGTTGTACATCGGCAGGAATTTGTTTTCGGCATCCTCGCGTGAGAATGAGAAGGTCGCCTGGGTCAGATCGTTGGTGCCGAATGAGAAGAACTCGGCTTGCTCGGCAAGGCTGCCGGCCCGCATGCATGAGCGTACCACTTCCATCATGGAGCCGAACTTGAAGTCCACCTTTATGCCGTATTTATCCTCGACCACCGCATGCACGGCATCGACAAAACTCTTGACCCGTTTCAGTTCCTGTGCGGTGCACACCTGCGGCACCATGATCTCGGGATAGACCTCAAAGCCTTCCTGGCGGCACTCGGCTGCAGCCTCCAGTACGGCAGAAATCTGCATGGAATAGATCTCCGGGAACGACAGCCCCAGGCGCACGCCGCGGTGACCCAGCATCGGGTTGACTTCGTACAGGGCACGCACCTTTTTCAGCATGGTGTCCTTTTTCCCGATCGCCTCCTCGACCAGGTGCGGGTCAGTCAGACACTCGACGCCGGGGCGCTGTTCGCTGTCGCTGTACATGAATTGCACGGCATCAGACAGGATTGTCATCCCCTTCACTGTGTCTCTCAGGTGACGCAGCAGATCCAGTTCTTCCACCAGCTGGTTTTCAGACGGCAGGAATTCGTGGATGGGCGGGTCCAGCAGACGGATGGTCACCGGCCGCGGTGCCATGGCCTTGAAGATTCCCTTGAAGTCCTCGCGCTGCATTGGCAGCAGTTTGTCCAGTGCCGTCTGCCGGTCGGCGGTGGTCTCCGCAACAATCATTTCAATAACGACGGGCAACCTTTCCACGTCATTGAACATCCGTTCGGTACGACACAGACCAATACCCATGGCGCCGTATTTGAGTGCCTGTTCGGCATCGTCCGGGGTGTCGGCATTGGCCATGACCTTGAGGCGGGCGGTTTCATCAGCCCAGCCCAGCAGGGTTACGAGTTCCGAGGAAAACTCGGCCTCGATCATCGGCACTTCACCGAGGTAGACATCGCCGGTGGTGCCGTCCAGGGTAATCAGGTCGCCTTCGCTGATGGTCTGTCCACCGACAAAGGCCTTGCGCATGTGCACATCGACATGAATACCCTCGGCGCCCGCGACACAGGGTTTGCCCATGCCGCGCGCGACGACAGCCGCGTGTGATGTCTTGCCGCCACGCGCCGTCAGAATGCCCTGCGAGGCAAAAAAGCCGTGGATGTCCTCGGGCTTGGTTTCCTCGCGCACCAGGATGATACGCTGTCCGCCGTGTCCCAGCTGTTCGGCACGATCGGCGTCGAAGACGGCGTGTCCGGTCGCCGCACCGGGTGATGCGGGCAGGCCACGCGCCACGGGTGCATTTCTGGCGGTGGGGTCCAGACGCGGAAACAGCAGCTGTTCCAGCATGTCGGGGTTGATACGCAACAGCGCCTGTTGCTTGTCGATCAGGCCTTCCTGTGTCATGTCCACCGATGTGCGCACCAGTGCGGCGGTGTTCATCTTGCCGTTGCGGGTCTGCAGGCAGTAGAAGCGCCCCTTCTCGATGGTGAACTCGAAGTCCTGTACTTCGTGATAGTGGGCTTCCAGCCGCTCACGCAGGGTCAACAACTCCTGATACATGTCCGGCATTTCCTCTGTCATCATGTCGATCGACTTGGGCGTGCGAATACCGGCGACCACGTCCTCACCCTGTGCATTCACCAGGTATTCACCGAACAGCCTGTTTTCGCCGGTATCGGGATAGCGGGTAAAGCCGACGCCGGTCGCGGAGTCATCACCCAGGTTACCGAACACCATGGTACACAGGTTGACGGCGGTACCACTGGCCATGTCCGGTGTGATTTTGAATTCGCGCCGGTAGTCGACTGCGCGCTTGCCCATCCAGGAATCGAATACTGCCTTGACTGCCATCTCCAGTTGTTCCATCGGATCATCGGGAAAGGGCTTACCGGTTTCGCGCTCGACTACTTCCAGAAAACGGTCGGAGATTTCGCGGAGATCGCGGGCCGTCAGCGTCACGTCCTCCTTGGCACCGGCCTTTTCCTTGACTGCCTCGAAGACAGCATCAAAGGCCTCGTCTGACACCCCCATCGCAACCTTGCCGAACAGCTGTATGAAACGGCGATAGGCATCCCAGCCAAAACGTTCATTGCCGGTCTGCGCAATCAGGCTTTTCAGGGTGTCGATATTGAGTCCGAGGTTGAGGATGGTATCCATCATGCCGGGCATGGACATGGCTGAACCCGAGCGCACCGAAATAAGCAGGGGATTCTCACCGGCGCCAAAGGTTTTACCGGTTTTTTCCTCGAGTGCCTGCATCTGTGCACGCACTTCATCCATGACCCCGGTGGGCAGTTCATTGTCAGCATGATCCAGGTAATACAGGCAGGCCGCCGTTGTAATAACGAAGCCGGGTGGTACATTGATACCTATCTGGGTCATTTCACACAGGTTGGCACCCTTGCCGCCCAGCAGCATCTTGTTGCGGCCATCGCCTTCTTCAAATGCGTAAACGTACTTCTCCGGGGTGTTCATAATCTTTCTCCTGGTAATACTGCATAATCAGGCCTGCCTCTCGGCGCCGGATTGTCAGTAAGGTTAATCTTGTCCATGGCCATGCCCGCGTGATCACGGGGCGGCATCAGGCAGCGGTTACTTTGTCAGTTATCCATCAACACGCGTTCGTCGTATTCCGATTCGAAGAACAGTTTGTGCTTGGCTTCTTCCTTGGCGAGGCCTTCAAAAACCTCTCTGAGCCTGCCTTCCGGGATTTTTTCGGCCATGTCGCGGTAGAGTTCATAGGCGGCACGCTCCCGTTTCATGGCGACAATCAGTGCGTCCTGATAGGAGATGTCGTCAGTGGCATCGACCTCGACAAGGTAGTCCGAGATCTTCAGATCCAGCACTTCCTGTTCCGGGGTCAGTTCGTGGTCGCCGTTCTTCACCGCGAGCAGGCGTTCCTTGTGGCGTTGTTCCTCTGCAGCAAACTCCAGTAATATCTCTTTCATGCCGGCTTTTTCGGCACGGCCGGCGAGGTTTGCATAAAAATCAGCGGCCTGCTGTTCCTGGTCAATGGCGTAATCCAGTATTTCATCAACGCTATTCATGTCCGTTCATCCCGTTATCTGCTTGTGTTTCTGTGTAGGCCTGCGGGTTCAGAAACCGGTCGATGCCGCGCGCGGCATGGTGTCCGTCTTCAATCGCACTGATCGCGTCGGCGGTACGGTTGGCCGCATCGCCGCCGACAAAGACCTTTTCCAGCGCGGTATGCTGGTATTCGCCCGGTGTGAATTTACCCCATTCGATAGCCAGCTGCTCCTGCGTGTCTTTTGACAGGAAGTCGAGGTTGCTGCCCTGACCGATGGCCGAAATGATGCTGTCGTACGTGTCGGTGTGCATACGCTCTTCCTGCAATACCGGACGTGGCCTGCCACCTTTCGGGTCCTGCACCATTTCGGCTTCGCCCCACTTGATGGTGACCCGCTGCGGGTTGTCCGCCTCGATGATCTCGACCGGGATGGCCTGTGGCACGATGGTGCAGCCTTCTTCCTGTGACTCGTGGATTTCTTCCGTGTCGGCCGGCATGTCGGCAATGCGGCGGCGGTAGAGAATGGTGACCCCGGCACCGAGACGGCGTGACACGCGTGCGGCGTCCATGGCGACATTACCGCCGCCGATCACGGCGACCTGTTTACCGATACCCGGGTCGCGTCCGCTGGCGACATCGGCCAGTACCTGCAGACCGGACAGCACACGCGGGTGGTCTTCTCCGTGGATGCGCATGCTGGACGGTACCGACAGACCCGTGGACAGGAACACGGCATCGTAGTCCTGCAGCAGTTTATCGAAGCCGAGGTCCTTGCCGATGCGTGTGTTGTAGCGGATGTCGACGCCCAGCGAGACGATGTAATCGATGTCCTTGTCGAGATCGCTGTCCGGCAGGCGGTAGCTCGGCACACCGTAGCGCAGCATGCCACCACCTCTTGCCTGTGCCTCGAAGACGGTCACCGCATGGCCCTTTTTGCGCAGGTAATAGGCCGCGCTGAGGCCGCCGGGGCCGGCACCGATGATCGCGACCCGGTGGCCGTTTTCGGTGATCTGGTCGTTGAGAATGCGCCGGTAGTCCTGCGCGTCTACCTGGTCGACGATGAAACGTTTCAGCCAGCGAATCGCGACCGGTTCGCCGAGGATACCGACCGGACAGACGGACTCGCAGCGGCGGGTACAGATGCGGCCACAGGTGGCCGGGAACGGGTTGGTGCGGTACATAAGCTGCAGGCCTTTTTCGTAGTCGCCGTCGCGTATGCTGTGGATGTAATCGGGTACGTCCATATGCGCCGGGCAGGTTGCCACGCAGATGCCGCATTCCACACAGCGATCGGCCTCTTTCCTTGCCTGCTCCTCGCTGTAACCCCTGGCCACTTCCTCGAACGATTGCACACTCTCGTCCGGCGACAGCATGTCCATTGCAATGCGTTTCGGCGGGTAGAGGTGATAGCCTTCTGCACGGCGGTAGCCATGCTCGTTGTGTTGCCAGGGCTTGTCGTCCACGCCCGCGGTGAAGTGGAACTCGTCCGGGTCTTCGGTGAACCAGGCGTATTCGTTACTCATGCGCAGCGAGGCGGCCGTGCAGATGTCGACGCACAGACCGCACCAGCAGCAGCGGCCATAGTCGAAGCGTGGCCGCAGGCCGCTGTCACCTTCGCGGCCGGCAAATTCCGCGACCGGCACCATATCGATGGCATGGTTCTGACAGATGGTGTGGCAACTGCCGCAGCCGATACATTCTTCGGTGACGTTGATATGAAAGCCGCGATAGGCCGGCGCGCCCGGGCGGTCGATCGTCGGTCGCAGCGAGGTGTAGGGTTTCTCGAAGGCGCGTTGCCAAACGAAAAAGGGCGATAGCAGGTCTCTCAGGTTCATGGCAGCGTTGCCCTATCTCTCGATCTCGGGTGGGTAGGTATGCAGCGATACCATCAGCCCGGCGATATCGGCGATATTGGTGCCGACCGCGAGGCGTTCCATGACGGCAATGGCATGCGTGTAGCTCGGGCCGCGCACGTGTACACGGCGCACGAATTCGGTGCCGTCCGTGACCATGTAGTAGCCGTATTCGCCGCGGGTGCACTCGGCCTTGACATAGGTTTCACCGGCCGGGATTTTCCAGTGCAGTACATTCGGCATGTCAGCCTGGAACGGGCCGTCAGTCGGTGCACGGTCGAGGCACTGGCGGATCAGGCTGATGCTCTGGCGCGTCTCCTGCAGGCGCAGGTAGGCACGGCCGTAGGCATCGGGTTCGTTGCCGGTGATGGTGTCGAAATCGAGGCGGTCGTAGGCGAGGTAGGGCTCGTCCTTGCGTATATCACGCGCCAGGCCGCAGGCACGCGAGTTGGGGCCGACGATACCGTAGGGGTCGACCATGTCCGGCGTGATAATGCCGAGACCTTTCGAGCGTGCCTTGAATACGACATTGTGGAACATCACCCGCTCGATCTGGTCGAGCAGCTTTTCCGCACCCTTCATGATCTCGCGGGCGCGCTCCTCGAAGCCGTCCGGCAGACCGGCGCGCACGCCGCCGGGGACGATGTACATGTGGTAGATGCGGGCACCTGTCATTTCCTCGAACAGGTCGAGCACATAGTCGCGATACGCCAGGGTCCAGTTGGGGACGGTGTACTGGCCAAAGGCGCCGCTCTGGCCGCCGATCCACATCAGGAAACTCGCCAGCCGCATCATTTCCAGGTTCATGGTACGCAACCAGACGGCGCGTTCCGGCACCTCGATACCACTGAGTTCCTCGACCGCGTGTGAGTACAGGTATTCATTGAAGGTCGGTTCGGGTACCGCGATGCGGCATACGACGGTGAAATTCTGAATGAAGGTGCGGCGTTCCATCAATTTCTCGAAGCCGCGGTGCAGGTAGCCGACGTGGGTCTTGCACGCAATGATCGTGTCACCGTCCAGCACCAGTTCCAGTGACATGTTGCCGGTAATGCCCGGATGCTGCGGGCCCTGCCACAGCTTGACGTACTTGCCCGAGGACAGGTCTGGCGGTTCCGGCTGCGCGAAATCCAGTGCGGCGGAATGGCCGGTTGATTGGGTCATTCTTCGTCACCCCCGCGGTTCGGGTAGAGTTCGACCTTCATGTGGTCACGCGGCACCTCGCTGTGCCGGCCCTCGCGGTGACCGAAACGTTCCTCGCTAAATGCCTTGGTGTCGAACTCGCGGCGCATCGGCGGGATCTGGTCCCAGCCCTCGAGGCAGAAGTCTTCTTCCAGGCGCGGGCTGCCCGGGAAATTGATGCCGTACATCTCGCGCAATTCCCGCTGGTAGGTCCAGGCCTGTGCCCACAAGGTGTGGATGGAGGTCATTTCGGCTGACTCGCGGTCGATGTCGACGTGCACGCCCAGCGTCTCCTTGCTGGCATAGTTATGCAGCATGTAGACCAGGGTGAAGATGCCATCCTCGATGTAGTCGATGCAGGCGATAAAGTTGAGGTGTGTGTAGCCTTCACGGTCACGCAGTTCGCGAATGAGAATTTCGGCACTGTCCTTGCCCACTTTCAGTGTCACCAGTCCCGGTTTGCGCACGCTGATGTCGCTTATGGAAAAATTGCGCTGCAGTCTGTCCAGTATTTCATTCATGGGCATCGTTACCAGTTGTAATCAGGCATGTCCCAGTTCTTGATAACCTTCTTCTGGTTGGCCTTGTACCAGTCGAAGTTTTCCACATAACGATTGGCGCCGTCGCAACGGCCTGCCTTGATCTTCTTCTGCAGTTCCATGATGCCCGCAACCAGTACCTCGGGGCGCGGCATGCAACCGGTGATGTACAGGTCCACCGGCAGGTACTGGTCGAAGCGGTTGACGGTATTGTAGCTGTCGAAATACATGCCGCCGTTAACCGGGCAGATGCCGAGTGCAATGACGAACTTGGGGCCCTGCATCTGCTCGTAGCTGCGGATAATGCGTTTCAGGGTCTTTACCGAGGCATAACCGCCGATGACGAACACCGAGGACTGCCGCGGCGTGGGGCGACCGGCGACGCCAAAGCGGTTGGCATCGAAGCGTGCCGTCATCAGCGGGCGCAATTCGATGGCGCCGCAGCCGGTACCGAACGCCAGGATCCAGAGAGAATTGGCGCGCGCCCAGTTGGCAAAATCCTCCACCGCCTTGATCGGGTAGGGCTCGTAGGCCCTGGGGCGGGCATTGCTGAACAACTGCTGCTCTTCGGCACTCAGGCCGGCGTTCTCAAGTGTATCTTCTGTGCCCAGCGTTTTAATCATGGTCAGCCCTCTCAGGAAATCAGTACCAGCTGCACGTATATAATAGACATTATCCCGATAAGGGTCGGGATCTTGAAAAAGAAGCGGATCCCCTGGTCGACGCGAAAGCGCGGGAAGGCGACGCCCACCACAATGGCGACCATGTAGATCAGCAGCGTCTTGATCATCAGCTCGATCCAGCCGGTGGCGCCACCGAAAAACAGGTTCATGAACAGGATCAGCTTGGTCGCGCCAAACAGGGCGCGGTTGGTCTGCAGCAGGCTGAGGTAGGCACTGTGGAACTCGGTGGGCGGGCCGATCGGGATCTCCTGCGGCGCGAGAAAAATATCGAATGGCGAATAGCCCGTCATGCCCAGGAAGGCCAGCATTGCCGCCAGTGTGGCGACCCAGTTGGTGAACAGTGTCCAGTGTTGCCAGCCGCCCTGTTGTGCGGCGACGATCTCGGTGATCGATAGCGTGTCATACTGGATGACGATGGCGATGACCGCCAGCGCAAACGGCACCTCGTAGGCCGTCATCTGCGACAGCCCGCGTGCAATGCCGATGGCGCTGTACGGGTGGCCGCTTTCGCCGGCGCCCAGCGCCATGCCGAGCTGGCCAAAGAACATGAAATAAATCACCAGGAACAGGTCGCCGGCCATGCTGAAATTGGAGAACATCTCGCTGCCATAGATCACCGGAATGAAGGCCAGCGTGCCGATGCCGCCCGCGATGCGGAACACCGGGCCAAGGTAAAACATGTAGCCGTGACTAACGGCGGTACGCTTGAAGAAATTCTTCAGGATATTGATGAATGGCTGCGAGTAGGGGATACCGATGCGGCCCTGCACCTTGGCGATGACGCGTTCGATGAATGCGCCCACCAGCAGTCCGTACAGGGTCACGATCAACATTGTCAGCGAGAAATTACCGACCTTGCCGAGCCATTCCAGAATCACAGCAGCATCCCCCCGTTTACCAGGAACATGGCGACAAAATACATCAGGATGAACAGTGCATAGGTCTGCCCGTTGCCGTTATAGAAAATGCGCAGCGCTGCACCCAGCGAGTAACCCCACTCGACGGCGGTGTCCCAGAATGCCGTGGCACGCGGCCTGACCAGGAAACCAATGGCACGGTCGTAGTGCGCGAAAAAATGATAGGCAAAGTGTGTGTCTTCCGGGCGGTGCGGACGTTCGGCAGCATAAACGATGTTGAACTGCTCGACCCTCTGGATCTTCAGGGTCAGCGAGATCAGCAGCAACATGATCAGCGGTACCATCCACACGCCGGCGACAACGGCCATGATCAGTGGTGCATTCCAGTAGCCGAAGTGCGTTTGCAGGGCAAAGCCGTCCCAGGCCAGTGCACCGCCCAGCCATGGCGAGACGGCCGCGGACAGCGGGTCGAGCAGCAGTTTCGGCCAGGCCGAGATCACCATGATGCAGGCAATCATTATGCCCTGGGGTACCAGCAGGATAGCCGGCGCCTCGCGCAGTTTTGCGTGCTCCAGTTTGCGCTGACCAAGAAACACGGTCTGCAGCAGGCGGAACATGTACAGGAAGGCCACTGCACTGGAGAAGAACGCCAGTGCCGCGATCCAGTACCAGCCTTTCTCCATCAGGGCATTGAACAGCATCCACTTGCCGCCAAACCCGGTCAGTGGCGGCACGCCGGACATTGCGATGATGGCGATCATGGTGAAGACGAAGGTAAACGGCATGTTCTTGATCAGGCCACCCATCTTGTACATGAGGCGTTGGTTGGTGCGCAGTACGATGCCGGCAACGGACAGGAACAGGATGCCCTTGAACAGGAAGTGATTCACGGTCATGTACAGGGCCGTCACCCAGCCGAGGTGGTTCATCAGGGCAATGCCGGTCACAATGTAGCCCAGCTGGCCCATGCTGGAGTAGGCGACCAGCCGCTTGAGGTCTTCCTGGAACACCGCCATCAGTGCACCGAAGGTCGCGGTCAGGATGCCGATCCAGCCAAGTACATAGGCGGGGTCCAGTCCGATATCCGCACGCACGCCGAGGTGTGCGGCAATGATCAGCAGTCCGAAAATGCCGGCCTTGCTCACCACCGCCGACATGATCGCAGTGAAATCATCATCCGCTTCCGCGTAGGCATCCGGCAGCCAGATGTGCACACCGAAACCGCCGGTCTTGATAATGAAACCGGCCGCCAGCAGGCTGAACACGACGCCAGTCGCGTTGCCGCTGCCGCCAAGGTCGGCCAGCAGGATGCTGCCGGTGGTGGCATAGGCCACAGCAAAGCCGGCAAGTATAAAGTAGGCCGAGCCGAGCGAGAACAGCAGGTATTTGAGCCCCGGCATGACGCCCTGGCGTCCCAGTGTCACCAGCAGGTAGGAACTCAGTGTCATCAGTTCCCAGCTGAAGAAAAATTCCAGGGTCGTCTGCGCGCGTAACAGGGTTGCCAGTGACAGCAGCAGTACTGCCAGCAACGGGTAGAAACCCTTGCGGCTGTCACTGCGGTACAGTGCGGCGATACTGATCAGGAGTCCGCCGCCAATCAACAGGACACTGAACAGGCGGTTGATGCCGGCAAGGTCATGCGTCAGCCAGTAGCCGCCCGCGGTGACTATCACCAGCATCAGCAGGTCCTTCGGGCGTCCGTGCAGGCCGTCAAGCAGCCACAGCAGCAGGCCGGCCAGCAAGGGCAGGAACAGGGGGGCCACCGCAAGGTCCATCATCGTTGCCACGCCGTAGCCACTGCCGAATAGCAGTAATGCGGCGACGATTACCGGTGCCGACTGCCGGAAACCTGCGCCCGCGATGGCCTGAGTCGCGTCGCCCTGACGTGCCAGGCTGAACCAGCGGAACAGATAGGCGGCTTCCAGCAGCGAACCGGCCAGTATCAGGGCAATCCAGGCGTATTGTCCGCCAGCACCCAGCAACATCACCAGTTCCCACTTCGCCCAGAACCCCGGAAACGGCGGCAAGCCGATCAATGCGGCCATCAAGATAGCGAGCAGCAGCAACAGCAGCGGGCGGGTGGCGATTACCGACCAGTCGCGAATGGCCTCCCGTCCGACGCTGCCGGCCAGCCAGAACAGCCCGGCCTTGGCCAGCAGGTGATTTATGAACAGACCGCCGATCACCAGTGACAACTGCTGAGCTGTTGCATCAAGCTGTTGCAGCAGTGCCAGCGCCAGTGTCAGCAGGCCCATCTGGCCGATCGATGAGTATCCGAGCAGGCGTTTGGCATTGTCCTGTTTCAGGCCGATGAGGTTGGAAAACAGGAAGGTCACGCCACCGATCAGTGCAATGCTGGGCAGGTAGGCATCCATCAGCGGCAGCAGCTTGTACAGCGCGAAGAACACGCCTGCGGAAACGCCGACAGAAATCAGCGATGCAATGCCGCTGTGCGCGGTTTCATAGACATCCAGTCCCCAGCCGTTGGCCGGGTAGGGCTTCAGTTCGATCAACAGGCTGGTCAGTACAAACAGTGTGGCCACCAGCCCGACCGGACCGGTGATCAGCTCACGGTGTGCAATGATGTCATCGATGTTCAGTGTGCC
>Ga0316190_10001945_pt1 | contig 15009 bp, 18 predicted proteins | sample Eddworburrow2_MG_FD_204929 | JGI IMG/M metagenome (GOLD analysis project Ga0316190, IMG submission 204929) | Coastal sediment microbial communities from Maine, United States - Eddy worm burrow 2 | ecosystem: Environmental > Aquatic > Marine > Coastal > Sediment | place: USA: Maine | collected... | reverse complement strand
ATGTTTGGAAGTCACAAATAGCTGCTACGTCTCAGTATAGCTGAAATCCTTTTTGATTTAATTGACCTTTAAAGTCTTACAATAGCTGGCAATGAGAGACGCCGCCAGAAGCAAGGATGACGACTAGCAGCGCAAGAAGGTTTCGTTACGAATTGATTCTGTCTTTAAGTATTTCCACGGCATCTTTAAAGCCGCATTTTCCCACCGCCATGATCAAGTCAATGGGATTGAAGTTTTGCTTACAATCAAAACATCTAGCCAGATTGGTTTCATGCTTTGTGGCGGTATGAAAGCCATGACACAGCGGGCACCGGAATCGGAGCATTTTGTGGCTGTTTAGTACCTCAAGATTCAACACATCAACAATGACCGCATCGATGGGGATTTTATTTCGCAGCATTCTAAGATAATCTTTTGTGTAATGTTTTGCCATTTTGCCACCTCTTATGGCAGAGAAAACTCTGTCATTGTTTCGTTTACCAAAGCCTCGGTTATTTGTTTCAGACTTTTTGCAGCGGCATTGATCAGGCAGGCGGTGGCGACATTGTTAATTTGTCGCGGCACCCCACCGGTATAGTCATGAATAAGCTCTTTGGTTTCGGTCTCAAAGATTTTATCTGCGCCACCCGCCTTGGTGATGCGATAATCGATATAGGCCGCTGTTTTTTGTTTTGACAAAGGATGTATTACAAACTGCAAGGTGATGCGATGAACCAGGTCAGCGTAGGAAGCCCGTTTGAGAATTTGGCTTAAGTTCTCCTGTCCACATAGGATGATTTTCAAAGATACTTGCTGGTCGATGGAAGATATTAGCAATCTCAGGTCAGTTAAGATTTTAGGATCGATCAAATGGGCCTCGTCGATAATAAAAAGCGTGCATTTATCGTTGATATTAATGCGCTCAAGGATTTGCAGCAGCATTCGATCTTTTCCCAAAAGGGGTTTTTCCCCCAGTTTAGTGACGATCAGGCGTAAAAAGGCGTTTGCATTCAGGGGCGTGAGATGAAGATAGACAGGGTGGTAGCGGTTTTGTGGCAGTTGATGAATAAAAAGTCTGAGCAGCGAGGATTTTCCCAGGCCGGTTTGTCCGATAATCAGGGCAATTTCACCTTGTTCTTCAAAGAATTTGAGTCTGGCTAAAGCTTGATCGATACGCTCATCGCGCAGCAGCCATTCAATGGGCGGTTTTTCGGCAAAGGGGTGAGTTGTCAGGGCGAAGTGGTTAAGAAACATCAGTTTTCTCCTTTTTGATTAATTGTTTAAGCTCTGCGATGACATAGGGAACCGTTTTATAAGGGGCCTTTTCAAAAGCGGCTTTAAGCATATGGCGATTGACGGTGAGACTCTGGTTATAGACTTTTTTGAGTGCTTCAAGTTCGCCGGCAGAAAGATCCGCCAGGCCGGCTTTTTTCCCCATCAATTGGGCCACGGTTTTGGCGAACTCATGAAAAGGCCAGGGTCTTTTGGAAACGATTTTTCTGTAATCAATACCACCTGTTTTTTCAGCGAGCATTTTTTTGTGCCGGCGGAGCAAAAGCTCGGTGTAGCTATGCTTGGGTTTTTCCCACTTGGGTTGTGGTCCTTGCGGGGTAACAGTTGTGCGATCGTGAAGAACACCGACAGCTAAATATTCACCGTCAAGCGAATAGATGTGCACTGTATCCCAGTTTGAGAACGGATCAAATTTGACCTGAACCCGGTCGCCGCGCAATTTAGGATCAACGCGGTAAAAGCGTTTGTTGAGCTGAACATCGCAAAATGTTCTGTTGACGGTACGTTGGATGGATTGCATGAAGGATTCAATTGCCCGGCTCATGTCGACTTGGCGGATGACCGTCAAGCCTTTTTGATAGCGTTGTTCAGGGCACTGTCCGGTTTCTGCGTGTTTGTCTTGGTGATAACTGACTGCCAACCAGGCGGACAAAAGCCGATTGAGTTTGGTCAAGGTCAAAAGGTCGCCGGCACGCACTTCGGCTTCAAATTGATCCTGAGCGGTCTGGAAAAAGCGTTCAATTAGGCCACCTGCTGGCGGATCTTTTGGCGGTCGATGCAACAGTTTGATGTTGAGCCGATAGCAAGCCGCTTTCAGTGCGTTGGCGTGGTAAATTTTGGCATTATCCACATAAAGCTGTTTGGGTGCGCCGTGAGTGGAAAGTGCTCGGATCAGAGAATCGATCAAGACATCCAGATTTTCTCTGAAGTAATAGCGCGCTTCGACAACAAACCGGCTGTGGCAGTCGATAAATCCCGAAAGATGCGTGGGCACAACATCGGTATGGTTCACCACATACGGTCCGTCCTCAAAATCACCCACCCACAAGTCATGGGTATGGTTACGGGTCCATCGTTTGCGTACCTTTTTGTGCATAACCCCGAGCTTGATGCGGGTAGCGCCGGCTTGTTTGAGGTGGCGATAAAGGGTAGAGCGAGGCACAGTGACCGCATACATCTCTTCAAGAAAGCGATTGATGGCGGCCGGAGATCGACGGGGCTGTTCTTTTTTCAACTCGATGGCGGTGTTGATAACTTGAGTCGATATATTGCGGGGTTTTTTACGATCGTTACGGATTTTGCGTGCCAAAGCGTCAAATCCCCCCTGCCGGTAGCGATTCAACTTGCGGCGCAGGGTGGAAAGCGATGGTTTGCCGACTCGACCATCGGGGAAACGGGTTTGTTTAGCAGCCAGTTGTTTAAGAAACCGGTTGCTCAGATCCGCATCAATCTCTTCATAAATGATCGGAGTTAGAAGATCGCACCAGAAAATAGCCCATTTTTCCTGCTCTTTATCCAAAAGGATGCCTCCTTTTACATTCCTGGAGGCAAGCTTACATCAGCTAAAGCCGCAGCGCGTTGCCAACTTGGTGAAAATAGATGTTTTGAATGTGGCTTGAAAATAAGTTTCGATGGTCACCAGCTGGCGACAACCGATGAGCTGCTTTTTACGCTGATCGGTTTTGCATTTTCTCTGTGCAACAGTCAGCCGGGCAAGTTCCCGGCAAATGCTTGATGCGGGGTTTTGCTGCAGCAGCAGGATCAAGGATGTTCGGCAGGTTTGGGTAAAACGACACAGGGTTGTGATCCATCGGTGGGTGGAGGATGGGGCCAATGTGGGGGCATCGGTCGAATCGGTTTCCGGATATCCCGGAACGCTATTGTCGACCATCACAGCCTGCTGGTATGTCATGTTTTCTGATTCGACGTAACTGGCACAAAATGCCGTGATGGTCGGCTGCGTATAATGTTTGTGAGGAATGGCAAAATCCGGGTAGTGGGTGAAGGTCTTACCGCAACCGGGACATCCAAACCGAACCAGGCTGCAGTAAACTGCATTGATTAACATTTCGATAATAATTAAAAACCGGCGTTCACGGTAGGCGTGAATCTTGAAAAACGCCGATTCGACACTGCATCGTGGACAAGGCGGCAGGTTATCAGGTGTAATTTTATTCTTTTCGACTCTTTGCTGATGTGCTTTAATGTCTTCAAGTGTCGCTGTCGGCGGCATTGGGTATCCCTCCTGTTTTTAAGGTTAGGCCTGCGAAACCAACCTTCTAATATGGGAGGGATACTTTTTCAATCAAGGCGGGGTAGTTTCTGGTTTTTTCTTTAGGCGGGGTATCTGGGTAGCGAGATGGCGGGTTAAACTACTGCGGGATTTCGGGGTCACTTATTCTGGAAGTCAGCAGGAAGGCTGGACCAACACAAAACGCAAGGAAACGGAAATAGGATTAAGCATCACGGTTTCGGTAAGAGCTTTACGCTAATATCCAGTTCCTTGCGTATTCTAATAATCATCATTCTGGCTGAAGTTGCAATACCTCATTAGAATTAAAAAATCGGATTATGTCCGGCGGTCAGCAATGTTATTGAAGTTGAATGGTGATTATGTGAAAGTGTCGCTGCCGTCTTAGGTCATGATGACGTCAGTGGCCGAACGGTTTAGACCCCTGATTGCTTAGTGGCTATCCTGACATATGTTTTAACAGCTCTCCGATATCATTAACGGAAGAAACAGGATGAACTTCAAATCTGACATATGGGGCATATTGTTGGGTCATTTTCAAAACATCCAAAATACCCCCTTCCACGATACAAAACCCTCTGTTTTCCCCAGCAAATGACCCCCAGTCCTTTTGTATTCCTTTACTGAGATCTTGTTTCACCATCTCCATAAGCATTCCCCATCCCGAAGCCCTCTCCTTGGGGTCAATTGGAATGAGATTTTGATTAAGACTCCATAGCATAAGATATTTCCCCATTGTGTTGCCTCCTTTGTGAATACCTGTTCTTAAGATTTGTTGGTCTGAAATCATTCGATTAGGTACGCCTCCAGAGGGTCGGGTGCCTCCGGAGGCTGAAGAAGGGCAATTTCTGGTATCCAATTTTCATGGGTTGACCACTAATCGTTCAAGAATAATTGAACGGCGGACAAGTTTTACCCTAACATCATCGGTAGGGATGCGGAGAGATCAAATCGTTTTGTGAAGTTGAGGTCCGGAACAGGGATGAGCTGTAAAAGTCGAAGAGGGGAGGTGATGCAAACCGAGATTTCAGAGTATGGCCAATTATATACTTTAAATTAGGGCAAACTTGGTTCTTGGTCAAGTGGGATTTGTATCAAGGGGATTAAGTTTACCATTCGACGGGGGGCTGTTGCCGGCTGTGGTGCCCGGGCTCTTGAGTATAGCCCCACATGGACACATGTATGGTACCTTATACACGCATTTCTCCAAAATTTTTTATGCGAGGTTTTGGTCAGAATTCATGGTTCGTGCTTATTGGTGTCGGATATGTCACCAATTACGAACCAGATAGGAATAGGATTTCGGGGCACCTTTAATGGCGTCAGCTCCATCTGTCCAACTCATGTTTGCGTATCCTGACCGAACGTAAAGAGCATCTTGAATCATTAAAAATTCTGCTCGAAAACAAAATCAAAAATCTAATTGTCATGAAAGCATTAATGGTTGCACTATCATTGGTCTTGACTGTGTCGACTTCAAGCGCAGAGATGGCAAAGGAGGGAAGCGGAGATTATCGAAGTGCAAAAGCTGGAACGATTTCAATGTTACCAACGGATGATGAACGAGTTCAAATAAACTTTGAGGAGTTAAGCATAGTTGTTGGAGCCCCGGAAATTTGTCCGCTGTTAAATGCATCCTTCAGAGACATGGGTACAATGCATGCTATAAATGGAAAGTCTACAATCACTGGGTTTATTGTATACACGATCCCGAACGGTGATAGGGTTTATGGAACAATCGAGGCGGAGGGGGTGTTGGCACAGGGAGGCAGTACCGGGATAGTTGAATTTGTTGGTGGCACGGGTACCTGTACAGGTATTTCTGGTACCATAGAGTATAAACCCGGTCCTCAGATTAAGCCGGCAAAAGAGGGAAATCATCAAGCAATTACTGTCGGTAGGGTGAACTGGAAAATTCCTTGAAGTCCAAAAAATATTTGCAACAATATCCAACAAAAGCAGAGTCATTAGAGCTCTGCTTTTATTTGTGTCACCACCTCATCCCAACCTCATCCAGCCTCCCTATCCGCTCCTCCGTCAGCAGCCCCTTCTTCCCCCGATACCTCTGCTTGACCACCCAACTGCCAAGCTGCGGGTCCTCCTTCCATCCCGACGGGACATCACAATCCCCGTGGACCTCCTTGTACCTAATCAGCCTCTGAAACATTTCATTCCATGCATGCCCCTGACGGCACCAGACGAAACCGATGGCCTCCAGCCTCCGAACCCGATCCTCTGACAGTTTGCCCTTCCGGTACATCTGACGTTGGGTCATAACCCATCTGGCCAGTCTGAGATTCTCTGGCCAGCTGTCCGTCACGTTGCAGTGGCCGTGTACCTCCTTGAACTCGAAGAGTTCACAATACCGGCCTGAAAAGGTCAATGCTTAATAATAAATGCCCTTTAACCTGCCCACTTAAAAGAAAATGAGCACCTGACAGATCCAACCCATACTCAGATATACCTGTCCCCTCGGAACTATCTAAATCTCAATTAAGCACCCCGTAAAAATAGACAGATGATACCTGTTCTGATATAATAGCCTCTCTTCAGACAGATAAATCGTTACAATCAATGATAAAGCCAAACCTGTCGTGAGACAGGGACGGAAAGCCACGGATCTTGACTAGACAGCCGGGTTGCCAAGGGATTCTTAAATGACAAGCCGGGTTGCCCATTTCAGGGGTGCTCGGCTTTTTTTTTGGAACAAGCCAAGGCCTGATGGCAACCAACAACGATAATCTTGAAACAACTGAAGAGGCCAGATGAAGAAACCGTTTGGGATCATTATGATCAGCGTTTACACAGCATTCGCAGGGATTTTCTCTGTCGCTTTACCGGTTAATGGGTTTGTGGCTGATGCGGTAGTTGATCCAACGACAATTGAGTGGATCGAATTTGTGGTCAGCATATTGGTTGGCATTATTGCATTCGCAGTTTGTTGCGGTTTGTGGATGATGCCACCGTGGGGCCTCTGGTTAGGAAGGATTTATTATGGTGCATCCATTCTCTTGTCATTCATGAGTGTGATTATTCTTCAGCCTAAAGGCGGCATTTTTAGTTTGGACGGCTTGTTCATGCTGATCGAGGCTGGGATACTATTATATTTGCTCCAGCTAAATCGTTCAACTAAGAGGTCATTGTTGAAATATCCGGCTGTATCGTTAAAATGATCGAAAGCAACCATGACACTTCGTATCGTTATCTGGAACTGCAACATGGCTCTGCACAAGAAGGTAGAGAGGATCTCAGCACTCGGTTTTAAATTATAACGGACCGGACTTCTGGTTATGAGAGGAAAGTATGCAACTTGATGACATCAGACTGAAAGTGAACGAGTTGAAAGAGGCCCAAGAAAGGGGGTCGAGAAACGCTGCGGCAATGGAGCTGCTTTTGCTCTGGGGTTTCGTAGAGAGCATCGCCCAAAAAGCCTGTCAAGGGCAAAGCGAAATGGCGGGGTATATGATGTCAAGCGGAATCAAATCTGTCGACCGAAAGGACTTAGCTGGAGATCTCTTTTGGAGAAGGCCATATGAATCTGTTGCCGAGTTTAAAGATTCTATTATGAATGGATAGGCTAATGTCATCTACGCAATATGGGATAACTGAATAACAAGTAAAGTCATGTAAAATTATCCTATCAATAGTCAATGATGCTCCAATCAAGATTATTCATATATTATCATCTACTACAATCCGACTCTCTTACTGCCTTTTACAGCCCCTCTTTTTCTTCCACCTATACTCAGGTATTCGTTTCAAAAGATCTCTTCTCTACGACGCTTCCGCGCCGCCAGGAAGCATTGTCTAACGAGACTATCCACAGGGAAATGGGGATATCTGCCGTGACATCTCTATGTAATAAGCTTAATAAATGTGTTGATTGATTTCCATACTTCTAATCCACAATCGTCTCCATATTAATCTCCTTTATCTGCATTAACCATTTGTTATTACAATTATTGTGTCTGCATAATTTATGTTGGTATGTTTCTTGATATATACCCATGTACCAACAGGGCAGAAAACAAATGAACTGGAAGGGGGTGGTCTTCATGCCGAGTCCAAAATTAAATTTTTGTGATACAAATGTGATGTCAGTCTGCAATGCCACAGAAAAAGATCTGCAAAAATATTGCAGGTTCTATGACAAGTCGTCTTACGGAGTCCACTGTATGTTTTTCCATTTCGAACAATACTGTGACAATCTTGAAGCACAAAAGCATGCCCGTAGCCTTGAGATGAATAAACAACAATGCCTCATGTAGTCTAACGAGAACTTGGAACTGGTGCCGGAGATAATTCGCCATTTAAATTAACTTTAGGCAAGGGCCTTTGGTGTCTTGGTGAAAGTGGGGATTAGGGATTAAGCGATGATTAATGGATATATTTATGGTGTAAAGATTGTATGCTTCGAAAAACCGACATGTTTCGTCTTATGCCTGAACTGCTTTAGACCGTTGTTCGATCTGCTTGGCGATTGGAAGAACTTAGATTTAGACAAATTTCAGCTATTGAATGATGAGAGTTATTATCAGCTCTGCGATGTTTGCGGCCAGTCGATTACCGTAAACCGACGAAGCGGTGCTGATCGGCGTTCATCCAATTACGCTGTTCATATACCGGAAAGGCGCACAATACTGCGGCGCAAGGCAGATGCTATAATTTAAACCAGCCTTCTGACTTTTATTCCAGTGAGTACCAAAAAAATGTCTGATGACTCGCATCTCATTGGTTTTGTAACTTAACAGGTCGAAATCTCAGTATAATAATTTAGGGGTCGGTATTGGACCTTCTGACATGCAGATGATTCCATCTCATCTGCCTTTTTGAAGCTGGGTGACTCATCCTCCTCAATGGGTCACCCTTTGTTGTTTTGGAGACCCTTAAAGTCTTGTTGATATCCGGTATCGACCACTGGTGGCTCAGCCAATCACGATTCGGATGGTACCGGAAAACCTGAGCACAAGGACTCGCCGAGATTTGGATAAAGCGCACCTTGCGGTGTTTCAGCTTAACCTTCTCTTCGTAATCCTTGTGCTCTGTTATTTGGTGCCGTTTAAATCCCTCCTGAGCCGCTACCCACTGCATCCACATAGTCGACCTTTGCCAGCCGGTGACCGGATGCCTTCCTCCTCTGACTGGTGTGCGGTCGATTTTCCGTAAACCATTTCCAGAGGCGTTTCGTCTAAGTGGGCAAATCTCAAATGAGAGGAGGTTACTATGAAATCGAAAGCTATTAAGATTATTGTGATTGCAGCGGTGTTTGCCTTCTTTAGTGCAGGCGTTTCGATGGCACAAGACCGGAGGGGTGGTCGGCAGAACAATGTAAAAGCCAAGGCTTACACTCATTACAAGCAGGCCAAGAATCACAAGTTTGAACACAGTAAGAACTTCAAAAAATTCGTCGGCCACACCCATTATTCAAAACATTACAGCTGTCCTCAATGCAGACCGGTTGTGGTGCATAATTACCACCGCCATTACAGCACATACAGAAATTATCGGCCCCATACCGGTATTTTTTGGAATCTTTCGGTTGTGGACCCAAACGTGGCCTTTTCATTCGGAGTTGTGGGACGTTGATCATCTGAATAAACATTGCGACAATTGCGGGGTCAAAAATGAAAAAGCCGGGCAAAGCCCGGCTTCTCATTCGATGTCGCCACCTGACGGTAGTTTCATGCATCCCTAAAGTTGCACGAGGTGGTTCATCCAATCAGGCAGCTGCCATCGTGTCTTGGACGTTAAGAGACGTCGATACCAAGTTGGTTACACCGGAAGTCAGCGAAATTATTGAAGCTGCATCGTGGTTATGCAAGTGGCGCTGCCATCGCTGGTCGTAATGACATCGGAGGCCGAACGATTTAGGCCACTGATTGTCAAATTGATTGTACGGTTTCTCGGCAACCAGAGCTCCATGAACCCATTTCTCAACGTAGATACCGGCTTGTCCATAATCACAGTGCCGGATTTATCGACTGCCTTGACGTTAAGTTTCGTCTGAGTCAACTCCCCCTGACAGGAGGACATGAAATGGATGCCTCATTTGTGTGTGCGATTGATAAATGGGGCTACGGCTACCATCATTTCATCAGCAGGCAGTGGAATTTTTTTGACCCGGCCGCTTTCGAACTGAAAAACAATCTCTTTTGCTGTGATATGGGTTCTCACCGGTTGCTTTTCCCAGTGCCACTGGTTAGCGAGTGCCAGTGCTTGATGGGCATTCAGTCCGTCAAGCTGTTCAATGAGTGCCGATTCGTTCATTGAAAATACGGGTGTATTCATGAGAAACACGGCAAGAGAGACCACAGTAATTATCATCACCAATCTCTCACAGAATGTTTTTGACATAACAGTTCCCTTTACCGATTTTCATAATTCCAGCCTGTAAACATTAAGCCCGGCCCGTAAGACCCGGCACCATGAACGTGTCTTTGGTTATCACATTCTGTTTCGCATGTAGGTGCGCCCTGAAGGTGCTCAGAACCACTTGACTGGCAACCTCTTGGATTTGTTTCCTAATGGAGGTGCCAAACCTTCTCATGCAGGGGCTACTCCATGGTATGTTGCTCTTCATTATTCATTCTCCTTAATTAGACTCTCTAAACTTATAATTTTCATTTTTTCGTCGTAATCAAGGTGTATTAGGGGCATTGAAGGTTCTGTTCTTCAGCACCTTTCTGCCAAAATGATGCACGGTCAATGCTCTCGGAAACATACCAGCGCCAGGTTAAACCAGCTTATCTAAACAATTCTTTCCTGCCGGATTTACGCTGACGTGATCGGCCGAAGGCCCGGGTATTCTTTTTGGCACACCATAATCGACTTGCAGGTTTCAGCTGGTGTACCAAGGCTTAGGGTGTGGATACTGAACAAAGCACCTAAGTTACCGTGCGCAGTGCCCAGCCACAATCCACAAACCACCAGCCGTTCGGCCAGACGATCAAGCTTCTCCTTGTTTCGGGCCGTGAGCAGGCACTTCATCCCTGCTTCAGTCAGCAGTTCGGCGGCGGCCTTTCTTTTTTTTGACAATTTACACTCTAAACCGATATCAGGGGAATTAATGGCATGTTTTGAAAGGACGTCTGAACCAAATCTATTCAGGGCAATGAGGTACGGACATGCCACCCAAAGCTTTTAAGTGCAAACAATGCGGTAATTGTTGCCTGAACCTGTACGATGCATTTTCCACATGTGCCACCGATAAGGACATTGCCATGTGGCAGAATGCAGGAAGGTACGACATTTTGAAATGGGTATCACCGATTCAGGTTGGAAACAGCTTCATATATGACATCTGGATCAGTCCTGTAACCCATGATGACGTTAAACGCTGTCCGTGGCTCAGGAAGCTTCCAAATCAGGACAAGTGCATTTGCCGTATCCATGACGTTAAGCCCGAACATTGCCGGGCATATCCAAGGTCACGGAAACATGCCAAAGAGACAGGGTGCAAGGGTTTTGATGAATGAAACAAGGATAGCTGGAATAAAAAAGGTGCTGATATGGTTCTGCTTGATAAAATACCCTACTCAATTCTCATCGCTGTCGCTGTCTTGATACTCCTTGCTCCATTTCGTCCGATGCCGCATGTATTGGAAAAATTGATCATGCTAAAAAACGGCACGCTGACCAAGCCAATTGACATTTTTGATCTGTTCTACCATTTATTGCCAATAATTGTTTTATTATTGAAGGTTTACAGGGATTATTCAAAATAGGCATGTATATATAATTTTAAATGGAACCGAATAACGGTTTGATAATGGTATATGAGGCTTGATTGAGCGGAAGCATGACGTATGTCAATCACATTATTTTTCAAATAATTATGGTATGGGGAAATTTTGTCAGTAATATTTTTCGAAAATGGGAACCCAAACCTTAAATAGACCAAATTTTTCCACGGACTTTTTCTTATCCGGTCTAGACTTTTTCAAGCTCGGTCTTGATACTGGCAAGCTGTCTGCGGTATCCAATACGGTGACGGGATTCCTTTTAATTCACCATTACACCTTGAGGCGCACCGATGAAATATTCAAGGTCAGATAACGAATTTCTATCGATTTTGTTCGCTGCGTTTGTCCTGGTTGCCTCCGGGTGCGGGGGACAGAACGTAAATGTCCAGGAGTTGCTCAACCGGCCCATCGAGGCAACAGGTCATTTCCATCAAAGCAAAAAATACATCAAGCACGGGATGACGGTTGTTTATTTGACGGGAACCCCCTATGAAATCGGCTTTGCCCACGGGAAATTGTGCAAAGATGAAATCAAGGATGTGAACCAATACTACTGGGAAGCCTATGGCAAACTGAAAAATACCCCGGATGGCAAATGGCTCCTTTTATCAAGAAGCCTTGAGCGATACATTCCTCAAGAGTATGTTCTTGAAATGAAGGGAATCGCCGACGGCTCAGGGATTGAGTATGACAAAATCCTCTTTTTAAATACCCTCACGACCATTTCCAAACACACTGAGTGCTTTGCGTTTTCATTCCATCAGGCTGACTCAAATATTATCACAGCAAGGCAGATTGATATCGGCACCAAAAAGCCTTTATGGAAAAAGATGATCCTCTATATCATAAAACCTCAGAAAGGATATGGCTTCGCTGCGATACTGAACCCCGGATGGGTCTCCGGTGAAACCGGTATGAATGAGAAAGGGATCACCATATCAGAAAATAATATCCACGTTAGACAAATCGAGTGGGATATAATGCCCATTACTTTCTTATCAAGAGCTGCCCTGCAATATTCCAACTCAATTGATGATGTCCATCGGTTTTTAAGAGAACAAAAGAATTATCCTTCGCAACTCCTTTTTGTTTCAAGTAAAAAAAGTGCAACCATTTTTGAGATAGCAAATGGGGAAATGGCAAGAATAAATATGCAAGAAGGATATTTGGCCATGGCCAATCATGCTTGCATTATCCCTTCTAAGAACATTACATCTCCTTCCACGAAAAGATTGGATTTTGGAAATCAGTTCCTGGAAAAAAATTGGGGAGATCTGGACATCAAAAAAGCCATCGAGCTTGTCAGAACGTCCAGAATCTCCTGGCGCTGGAACCCTGTCGTCCACAACCGGCAATCCATTATCTTTTCACCAGCGACCCTCGACTTTTGGATTGCGATTCCAGCGGAATCAGACTACATCCCTGCGAGTTATGGCCCTTATGTCGGATTCAATCTGTTGCAGGAGCTATATGGCACTGGACATGAACCCAACCCTGAGTCATTTCCTGCTTACTGATTAAGGACTCCGACCATTTTCTGATGGTATTCCTGATTCGGTTTAACCGTAGGAACCGCTGATGCTTTCCTTGGAGCGGATCCACCGATGCTGCAAGGTCCAAAACCACTTCAAAACGGGGTAATCTTGCCATTTCCCAAAAAGCGTACAATATAATCTGCAATGCTAAAATATGTTTAAAATCAGGAATATAGTAAGGACTTGGCAATGAGTCGTATTCTGAGCCTATTTCTAACCATGTCTATTTTCGCTGGATGTTCCCAGCTTCCCTGCAAGCCACCGTCTTACTATAGCCCAGATCCTGCCGCGCCATATACAGTAGAGGAAGTTCGTGTGGTAACAAAAAATGGATACCAGTTGGCTGGCACGCTAACGCTTCCAATCAACTTTCCTCGCCCTTTTCCCGCAGTTGTTCTAATAACCGGCTCGCATCCGCAGAATCGAGATATGGTAGGCTCAATAAAGGATCCAATCGGTCGATACCGTCCTTTCAGACAAATCGCAGATGCTTTGTCAAGCAGAGGGATAGCCGTATTGCGGATGGATGATCGAGGAGTTGGCTGCTCGGAGGGTGGGGATATTGCAAATGCAACGATACCAGAGAGGGCTGATGATATAAAAGCAGGGATCCGCTACCTGAAGAATCGGAACGAGGTCGATGCTGAGAGGATTGGGCTTTTGGGGCTAAGTGAGGGTGCCAACATTGGGCCCATGATTGCCGCGTCAGATCCGTCTATTCGGGCGGTGGTGATGATGGCTCCGACAGCGTCCAACGGCTACAAAATCGAAGAATATCAGCGCCGCCTCATGATTGATGAACGTTCCGACTTGACTGACGCCCAAAAAAAGCGAGTCCTGGAGAAGTCGATGCGCGGGTTGGACGACGCCCTCGCCCGGGGAGAAGGCGGTCCGTGGTTCCGGTCCTATTTAGCATACATGCCCTTGCCCACAGCAAAAAAAGTATCCTGCCCGGCCCTCATTCTTCATGGGGACAAAGATGCGCATGTGCCGGTGGAGCATTCCCAACTGCTGGAGAAGGTGATGCGGTCAAGTGGCAACGATAATGTTACCTTGATTATCTTCAAAGATCATAATCATCTGTTTCTCGAAGATCCCAACGGCAACATCAGTGGGTACGCAGATTTGCTGCAGCATACCAATCAACTATCCGAAAATGTTCTGTCAACGATTACCGAATGGCTCAGTTTGCATTTGTCAGCGAAATGAGAAGCACCAATAGAATTGTCTGTTGTATTGGACTTGCCGTTCTGTTGATGATGGCCGCTTGTGTTGGCGACCACAAAAATAGGTGCATTTCATTCAGTAATGAATCCAATGTAGACCGGCTATCGGGAATATTATGTGAAGCCGAGAACATGCCTTTCCTTAAAAGCCTGGTTGTTATCCAGGATGGAAAGGTGGTTATTGAAAAATACATGCACGGCGGTGCACCGGATCAAGCTATTGATTTGAGATCCGCTTCGAAAAGCATTTTGTCCGCCGTTTTAGGGATCGCCATTCGTGACGGATATATCAAGGGTATCGATCAGAAGGTGATGGATTTTTTCCCTGAATATCCGCTTGATGAATTAGATCCGCGGATAGCGAGCCTTGCAATCGAACATTTGGTGACGATGACTTCGGGCTTTGCCGTTACGGAAAATGCCAAAACCTATCAATTTTTATACGAATCATCCGATTGGATCGGATATATTCTCCACCTGCCCATGGATGCGAACCCCGGTGAGAAATTCAACTACCTGAGTTTCAACACCCATCTATTGTCGGCCATTATTACCCGAGCAACTGGCATGAGCACGTTGGCTTACACAAAGCAGGTCCTGTTTTCACCACTTTCGATTGATCAGGTAATCTGGGAGCAGGGCCCCCAAGGATATTACATCGGTGGATGGGCAATGTCCCTGAAGGCACGTGAAATGGCAAATTTCGGTTTGCTTTATTTAAACAATGGAAAAATCGGTCAGATACAGGTTGTCCCGCCGGATTGGGTCAAGCAATCAACTGCGGAACATTCGGGCATGGTTGGCACCTATTATTCACGGTGGGACAAAAATTACGGATACGGCTACCTGTGGTGGATAAGGAGATTGGCTAAAGACATTGATATTCCTTTCGCATTAGGTCATGGAGGCCAACGGATCGTTATTTTAACAAAAGCAAATTCCGTAATTGTTACGTGCTACGTCTCAGTATAGCTGAAATCCTT
>Ga0316190_10001944_pt1 | contig 15011 bp, 15 predicted proteins | sample Eddworburrow2_MG_FD_204929 | JGI IMG/M metagenome (GOLD analysis project Ga0316190, IMG submission 204929) | Coastal sediment microbial communities from Maine, United States - Eddy worm burrow 2 | ecosystem: Environmental > Aquatic > Marine > Coastal > Sediment | place: USA: Maine | collected... | reverse complement strand
TGAAGGACCTTTTGGACCTGGTTTTCCTTTTCTGCTAGAGGAATATAGCAGTCGATACTTTCGTTTCTTGAGCATGTCGTGAAAATTTAAAAGCGTCGATGGCCTGAGAATTAACGCCGCCCGCCGAACGCAGTGTGGGCTAAGAAATAGCGACCAGAAGCCGAGTAGTAGTCGGTCGATAGGCGTCAGATTGGGTGCACGTCGCCGAGACCGGTTAATGATAAGGAGTTGCTGTTTCATGAGAAGGCTGTCGGCGACAATGGCCTTGGCCCCGCCAGGTCCAAGCAATTTGGCGAGTGTTGCCAACAAGTGTGCAAGCATCAGCAGCAGGTCCTTCATGGGAGGGTAGAGTAGGGAAGGTTGCCTTCGCTAACAAGACTGGTTAAGTATCGGTATTCAGGCGATAATTAGCAATTCGCCAGGGACAGGCTTGAAAGTGCTCGTTCCATTTCTTGCACCCTACGGGTTCGGTGGATTGACGGTAGCGAGACATGTTACTGGTTCTGGCTTCTGTCGGGGAAGGTAGAAGTGCTCGCCGCGTTCGGCGCTCTGAGCGTACTCGCGCTGTTCACGTACTGGTCACGGCTTGGGCGCGTGTTGAAAGCCTCGGGTTAATACCTTAAGACTTCAGTCAGCCGGGCGAGTGAGATGTGTTTTTTGACCTTATGGGTTGTTTGAAAGTACACGCTCTGTTTTTTTTCACTGGATCCCTTCTGTAGGCTGTGCACGGCGAAATGTCATGCAGGCAGCGATAAAAGCAATTGCTATCCTAAAATGGTTTTTAAGCTTTCCTTTAATGCTGCGCTGTCGTCGACCTTCAGCCGCCCCATGGCCTTGATTACCAGACGCTTCTCGATGGTGGTGATCACCGGTTTGATGGCCGAAGGTTTAAGCAGGCCGGCAGCACGCCAGTCCTGAATAATTACTTCACCGATCGTTCGGGACGGTTTGAGCTGGCTGGTCACCGCCATGATGATGAGATCGGGTCGCTCTGTGTTGTAGGGACTTGAGCTAATGACTACGGCAGGACGCTTCTTGGTGGTGGACTGATCGGTGAACGGGAACGGCACCAGAATGATATCGCCAAATTCAGAGCTGGTCATAGACGGCGTCGTCCGGGTTGTCCCAGACTTGGGCCAGGCTCGGCTCAGCGGCTTGGCTCGCGGACTGGGTCAGGCGCCGGTCCATGCTGCGGCTGTTCAGGAAATCGATAAAATTCTCGACCTCCGCGATCCGCTCCGGCGGCAGTGCCTCGAGTTTTTCTATAAGCTCGCGGATATGGTTGCGTTGAGTGGCCAACGGTAAGCCCTCCTGATCATTTTACCCTGTGAGTGGCGAATTCTTAGTCACAGCACTATTGTAAGCTGGAATGACCTGCGAGAGACACAAAAACGGACGCGGCATTATGGTGTTGTCGTCTGCCTGGCGACCTGGAGAAACGGTTGTTTCAGTTCTCCAATAAAAGTGACCAAACAACCGCAAAACAACGCACTTAACGTCACATAGGCGAAAAGTATTGGACAAAATAATTCTCGTTTTGTTAAGTAAATTAAATAGTTGGATAGGTTAGGGTAAACGCTACGAATCAGACGGTCTGGAGTTCAAATCTCTCCGGTCGCGCCATTGCCCTGACCGGCTGGCTTAACCGCCATCAACAGGCGGCCACAGGTTATCTCATCGAAGAGAACCGTGTTCTTAAAGACCGGTTCGAAGGACGGCGGCTTTGGTTCACCGACAAACAGCGGTTGTAGAAGAAATCGACTTTGGCTGCACAGAGTGACTTAGAAGAGTGGCTTCCCACTGAATCGTTGTAACTAACTGATTCAATGGATGAATAAATCAACGTCCACGGCTTGCAAATCCGTGGACCTCGGTTCGACTCCGGGCGTCGCCTCCAATTGATTACGCTTTATCTGCTGCTTCTGCCACCTTTCCCCTCCGAAAACCGCCTAAAAACGCCCAAAAACCACCCCGAAAAGTGACAATGACACGCGTCGACGTGACCGATTGACGATCAGCAGTTGCTGTTTCATGAGAAGGCTGTCGGCGACGATAGCCTTGGCACCGTGTGCCTCGCGAATTGTTAGTGGGCCAGGCAGCAGCGTGACCGCTGTGGCGACATAGCACGGCGGCATAGCTGCCGGTTGCCAGCAGACCAATCGTGGTGACTGACATACCTGCAATAAAAGCATAAGCCGTTTGGCCTTGTGGTAATGCACTGGCGTGCGCGTAGCCATACAGCAGGCTGAATGCCGGTAGAATAATGGCGAATGCCGGTTGAGGCACAGCTGGTCTCTGCGTCGCGGCCAATATAATCAAAACAAGAGACACAATGATGCCCGTATCGATAATCGATACGGGTATTACCCAATAACTGGCTATCCACAGCCCAATCGCCACCATGCCGAGAAATAAAATCCGGCTTAATGATGACCGGGTACGTTTGGTGGCCCACCAGCCAAACCCGAGTGCGGTTATCAAATAGTCGAGTCCGGTGACGGGGTGCAGTAGGCCGGCAGTAAAGGCATGGGCAGGTGTGGCACCGGTGACATGGTCATGTGCCGTTGCTGTTGTAACCAGTCCCAATACAAGTGCCATTAAAAAGGGTAGTTCGATCGCGTCATTTATCTCACCAAAGTTGAATTTGATTATGAATCCTGGTCCAAGTGCGGTACTTTGGGTGTGCACAGGGCGCGGAAGTTACTCTAGCCCTGTGTGCCTGGTGCGTCAATGTCGACCGGGAAAACAGCTATGCTGATCGCGTTATGATTGAACTTATGTGGCAATGCCGGTGTTCACGACGGTGTGGATAAACGCTTGGATTGGACTGGAATACAGGTGGACAGTCAACGTATATTAACGCAACAGGAAGGTTGGCGGGCTCATTTGGAGTTGGGGTTTGTTAACCGGGAAGGCCGCAGCATTTTAAGTCATCGCCGACACGTCGGGCCGCTGGTGGTGCAACGTCCTTTCTATCCGGAAGGACCGGTGTGTCATGTTTACCTGCTGCACCCGCCGGGCGGTATTGTCGGCGGCGACAGCCTGACACTGCAGGCGGCGGTCGGTGCCGGTGCCCATGTGCTGTTGACCAGTCCGGCGGCGACTAAATTTTATCGTTCGGTGTCACATTCGGCCGAACTGAACCAGACCCTGACCGTGGAACCGGGCGCGGTGCTCGAATGGCTACCGCAGGAAACCATTGTCTTTAACGCCGCCGATGTACATGCCCGTACACGGGTCGATGTGGTTGCCGACGCCGCGTTTATCGGCTGGGAAAGCGTTGCACTGGGCAGGCCGGCGAGTGACGAACCGTTTGAAGCCGGTGTTTTCAGGCAAAGCTTCGAGCTTTGGATTGACGAACAACCGGTATGGATTGATCGTGTCCGGCTGGGCGGTGGCGACGATATACTGCGGGGCGACTGGGGCTTGGGCGGTTTCACGGTCAGTGGAACGCTGCTGGCCCGGCCGGCGGCCCCCGAGTTGCTGCCGCTGGTCAGAGAAATTCTGCGGACAGTTGATATTCCGGGGCGTTTTGCGGCAACGCGAGTGGATGATAGTTTAGTATGCCGAGGGCTGGCCCGGCAGGCTTTGGCTTTGCGAGAGGTCTTCGAACGGGTGTGGCGCGCCATCCGACAGCCGATCACCGGGCGTCGGGCCTGTTCCCCGCGTATCTGGCGGACGTGATTAAGAAGAATCAAACGTGGGGCGAGCAGCCAGGCACGTTTTTCCACCAGTAGGGGCACACGGACGGGAAACGCCATGTAAAAATGAATACACTTAACTGAACCCTGTGCGTACTTCGTGGTTGTTGTGTGCGTTCAGGGACTGACATGAAACAGGAAAGCGTATGGAGCTATCACCCAGAGAGAAAGATAAATTGCTGGTGTTCACCGCCGCGCTGTTGGCAGAACGGCGCAAGGCACGTGGTGTGAAGTTGAACTATCCTGAGGCGGTCGCCTTTATTTCCGCTGCCATTATGGAAGGTGCGCGCGACGGTAAAAGTGTGGCCGAACTGATGAGCTATGGCGCCACGCTGCTCGGTCGAGATGATGTTATGGACGGTGTGGCGGAGATGATTCCGGAAGTTCAGGTCGAAGCCACTTTCCCTGACGGGTCCAAACTGGTAACGGTTCACAACCCAATTCTTTGAGAGAGCGCTATGATTCCGGGCGAAATTAAAGTTCAGGATGGCGAGCTGGAAATCAATGCCGGCCGCGATACGCTGACGATCACGGTGGCGAACAGCGGTGACCGACCTGTGCAGGTAGGTTCGCATTATCACTTTTATGAAGTCAACAAGGCGTTGAACTTCAACCGCGAGGCTACCCGCGGCTACCGCTTGAATATTCCGGCCGGCACCGCGGTACGCTTCGAGCCAGGTCAGGAACGTCAGGTCGAATTGGTCGCCTATGCTGGTGAGCGGCGCGTGTATGGATTCAATCAGCGCATCATGGGCGCACTGGAGGGAACATCGTGAGTACCGTTTCACGTCAGGCTTACGCCGAAATGTACGGTCCGACCGTTGGCGACCGTGTGCGTCTCGGCGACACCGAGTTATGGATAGAGGTCGAAAAGGATCTGACCCTCTATGGCGAGGAGGTCAAGTTCGGCGGCGGTAAGGTGATCCGCGACGGTATGGGGCAAAGCCAGCGCGGCAGCGATGCCGTCGTCGATACGGTAATAACCAATGCGTTGATTCTAGATCACTGGGGTATTGTCAAGGCGGATATCGGCCTCAACGACGGCCGCATTGTCGCTATCGGCAAGGCGGGCAATCCCGATGTACAGCCCGGCGTCGACATTGTGATCGGAGCGGGTACCGAGGCAATTGCCGGTGAAGGCCTGATCGCCACCGCTGGTGCTATCGATGCGCATATTCACTTCATTTGCCCTCAGCAGGTTGAAGATGCCTTGATGTCCGGGGTCACGACCATGATTGGCGGCGGCACGGGGCCGGCCGCCGGCACTAATGCAACCACCTGCACCCCCGGGCCCTGGTATATCCAGCGTATGTACCAGGCGGCTGATGCATTACCGATGAATTTCGGGTTTCTGGGCAAGGGCAATGCCAGCCTGCCAGAACCACTGGCGGAGCAGTTGCGTACCGGGGCTATGGGTTTGAAACTGCACGAGGACTGGGGCACCACGCCGGCGGCGATTGACAATTGCCTATCGGTGGCCGACGAGTTCGACGTGCAGGTGGCCATTCATACCGATACGCTGAACGAATCCGGTTTCGTCGAAGATACGCTGGCGGCGATGCGCGGGCGCACCATCCATACGTATCACACCGAGGGCGCCGGTGGTGGGCACGCGCCGGATATAATCAAGGCCTGTGGTGCGGCTAACGTTTTGCCCTCATCCACCAATCCGACCCGTCCCTATACCGTCAACACGATTGACGAACACCTCGATATGTTGATGGTTTGTCATCACCTCGACGCCAATATTGCCGAGGATGTGGCGTTTGCGGAATCGCGCATTCGCCGCGAGACGATCGCCGCCGAAGACATTCTGCATGACCTGGGCGCTTTCTCCATGATCGCCTCGGACTCCCAGGCGATGGGGCGCGTCGGCGAGGTGATCTGCCGTACTTGGCAGACAGCACACAAAATGAAACTGCAACGCGGAGCGTTGGCGGAAGATACAGCGCTTCACGATAACTTTCGCGCCAGGCGTTACATTGCCAAGTACACCATCAATCCGGCCATTACCCACGGCTGCGCTGGCGAAATAGGTTCGTTGGAAGTCGGTAAACTGGCCGATATCGTGCTTTGGAAACCGGCTTTCTTTGGCGCCAAACCGGCCATGATTATCAAGGGTGGCATGATTGTCGCCGCCCCCATGGGCGATCCCAATGCCTCGATCCCGACACCGCAACCGGTGCATTACCGGCTCATGTTCGGTGCTCTGGGTGGTGCGCGGTCGGCGACCAGCGTGCACTTTGTATCGGCAGCGGGTCTGGCAGCGGGAATGGCGGAGCAGTTGGCATTGACCAAGTCGCTGGCAGCCGTTTCCAACACGCGGACAGTGCGTAAGGCCGATATGGTGCATAACGGCTATCAGCCAAACATCGAAGTCGATCCGCAGAGCTACGAAGTGCGGGCCGACGGTGAGCTGCTGACTTGCGAACCCGCGCTGGAATTGCCGCTGGCGCAGCGCTACTTCCTGTTTTGAGGTCCGTCGTGACTCTGATTAACGTCACGCAGCGCATCGACGGCCCGGCGTCGGTGGATCTGATCCTCGAGTTACCGTATGAAATCCGTCAAAAAAGCCGTTTCCGTGCACCACTGCAGGGTGGTGGTGAGGCCGGCGTGGTGCTCGAGCGCGGGCAGGTGTTGCGCGACGGCGAACTGCTGTGCAGTGACGACGGTCTGGTGATCGAAGTACGCTCGGCGGCAGAGTCGGTCAGTACGGTGCGCAGCGACGATGCCCGTATGCTGGCGCGCGCCTGTTACCATCTCGGCAACCGTCACGTGCCGCTGCAGATCGGCGCCGGCTGGGTGCGTTATCTGCACGACCACGTACTCGATGGCATGGTGCAGGCACTGGGCCTGGACTTACTGCACGAGCACGCGCCCTTTGAACCCGAGGCTGGTGCCTATCAGGGCCACACGCATCATGATCACGCCCACTGACCCTGCGCCGATCGGCGTGTCGCCGTTGCTGAGTTTGTTGCGACTGAGCAGTCCGGCGTTACCGGTCGGGGCCTATAGCTATTCCCAGGGATTGGAGTACGCAGTGGAAGCGGGTTGGGTGTCCGACCAGCAGAGTGCGGCCTGCTGGATTAAGGGAAGCCTTGAGACGGGTTTGGCGCGCCTGGATATACCCGTATTGCTCAGGCTGTTAAGAGCCTGGCACGATACTGACGACGCGACCTTGTGGTATTGGTCGCGAATGTTGCTTGCCAGCCGGGAAAGCGCAGAACTGCGCGGTGAAGACGCCGCTATGGGCGCGGCCCTGGCGCGTCTGCTACGCGATCTGGGTATTGATCACGCTGAAAGACTGTGTGACAGAGCTGCGCCGGTAAGTTATGCCTTGGCTTATGCGCTGGCCTGCAGTGCGTGGCAGATTGACGAACAATCGGCGGCGGCCGGCTACGCCTGGGCCTGGTGTGAAAATCAGGTGACTGCGGCGATAAAACTGGTGCCGCTGGGACAAACGGCGGGACAACGGCTGCTATCGACGTTGATCGAGACCATTCAACACATACCCCAAAACGCGATGCGGGTGTCCGATGATCAAGTCGGCGCCGGCCTGCCCGGCCTGGCGATTTCCAGCGCGCTGCATGAGACCCAGTATTCACGCTTATTTCGTTCCTGAGGTAATTTTATGACATCAGATGAACAACGGCCGGTGTTGCGCATCGGTATCGGGGGGCCAGTAGGATCAGGCAAAACGGCGCTGGTCGACGCGCTTTGCAAGGCAATGCGCAACGACTACGAGATTGCTGTGGTCACGAATGACATCTATACCCGGGAAGACGCCGAGTTCCTGACCCGCAGCAAGGCACTGGCGCCGGAGCGCATTGTCGGCGTCGAAACCGGTGGTTGTCCTCACACGGCGATTCGCGAAGATGCTTCGATGAATCTTGCCGCTGTGGAAGCGTTGAGTGAGCGGTTTGCCTCTCTCGATGCGGTGCTGGTGGAAAGTGGCGGCGACAATTTGAGCGCCACATTCAGTCCGGAACTTTCCGACCTGACGATTTACGTGATCGATGTTGCCGCCGGCGACAAGATCCCACGCAAAGGCGGTCCGGGCATTACGCGCTCGGACCTGCTGGTGATCAACAAGATTGATCTGGCACCACATGTAGGTGCTTCGCTTGACGTGATGCAAGCTGACAGCAGGCGTATGCGTGGTGAGCGACCCTTCGTGTTCACCAATCTCAAAACCGGGCAGGGCCTGGATGAGGTGATTGATTTCATCGTTCATCAAGGCATGCTGGCCGAGCCGGCAGTTGCACTCAAAAGCCCATAATCTGGATTAGCGGTTTAACATCAGTATTGTCTAAGCCAAATCAAAAGTTGTGCCCTCGATTGGCGCACCTGTAAAGAGCATAAATATTATGTGATGCGCTAATCCCGTGCGCGCAGATGTCACAAAAAGTGTCTCTTGCTAAATAAGTTAGTGTAATAACAGTTAATCCCTACGTTGGCACAGCGCTTGCTATTATCATCCCGGTTATCGGGAACTCGGCAAACCTGGTTCATTGTTTCATTGGCGTTCAAGCTGAGGTGTTTTTCCCGTTAGCGGGTTAAAACGGATCAATTCAAAGCGTCGGGAGATTTATTTCATGAAAGACACTTCAGTAACACGCGCCAAGACCACGATTGCACCCGTTTCGCTGGCTCTTGCAATGACACTCGGTCTGAGTGCGGGCAATGCCACTGCGGGTGGAACGATCAAGATCGATGATACCAAGTGGGTCAGTGTCGGTGCCGGTCTGCGTACCAGTTTTAATGCCGAAGAAGATGCCGCGCCCAGTGGCGACGACTATTCCAAAGATTTCCAGTTGGACAGCGTTCGTCTGTATATCAACGGCCAGATACATGAAAATATCAAGTTTACCTATAACACCGAACGCCAGGACAACGGTACCGACGATGACGATATTCGCACCCTCGATGCCATCGCGCAATTTGAATTCAACCCGCTATTCAATGTCTGGGGTGGCCGGTTTCTGCCGCCGAGTGACCGTATTAACCTTGATGGGCCCTATTACCTGTTGAGCTGGAATTTCCCCCTTGTCCAAACCTATCCCTCGATATTCGCAGGGCGCGACGACGGTGCCGCAGTCTGGGGTGACACGTCATTCGGCGATACCCAGTTCAAGTATCAGGTCGGCGCGTTCCAGGGTTGTGCGGACAGTAATCCCTGTAATACCGGCGCCAATGACAAAGATAACCTGCTGTATTCAGGTCGTTTCACGTTGAATTTCTGGGACTCGGAGCCGGGGTATTACAACAGCAGTACCTACTATGGCGGTAAAGATATTCTGTCAGTGGGGCTCGTTCTGCAGTCACAAAGCGATGCCGTCGGTACGGTAGCCGATCAGGCGGATTTCTTTGGCTGGAACGTGGATGCTCTGATGGAGAAAAAGCTGGGCAACAGCGGTGTGGTCACGGTGGAGGGTGCTTACTACGACTTCGATCTTGACAATGCCGTGGTTACCGGTGGGCTGATCGAAGGTAAGAGCTATTTTCTCCAGGGCGCTTACCTTTTTCCACAACAGTTTGCTATCGGCAAGTTCCAGCCTTATCTGCAGGTCTCGAATCTGGACCCCGATAACGGCAGTGAAACAGACAAATGGGAAGCCGGTCTTAATTACATTATCGATGGGCACAACGCTCGTGTCTCTGCCGTGGTCGGCAATATAGATCCCGATAACGCTAATAGCCAGAATTTCTTTCAGCTGGGTGTGCAATTACAGATCTAGGTATGTATCCACGGCCAGAGAGTTTATTTCTTACCTGATCGCTTAAGACATTCAATGAATAACGAATACAGACGGAGAGGTTAACGCCATGATCTTTAATAAATCCTTTTTACCCGCGATGCGTGGGAAACTCAAAACACTTGCCATAGGTGGCATGTGTGCCGGGCTGAGCCTGTCGGGTTCACTGAGTTCAGCCGCGGACACCATCAAGGTCGGTGTACTGCATTCCTTATCCGGCACCATGGCTATATCTGAAACGACGCTGAAAGACACCATGCTTATGCTGATCGACGAGCAGAACAAGAAGGGCGGTGTGCTCGGTAAGAAGCTTGAGGCTGTTGTGGTGGATCCGGCATCAAACTGGCCGCTGTTTGCGGAAAAAGCACGTGAGCTGATCGAAAAAAACAAAGTCGACGCTGTATTCGGTTGCTGGACGTCGGTGTCGCGCAAGTCTGTGTTACCGGTATTTGAAGAACTCAACAGCATTTTGTTCTACCCGGTCCAGTATGAGGGTGAAGAATCGTCGAAGAATGTATTTTATACCGGTGCGGCACCCAACCAGCAGGCAATCCCCGCGGTGGATTACCTGATGAACGAAATTGGCGTCAAGCGTTGGGTGTTGGCGGGAACCGACTATGTTTATCCTCGTACCACCAACAAGATCCTGGAGGCTTACCTCAAGGCCAAGGGTGTCAAGGACGGTGATATCATGATCAATTACACGCCATTCGGCCATTCCGACTGGCAGAGCATTGTGTCAGATATCAAGAAGTTCGGTTCGGCGGGCAAGAAGACAGCGGTGGTGTCGACGATTAACGGTGACGCTAACGTGCCATTCTATAAGGAGCTCGGCAATCAGGGGGTTTCGGCGGAGGATATCCCGGTCGTTGCATTTTCGGTCGGCGAAGAGGAGCTTTCAGGTATTGATACCAAACCGCTGGTCGGTCATCTGGCCGCCTGGAACTATTTCATGAGCGTCGATTCGGAAGACAATGATGAATTCATCGAAGCCTGGCATAAATTTATCAAGAATCCAAAACGCGTGAGCAACGATCCTATGGAGGCTCACTATATTGGCTTCAAAATGTGGGTAAAGGCTGTCGAAAAGGCCGGCACCACCGATCCTGACGCGGTTATCGATGCCATGGTTGGTGTCGCGGTACCGAACCTGACCGGCGGAATTGCGGTGATGATGCCTAATCACCATCTTACCAAGCCGGTACTGATCGGCGAAATTCAGGACGATGGTCAGTTTGAAGTGGTTTGGCAGACGCCTGATACGGTGGTGGGCGATGCCTGGTCCGATTATTTACCGGGTTCGAAAGATGTTATCTCCGATTGGCGTGCGCCGCTGAGCTGTGGTAACTATAATGTCAAGACGGCCAAGTGCTCTGGCCAGATATACGAGTAAGTAAGTCATTGCCGGGGTGTAGCAACACCCCGGTAACTTTATTTAAATTTATCAATCCAGTGACTATCAAACCAAGGTTCCGATCCTGTATCAGCCGCCTGTTGCTTCTGACTTGTTTCTTTGCCGGTCAGGCTTTGGCAGAGGACGATGCTGATTTCAGCACACGGGTCCAGGCACTGAATGTCAAGGATTTTCGTGTCAAGCAAGAGGCCGTCGAGCAGTTGCTGGCATTAGACCACCTGCGCACACTGGCAGTGGCGCAGGCCTTGCTCGACGGTAATCTTTATTACCGGAAGTCGGACAAACAGGTCTTCATCGTTGAAGAGGCCGAGGTTGGATACCACCTGGTCGACCCTCTGAGCGGCGCCGAAGCTGAGATACTGAGCGCGCGCAAGGTCCAAAAAATCGGTATCAATAACAAACTTAGAAGATTATTAAAGAACGGCATTGCACGGCTCAGTCTGCAAAATCCGGATCCAGCCGTGCGTCTGGCCTCGGTCAGACAGATGTACAGCCGGATGGACACCGCCTCGGCGGAGCAACTGGCGACGCTGCGAGAGGTGGAAAGCGACCCTGACGTCATCGACGCTATCGATACCGGGCTGGCGCTTGACGGGCTGTCGTCGGCTGACGGACGCCAGCGACTGGAAGCCATACAGCGTTTGTCCGGAAGTCTGGAACCTGAGGCGAGGAATCGTTTGCAGGCCATACTCGGCAAAAACGCCGATGGAGAATTTATTGAATCCAGTGCTGATGTTCGTAAGGCAGCAAAACGAACGCTGGCCAACACAGACGGAAAACGGCAACTGAATAAACTCGCCGAAACGCTGTTTTTCGGCCTCAGCCTGGGTTCCGTGCTGTTACTGTCGGCGATCGGGCTGGCCATTACTTTTGGTGTGATGGGCGTTATCAATATGGCGCACGGCGAGCTCATGATGCTGGGTGCCTACACCACCTATCTGGTGCAACAGATGATGCCTTCGCACCTCGGCGCCTCGCTGCTGGTGGCGGTACCGGCGGCTTTTTTGGTCGCCGGCGCTTTCGGCATTGCGATTGAACGCGGCATAATCCGTCATTTGTATGGCCGTCCGCTGGAGACCCTGCTGGCGACTTTCGGTCTCAGCCTGGTGTTGCAGCAACTGGTGCGCACCACCATATCAGCGCAGAATGTGATCGTCTCCAACCCGGCATGGATGAGTGGATCGCTGGAAATCAACCCGGCGCTGTCGCTCACCTATAACCGGCTTTTTGTCATTATATTTTCACTCATGGTGTTCGGCCTGCTGATGCTGGTATTGAAACGCACCAGCCTAGGCCTGCAGGTACGCGCGGTGGCTCAGAATCGATCCATGGCCAAAGCGGTGGGCATTCGCAGTGACTGGGTGGACGCGATGACCTTTGGACTGGGTTCGGGTGTCGCCGGTGTCGCCGGCGTCGCACTGAGCCAACTGACCAATGTCGGACCCAACATGGGTCAGGCTTATATCATCGACTCGTTTATGGTCGTAGTGTTTGGTGGTGTCGGTAATTTGTGGGGCACGCTGGTCGGAGCCATGTCACTGGGCGTGGCGAATAAATTTCTGGAGCCCTATTCGGGCGCCGTGTTAGCGAAAATACTGGTACTGGTGTTCATTGTTTTGTTTATTCAGAAACGCCCACGCGGCCTGTTCCCGCAACGCGGGCGGGCGGCTGAAGGCTAGACATGATCGTCCAGATACTGAAGCAGGATCGGCCCGGACAGCTGTTGATTGGCGCGCTTGGCCTTGCCGCCTTGCTGGTGCCGGTGATGAATCTTGTGATGCCGGCCGATTCGGCATTTCACATGCCCACCTACATGGTTACGCTGCTCGGAAAATATTTATCCTTTGCGCTGCTGGCGCTGGCGGTCGACCTGGTGTGGGGATACTGCGGCATACTCAGCCTCGGGCACGGTGCCTTCTTCGCCCTCGGCGGTTATGCCATGGGTATGTACCTAATGCGCCAGATTGGTGAGCGCGGCGTGTATGGTAACCCTGAATTACCCGATTTTATGGTGTTTCTGAACTGGCAGGAACTACCATGGTACTGGCAAGGCTTCGAGTCGTTCGGCTTCGCATTGCTGATGGTGCTGCTGGTGCCGGGACTGTTGGCCTTTGTGTTCGGTTGGTTTGCGTTCCGATCGCGTGTAACGGGCGTTTATCTGTCGATTATCACCCAGGCCATGACCTACGCCCTGATGTTGGCGTTTTTCCGCAACGAAATGGGCTTTGGTGGCAACAACGGACTGACGGATTTCAAGGACATACTGGGTTTCAGTCTACAGTCGGATGTGACTCGTATCGGCTTGTTCCTGGCTTCGCTTGTCGCCCTGGCCGGGGGTTATATTGTCTGCCGTCTGATTGTTCAGTCCCGGGTTGGTCGTGTCACGGTCGCTATTCGCGACGCCGAAGACCGGGTCCGCTTTATCGGTTATAAGGTTGAGGATTACAAACTCTGGCTATTCGTGGTCTCGGCCGTTATCGCCGGCATTGCCGGTGCGCTGTATGTGCCGCAGGTCGGTATTATCAATCCAGGTGAATTTTCTCCGCTCAATTCCATCGAACTCGTGATCTGGGTGGCGATCGGTGGACGCGGCACGCTGTATGGCGCGGTGGTGGGTGCGTTGCTGGTCAACTATGCGAAAACCTATTTTACGGGTGCGCTGCCGGAGTTATGGCTTTTCGCGCTCGGTGCACTTTTTATTATTGTAACCCTGTACCTGCCGCGTGGTCTGGTCGGTCTGCTGCGTCGACGGGAGGATGCGGTTTGAGTTCGTTGCAGCACACCCGAGAGGTATTCAGGCGGGACCGGGTGTGGGGTTTTCTTCTGCCGCCCAGTTCCAATGCGGTGCTGGACACCCGCCACGGCCCGATCCTCTACCTTGAGGATGTATCGGTGAGTTTTGACGGTTTCAAGGCGTTGAATAGACTCACCTTGTACATCGATGACGGTGAGCTGCGTTGTATTATCGGGGCCAATGGCGCCGGTAAAACAACCATGATGGATGTAATTACCGGTAAGACGCGTCCGGATGACGGTGAGGTATTTTTCGGGCAATCGATCAATTTGCTCGAATTGAGTGAGCCCGAGATCGCCCAGGTCGGTATCGGACGCAAGTTCCAGAAGCCAACGGTGTTCGAGTACCACACCGTGTACACCAATCTAGAACTATCGATGAAAGCAGATAAAGCGGTTTGGCCGACGCTATTGGCAGGACTAAGCGGCGAACAGCGCGATCATATCGATGAAGTACTCGACACCATCGGCCTATGCGAGCAACGAAATCAACGCGCCGGGCTGTTATCGCACGGCCAGAAACAGTGGCTGGAAATCGGTATGTTGCTGATGCAGGAGCCGCGCCTGCTGCTCGTCGATGAGCCGGTTGCCGGTATGACCGGACAGGAGGCCGAGCGAACGGCGGAATTGCTGACCTCGCTGGCGGGCAAACATTCCGTAGTGGTGGTTGAACACGATATGGAATTTGTCCGCTCGATTGCCCGCAAGGTGACGGTGCTTCACGAAGGCAGTGTACTGGCGGAAGGGGATATGGAAACAGTGCAGAATGACCCCCGGGTCGTAGAAGTCTATCTCGGGGAATAAGACACGGTGCTGAAGATAGACCAGCTCAACCAGTACTATGGCGAAAGCCATATCCTTTGGGACTTGGACCTCACCGTGCCTGAGGGTTCCTGTACCTGTCTCATGGGTCGCAATGGCGTCGGTAAAACGACTTTGCTTAAGTGTATTATGGGGCTGCTGCCGGTGCGTTCCGGTCATATAGCATTCGATGCGAATGACATCAGCGGAATGCCGGCGGCTCAGCGCGCGCGCGCGGGTATCGGCTATGTACCCCAGGGTCGTGAAATTTTTCCGCAACTGACTGTGGAGGAAAATCTGCGCACCGGCCTGGTAGGGCGTACCGATGGCTTGCGCGAAATTCCGGATTCGATATTCAAGCTGTTCCCGGTGTTGAAACAGATGCTAGGGCGACGCGGCGGCGATCTCTCGGGTGGTCAGCAGCAGCAACTGGCGATTGGTCGGGCGTTGGCCGGCGGACCGCGCTTGCTGATTCTGGATGAGCCCACCGAAGGCATTCAACCCAATATAGTCCATGAGATCGGTGACATCATCATCAAACTTAAT
>Ga0316190_10001943_pt1 | contig 15021 bp, 10 predicted proteins | sample Eddworburrow2_MG_FD_204929 | JGI IMG/M metagenome (GOLD analysis project Ga0316190, IMG submission 204929) | Coastal sediment microbial communities from Maine, United States - Eddy worm burrow 2 | ecosystem: Environmental > Aquatic > Marine > Coastal > Sediment | place: USA: Maine | collected... | reverse complement strand
CAACCCATTATTGAGCGCGCTCGTGATATCTCTCATGGGGATTTTGCCTGCAATATCGCTATGGTGTTGGCCAAGATTGCCCGCTGTCGCCCACGTGATCTGGCTGAAAAGGTGATTGCCAATTTGCCTGCATCTCAGCATGTTGCAAAGGTTGAGATCGCCGGGCCAGGATTCATTAACTTCACCCTCGCTACCGATGCTTATCTGGCACTTGTGCCTGAGATACTCAAGCAAGGCCATGGTTTTGGTCGCAGCAATTTGGGTGCTGGCAAGCAAGTTCAGGTCGAATTTGTCTCCGCCAACCCTACCGGCCCACTGCATGTAGGGCATGGCCGCGGTGCCGCTTATGGCGCAACCGTGGCAGATCTGCTGGAAGCCATTGGGTTTGATGTGCATCGCGAGTATTACGTCAACGATGCCGGTCGCCAAATGGATATTTTGGGCACCAGTGTATGGTTGCGTTATCTGGGGCTTTGTGGCGAAGGTTTTCCATTCCCCTCCAATGGTTACAAGGGTGACTACGTACTCGATATCGCCGCCATCCTGCATCAGGAGCATGGTGATGATTACTGTCACAGTGCAGATCTGGTGCTTACCGGCCTACCGCAGGACGAGACCGCAGAGCATCCTGAAGGTGACAAAGAGGCCTACATCGATGCCCTCATCACCCGCGCAAAACAGCTGCTGGGCGATGTACGTTACCGTTATGTATTTGAGCTTGGCCTGAATAATATCCTGGATGATATCCGGGATGACCTGGAGGGCTTTGGCGTCTGCTACGAGAATTGGTATTCAGAACGCAGCCTGGTCGAGAGCGGTGCAGTCAATAAGGTTGTCGAACGCCTGCGCAACTCAGAACACATGTATGAGAAAGAGGGTGCCCTCTGGTTTCGCTCCACCGATTACGGTGATGAGAAGGATCGCGTAGTTGAACGAGATAACGGCCAGACCACCTACTTTGCCTCTGACATTGCCTACCACGCTGAAAAGCTGGAACGGGGTTTTGAGCGGGTCATCGATGTGTGGGGTGCTGATCACCATGGCTATGTCCCGCGCGTAAAGGCGGCACTGGAAGCCCTGGGTGACGATCCCGCCAAGATGGATGTGCTGCTGGTGCAATTTGCCAACCTCTACCGCAATGGGCAGAAGGTGCAGATGTCCACCCGCTCCGGCTCCTTTGTCACCCTGCGTGAACTACGGGAAGAGGTGGGACGCGATGCTGCACGCTTCTTCTATGTGATGCGCAAGTGCGAACAACATCTGGATTTTGATCTGGATCTGGCCAAATCCCAATCCAATGACAACCCTGTCTTTTACGTGCAATATGCCCACGCACGGGTCTGCAGTGTGCTCCGGCAGGCTGGAGAAAAAGGTATCTCTGTGGAGATCTCATCCGGCGCCACTCATCTGGAGCAGCTCACTGAAGAGCACGAGCAGGCACTATTGCGCACCCTCTCCCGCTACCCTGAGGTGATTGAAGCTGCTGCGCTTAATGAAGAGCCGCACCAGCTGGTTCACTACCTGCGGGAACTGGCTCAGGATTTCCACACCTACTACAACGCCCACCAGTTTCTGGTTGAAGATGGGGCACTGCGTGATGCGCGAATCAAATTGATTCTGGCAGTACAGCAAGTCGTCAGAAATGGGCTTAATCTGCTTGGCGTCTCTGCCCCGGAGCGCATGTAAGTGGCTCGCGATTACAAAACCCGAGCCAATCCAAAACCAAAACCGCAACAGACACCTGGCTGGATTTGGTTTTTTGCAGGCCTATTGGTTGGTCTTTTTGCTGCCAGTCTAGTTTGGCTCAAATTTGGCCAACACCCTACTAATCAGCCAATAATCACTAAGCCAGACAACACCCGCACTCAGCAGCAGGAACGTGCCAAAGCAAAGCCCAAAGAGCCGAAATCACTGCCACCAAAGCCACGCTTTGATTTCTACACCGTCCTGCCGGAAATGGAAGTTGTGGTACCCGAACCAGAGCCAGATCCAGAACCCCAGCAAACACCCAAAAAACAAACTGCTGCCAAAGTGCCCCCCACAGCTACTGGCACAGCCTATATGCTTCAAATGGGGTCGTTTCGTAAATACGAGGATGCAGACCGAATGAAGGCCGGCTTGGCACTACTGGGTATACAGGCTGAAATCCAAAAGGTAACCATCAACAATAAAGATACTTATCATCGGGTACGAAGCGGTCCGTACCATAACAGCCAGCAAGTGAATCAGCTTCGCTCTCAATTAGAGAAAAACCATGTGAATACCCTGCTGATTAAACTAAAGAAATGATGACGGCAAAATCCCTACAAAAAAGCCGCCTCGTTCTGAGGCGGCTTTTTCTTTTACATTACTTCACGATACATTAAGAGATATCTTAACGACCCTTCTCTTAAACTATGCGGTCATATCAATGCTTACGCTTAGTATGGCCATCATGCCCCCTTCTGGCATCGGTTTTGATTGGACTCAGCAAATTGCTGCGGGTAACCAGTTCGCGAACTCCATGGGCATGTTCTCCCTTTTCATGTGACCACTCGACCAGAGCATGGGCGTCGATGGTTGCGGTGGTCTTTTTCACATCCCAGGTAACTTGGTAAGGTGAGCAATGATCATTGTTATAGCTAGGTCCTGTTGTTGAGCCTGTATAGACAACTCTCGCATCTACATGACTCATTGCCTCTTCCATGGTGTCGACATCCGCATCATGATCAACAACTTCAAACACCTGGGTCATAACTCTAAGTTGCGGATTTGCGCATACCTCAGTTAAACAGTTGCCCAGCCCATTTGAGGGATCAAGCTCTTCGTAATTAACGTTGCAACTAGTATGAACCCAATGAACCTCAATGGTGTCTCCGAGAATAAGACCAATCTCATGACCTTCTCCACCAATATCATGCTCTTCACGATAGTGAGCGTCGGTAGATGCAGGTGCTACAATTGCCCAGCCGGTATGCTCGTTACCAGTGTCTACAGGAGTAGAAAACTCTGCAGATTTATGTTCGGCGTTCCAATGGTAATGAATGTTGCAAAGATTCATCTCTTCGGCTTTGTTTGAAGTTCTGAACAGGTTGGTATTCGTTCCTGCTTTCGAGTCAATGTCTCTGGGAGCTTGCGGACCCGCAGTGATCGGGCCACCATCTATTCCGCCACAATTGTTCCACTCACTCGGCGGGGTTTTTGTCAGTCCGTGATCAGCCGTATGGTAAAGAGCTCCTCCACCCTCAGCAAACGCACCAGATGAACAGCCAAGAAGTGCTGCAGCGATTCCTACTACTAATTGCTTTTTCATTAATTAAAACCTCTGATTTTTAGTATTATTTGATCCAAACAAACAGTCTCTAATTATTCATAATTTTTATTGGATCTCCCAAAATGCTCAGCAAAACGCATTAAATGGCATGAGCAATCGCATAAGCCTAGCAATAATTGAGCCACCTGGTTAATGCTCTTTAAAAACGATGATATACGAAGGTTTTTATTACATTGCGGCTTTAAGGTGTAAAATATCCTGACAAAAACACTAGGATATAAATCAATTTTCTTGACTATAGATGGCTATCTGTATGTTTTATATTAATAATTACCCATTTATGCCCTGTAAAATAATCTGACTATACAGGCAAATCCCACAAATACTGCACAGGGAACAGCACTAAAAATAACCCTCTTAAGATCACTCACCCTTATTACTCTGTTGTTCTGTTATTCGTTTTTTATAGATCATCGCCAGCCCACCCTTTGAGGTCTCTTTATAGGGTTGGCGTAAAGCAAGCCCCGTCTCCAGCAATACAGCCACGGCATCATCAAAGGAGATGCAGTGACGACCATCCGATAGCAGTGCAAGATTGGCACAATGCATTGCCCGCGCAGCACCGTGCGCATTTCGTTCAATGCAGGGGATCTGAACCAGCCCATCCACCGGGTCACAGGTCAGACCAAAATGGTGTTCAAGCCCCATCTCAGCGGCATATTCAATCTGGTGTCGACTACCACCCAGCAGCTGGGTAGCCGCTGCTGCTGCCATGGCACAGGCTGTTCCAATCTCTCCCTGACATCCAATATAGGCACCTGAGATTGAGGCATTATGTTTCACAACATTACCAAACAACCCAGCCGTAGCTAGCGCATTGATAATATCCTGCTCTGAGCACTGTAGTTTCTGCTGCAATTCATAAAGCACAGCTGGTAGCACACCACTGGAGCCGCAAGTTGGTGCTGTAACCACCTCTTTTCCACAGGCATTCTCTTCAGCAACCGCATAGGCAAAGGCTGCCAGCCGCGCATCACTTTGATAATCCGGTTCAAGAATTTTGCTTTTATAAAAATAGTTGTGCGCTTTGCGTAGTAAATCCAGTCCACCAGGGATTACACCCTCTTCCTTCAGTCCTTGAGTTATTGCATTTGTCATAGCCCTCCACACATTCTGTAAAAAGGGCTGAAATTGATCCTCTTCCAACCGATCTGCATACTCCCAAAAACTCTCCCCATTTGCCTCACAGCAGGCCAATATCTCCGACAGGTTCTTTTCTGGGTAGGTCTCATCATCGTCCTTATCAGAGAGCAGTGCTCCCCCACCAATGCTGTACTCTTCTATCGACTCAAGCATCTTTCCGCTTTGATCATGCGCTTCAAGCCGCATACCGTTGGGGTGCTCAGGCAGGGCCTTAGCCGCATTCCAGATCAGCTCAAACTTGTAGTCAGTAAATACCTGGCTGATCGCTACACCTGTTAGGTGCCCGCGCCCTGTTGCTGCCAAACTGCCGTACAGTGTCACATGAAAGGCTGAAGCGTCAGGGTGCTTCTGTAGAAATTGATAGGCAGCCCGTTGCGGCCCCATCGTGTGAGAGCTGGATGGCCCCGCACCGATTCGGTAAAGCTGCCGCAGTGTCCTCATTAACTACCTCCTGTATAACCAGATAAAACATCACTCGTATTAAGTATAGATGAGCACTAAATTCCAGATTCCTGCTCCACTGCCATATCAGGTAAAATGCCTGGATGGATGTCTCCCCGATACTTGATTGTTTAAACGATGCCCAGCGCGAGGCTGTCTCCGCTCCCGCAGGCGGCATGCTGGTACTGGCTGGTGCAGGTAGTGGCAAAACCCGTGTTTTGGTACACCGCATCGCCTGGTTGATGCAGGTAGAGCATGCCTCCCCCTGGTCTATCATGGCGGTTACCTTCACCAATAAGGCAGCGCGAGAGATGCGTGATCGCATCGAAAACCTGCTGAATATGCCGGTAGGCGGCATGTGGGTAGGCACCTTCCACGGGCTGGCACATCGCCTGCTACGCGCCCATTGGCAGGATGCCGGGCTGCCACAAAATTTTCAGATTTTGGACTCAGATGACCAGTTCCGCCTGATCAAACGCACCATGAAGACCCTCAATATCGATGATGCCCGCTGGCCTCCCCGACAGGCGCAGTACTTCATCAATGCCCGCAAAGATGAGGGGCTGCGCTCGAAACATCTGGATGATGGTGGCGATCCCTACCAGCGACAGATGATTCACATCTATCACGAGTATGAGAAGGCTTGTGAACGTGGTGGCCTCCTCGATTTTGCCGATCTGCTGCTGCGCGCCCATGAGCTGTGGCGAGACCGGCCTGACATCCTGCAACACTATCAAGAGCGCTTCCAGCACATTCTAGTCGACGAGTTTCAGGATACCAATGAGATCCAGTATGCCTGGCTGCGACTATTAGCTGGTAGCCGCAATAACCTGTTTGCCGTGGGTGATGATGACCAATCCATCTACGGCTGGCGTGGTGCCAAGGTTGAGCATATCCAGCAATTTCAAAGCGATTACACCGGCTCACAACTGGTGCGGCTGGAGCAGAACTACCGCTCTACCAGCACTATCCTCAACGCCGCCAATGCGCTGATTGCCAACAACCCTTCCCGGCTGGGCAAAAACCTCTGGACCGACGGTGAAGAGGGTGATCCTATCCGTCTCTACGCTGCTTTCAATGAGGTAGATGAAGCCCGCTTCGTTATCGATCGCATTCGTGACTTTATCAACAATGGGCATCAGCGAACGGAAGCTGCCATCCTCTATCGTTCCAATGCCCAGTCACGTCAATTTGAAGAAACCCTGATCCAATCCCAGATTCCCTATCGCGTGTATGGGGGCTTGCGCTTCTTCGAGCGCGCCGAGATTAAAGATGCGCTGGGTTATCTGCGCATGGTCTCCAGTCCAAATGATGATGCCGCCTTTGAGCGCGCAGTGAACATGCCTCCCCGTGGACTAGGTCCCCGCACCCTGGATGCGGTGCGCGCCCACGCCCGCGATTTTCACTGCTCTCTGTGGAAAGCAGCTCATGAGTTATTAAAGGGTGGCGGTATGACCGCACGCGCTGCCAATGCTTTGCGTGGATTTCTCGATCTCATCGAAGAGCTACAGGCTGCCACATCTGAGTTGACCCTGGCAGAGCTCGCCGAGCACGTAATCGCCGCCAGCAAACTGGTCGAGCATTTTGAGAAAAACCGTGACGGCCGTGGCCAGGATCGTATTGAAAACCTAGAGGAGCTGGTCAACGCCACCCGCCAATACAACCACGAACAAGGTGAGCCTACGAAAGAGTCCCCTGGGGGATCAGCCGATGATGAGCTAAGTGACCTGGCCGCCTTTCTCTCTCATGCCGTGCTGGAAGCCGGTGAGGCGCAGGGTGATAAATATGAAGATTGTGTACAGCTGATGACCCTGCACTCTGCCAAAGGGTTGGAGTTTCCACTGGTCTTCATTGCCGGGCTGGAGGAGGGACTGTTTCCACACAGCCTCTCTGCCGATGACCCAGAACGGCTGGAGGAGGAGCGCCGCCTCTGCTACGTGGGTATGACCCGCGCCATGCAGCAGCTATATCTGAGCCATGCCGAAACGCGCCGCCTGCATGGTAAAGAGAACTACCCACGCCCTTCCCGTTTTCTGCGTGAGGTTCCCGCAGAGCTGATGGAGGAAATCCGCAGCCGACCTCAAGTTTCACAGCCTATACGACACAGCAGCAGTAATGCATTTCGCACAGAGCCCTCTGGTTTTCAGCTGGGCCAACGGGTCAGCCATGCCAAATTTGGTGAAGGTGTCGTACTCAACGCTGAAGGCCAGGGCAACAGTGCCCGAGTACAGATCAATTTTGAGGGTGTCGGCACCAAGTGGCTAGTGGCAGCCTATGCCAATCTTCAAACTGTTTAGATTTAATAATTAGGAGAAAAACCAGATGCAACGTCGTGATTTCATCAAAAAGACCGGAGGTGCATCACTGGCCGTTGGTGCAGGACTGGTTGGTGCGGGTTCCGCGCACGCCAAAGCAAAATACAAGTGGAAGATGGTCACCACCTGGCCAAAAAACTTCCCTGGTCTGGGCACCGCCGCCAACAAGCTGGCAGCACTGATTGGTGAGATGAGCGGCGGACGCATCCGGGTCAAGGTCTACGGCGCCAAAGAGCTGGTGCCTGCATTTGAGACTTTCGATGCTGTCTCCCGTGGCACCGCTGAGATAGGCCACGGCTCTGCCTATTACTGGAAAGGCAAAAGTGAAGCCGCACAGTTTTTCTCCACCGTCCCTTTCGGGCTCACCGCCCAGGAGATGAACGCCTGGATGTACTATGGTGATGGCCTGAAGCTGTGGACAGAGCTCTATGACCCGTTTGGGCTGGTGCCTGCCCCTGCCGGAAATACCGGGGTGCAGATGGGCGGTTGGTTCAATAAGGAGATCAACAGTCTGGCTGATATGAAGGGACTGAAGATGCGCATCCCCGGTCTGGGTGGCGAGGTACTGAGGCGACTGGGCGGTACGCCGGTCAACCTGCCGGGTGGCGAGCTTTTTACCTCACTGCAATCCGGTGCCATAGACGCTACCGAGTGGGTTGGCCCCTACAACGACCTGGCCTTTGGTCTCTATAAGGCAGCCAAGTATTACTACTATCCTGGTTTTCATGAGCCCGGCACCACGCTGGAGGCGATCATCAATAAGAAGGCACTGCATGCTCTGCCGAAGGATCTGCAATCCATTGTGCTCAACGCCTGTCGGGTGGTCAACCAAGATCTGCTCTCTGAATATACGGCGCGCAATCCAGCCGCACTGGATACCCTGCTGAATAAACATAAGGTGGATATGCGAGTCTATCCAGAGGATGTATTGAAACAACTGCGCAAAATTTCTGAAGAGGTAGTAGCTGACCTGGCCAATAAGGATGCATTTACCAAAAAGACCTATGCCTCCTATTCTAAATTCTACAATCAGGCAAGGCGCTGGAGCGACATCTCTCAGTTGGCCTTTTTACAAGCACGTAATTTAACCTGATAACAGATATTGGGAGTAGGGGCGGCTTGCCTTTGCTCCCTTTTACATTTAATGCCTGCTTTCCTACTGCCTCCACTCTCCCTCTATATTCACATCCCCTGGTGCATCCAAAAGTGCCCTTACTGTGATTTCAACTCCCGTGCACTAAAAGGCAACCTCAACGAAGATGCCTATATCGATGCCCTGCTAGCCGATCTGGACAGCGAGCTATTTCAGGTTCATGGCCGGCCACTACACAGCATCTTTATCGGTGGCGGCACACCCAGCCTCTTTTCCGGCAGCGCCATAACCCGACTACTGGGTGGCGTACGGCAGCGGGTAACTCTCCCAGCCAGCACTGAAATAACCCTGGAGGCAAATCCCGGCACATTGGAGGCAGGCCGTTTTGAGGCCTATCGTGAAGCAGGGGTGAATCGGCTCTCAATCGGCATCCAGAGTTTTGATGCAAACTGCCTGCAACGACTTGGCCGTATCCACGGGCCGGATGAGGCCATTGCCGCCTTCCACTCAGCCAAAACAGCTGGCTTTGAGCGAATCAATCTGGATCTGATGTTTGGCCTTCCCGGTCAGGATCTGGCAATGGCTCAGCTCGATCTGGAGAGAGCTATTGAGTTAAGGCCTGAGCATATCTCCTACTACCAACTAACACTGGAGCCCGACACTCCATTCTATCGCTCACCACCCACTCTGCCATTGGAAGATGATTTATGGGAGATACAACAGCAGGGACAAACCCTGCTCAGCAAGCACGGCTACCAACAGTATGAAATATCAGCCTATGCCCAGTCGAGTGAGCAGTGCCGCCATAACCTCAACTATTGGACCTTTGGTGATTATCTGGGCATTGGTGCAGGTGCTCATGGCAAATCCACAGCCCTTGATAGATCTATAACACGCCGCTGGAAGCGCCCTGAGCCAGCAGCCTATCTTGCAGCTGCGGGGACTGACCACGCTTTATCGGGACAAAAAAGTCTGGGTTCTGATGAGATTACGCTGGAGTTCATGATGAATGCACTGCGGTTGCATCAGGGATTTTCCCAAAGTCTATATGAACAACGCACAGGCCTCCCTTTTGTAGCTATTGCAGCATCTATTGAGCGCACTATTCACGATGGCCTGCTAAAAAGCTGCAATGACATATTCATGCCCACACCTCTCGGCAGACGCTTCCTCAATGATCTGCTAGAAAAGTTTCTTTGATGCCAAAATTAACCTTGAATTGGTGAATTTATAGACTTAAAAAAGGCATTAAATTCCTATGAATTCCACTCCTGATTACATATATTTCAAGTATTACAATAAGTTAAATCGTTATTTATTTTTTCAGGTATTTCATTCCGCAAGACAAAGATAGGCCATCATGCTAGGGTGAAATTATGTATTGGTTTTGAGGGTGCATTGCTTTTATAACCACTAAAGTAATGTTAGATGCATGATGGCAGAGAAAGAGACCAGCAAAAATATTCAATCACTGGACTTTAACCAGTGGTCAAATTTGGCCCAGCAGGATATCAATTCTTTTGAATCCATGCGCCTTGCTGCAATAGAGGAATTTATTGAGTCAGCGCCAGAGCGGCAGCAACATCGATTACGCTGTCTCCAATGGCGCATTGATCAGGAGCGCCGCCTCTCGCGCTCCCCCATGGGGGCCTGCATCCGAATCTCTCGTATGATGTGGGAATCTCTGATGGGTGAAGATGGCCTGGTCAGCCACATGCAGCAGCTAAGAAAATCCTGTGAGAAAGGGAACTACCCAACAGAACCCCACTCATACCGGGCAACAGTAATACCCATTCGGCCCAAACACTAAAGCATTCACCCTTTAATAACTAACATCTGGCGCTTGCACCCAGAGCAATATTAGCCTACTATTCGCCGTTTTCCCCGCAACAGGTGCGGGTGAATGGATAATTTTTTGAGGCAAACATGAAAGCGGATACCCACCCTGAATACAACGAGATTAAAGTGAACTGTAGCTGTGGTAATGAGTTCGCCACCTCCTCCACACTGGGTAGAGATCTGCATATCGAAGTCTGCTCAGCCTGCCACCCTTTCTACACAGGTAAGCAGAAGATGATGGATACAGCCGGTCGCGTAGATAAGTTCCGCAAGCGGTATGCCCGCTGATCCAAACCCGGACACATTATGCTTTAATAAAAAGCGCCTCCTAGTGAGGCGCTTTTTTATTGCGCATCTATAATTCCAATGCAAATCATTAAGTAATCAAAAAAACTGTCGCCATAATGCTAGGCTTACTAATATAAAAACCAACGGCCGGAATGAGTCCGCTGCAACCTAATTGAGATATACCCGAGGAGCATCGATATGGAAAAAGAACACGTAACTCTTACCGTCAATTCTGACGGCACATCAATAGAGCTTCCCGTATTGGAAGGCAGCGTAGGCCCCAAAACATTTGATGTGACTTCTGTATATAAAAAGACAGGGATGTTTACATTTGACCCTGGATTTATGGCAACTGCCAGCTGCCGCAGCACCATTACTTATATTGATGGTGAAAAAGGTATCCTCCGCTACCGTGGGTATCCCATTGAACAGCTGGCCGAACACAGTAGCTTTCTGGAAGTATCCTATCTGCTACTCTATGGCGAGCTACCCTCTGTAGACGAGCTAAAGAATTTTGAATACATCATTGGTCATCACACAATGATCAATGAATCGCTTCAGATGTTTTATCGGGGCTTCCGCTACGATGCTCACCCAATGGCAACCATGGTGGGAGTGGTTGGCTCTCTCTCAGCTTTCTATCATGATTCACTCGATATCCATGATGCCCGTCATCGTGAAATATCTGCCCACCGACTGATTGCAAAGATGCCAACCATTGCGGCCTACAGCTATAAAAGGCACAAAGGGGAACCATTCATCTACCCGCAAAACAATTTGGACTATACCTCTAATTTTATGCGCATGATGTTTGCCACCCCCTGTGAGGAATTTGAGCCAAACCCTATTGCAGCAAAAGCACTGGATAAGCTATTTATTTTACATGCCGACCATGAACAAAATGCCAGTACCTCAACCGTACGTATTGCTGGCAGCTCAGGGGCTAACCCCTTTGCCTGCATTTCAGCAGGAATTGCATCTCTGTGGGGGCCAGCTCATGGTGGTGCAAATGAAGCCGTACTCAATATGCTTGATGAAATTGGAGATGTATCCAATGTCGATAAGTATGTAGCCAAAGCTAAAGATAAAAATGACCCTTTCCGACTTATGGGGTTTGGCCACCGGGTTTATAAAAATCATGACCCTCGGGCAACCATCATCCGAAAGGTCTGTCATGAAGTGCTGGAAGATATGACGGACACTGGTAACAGTCCGCTGTTTGAATTGGCAATGAAGCTCGAAGAGATTGCCTTGAAAGACGACTATTTTATTTCACACAAGCTCTATCCCAATGTCGATTTCTACTCGGGCATTATCTACCGGGCACTGGGTATACCCATGAATATGTTTACAGTGATGTTTGCTATCGCCCGAACAGCAGGTTGGGTAGCGCATTGGACGGAAATGATTGGGGATCCAGATCACCGTATTGCACGTCCTCGCCAACTTTATTTAGGCCCTGCTGAACGGCCATACGTGCCACTGGATAAAAGAACCTAACTAACCCTTTTCCATTAACTCCTGCAGCTGGCTTAACGAGGCTCGCTGCAGGGGTCTATCCCCCAAAGGCCCTAAGGGCGACTGCCGCAAAGCTTCCAATGGAAAAAGTGTAAGCTCTACTTCTGTCTCTCCTGCATAAAAACTGCACACTGGATAAACACGCTTTACATCACCTTTGTAATGGAGTATTTTTTTTCCATCATGCCAAGGGATCTGTTGATCCAACAGAAACAGGATCACCTCTTCTGTAGTCTCTACAAATAGGTGCAGTTGTACTTTATTATCGGGCTCAGCTGTACCGGTCAGTACTGGCCCAACCAAACGGGGATTGAAACATGCCAGGGTTTTCATTGCCGCCATAGCCTGTTGACGCAAATCATTCAGCACAACAGGTTGCTGCCCACGCTGAAACAGTGACTGGTGCACTTTTAGCGCCTGCTCAATCTCCTCTTCAGTGGGCAATTCAAACCGACCTGTAACACCCAATTTCTCTGCAGCTTTTCGGCGGGCAATTCGAACGTCCTGACATAATCCATCAGCCAGGATACGCGCTGTTTCATTGGCAATGTATTGGCGTAGATTGCCATTACTTCTATTGTGAGACACGGACTAAAAAATTTCCCCAGCAGCATCAGGAACGGAGGACTCAGAATCATCCCCCAAATTCATACCCGGCATAGCCTGCTCTTTAGGAGCATTTGCGGCTCGAAATACCTCAAATATTGCATCCTGTTGATCTACACCTGCTCGTTTACCCGTACGCGGGTCAATTCGCACCGTGACCATGCCTGGTGGCATCTGTAACGGATGCTCTGGAACATCTTTCAGCGCAACCTTCATGTAATCAATCCAGGCTGGCAAAGCGGCTCTACCACCCACCTCACCTCTACCCAGTGGTTTGGATGAATCAAATCCTACCCAGGCAATAGCTACCAAATCAGGGTGAAAGCCATTGAACCAGGCATCACGCTGGTCATTTGTGGTTCCTGTTTTTCCAGCCAGGTCATCCCGCCCCAGCACCAGTGCCTTCCTACCTGTGCCTCGCTTGATGACATCCTGCATCATGGAATTCATCAGATAGTGGTTCGCTGGGCTAATCGCTCGTGGCGCTATGTTCTGAAGTGGGCCTTCAAACTCTGCATCAGCCATGCCATCTCTTTGCTCAAGCATGCAATCTTCACATACTCGAAGCGGTGTAGCTTTATAGACAACATTGCGCTGCCCATCTTCAATATGCTCAATAAAATTGGGCTTTACCCGATAGCCACCATTGGCGAGTACCGAGTAACCCATGGCCATCTGCAGTGGCGCTACTGCACCACTTCCCAGTGCCAACGAAAGGTTGCGTGGCAAGTCCGTTGGATCAAAGCCAAATTTTTCTGCCTGCTCCAGCGCCCGATCAACTCCAATAGCACGTAATAGGCGGATTGAGACCAAGTTTCTGGATTTGGTCAGTGCAAAACGCAAACGGGTAGGACCAAAAAATTTGCCACTGTAGTTTTCAGGCCGCCAGGCACTTTCCAGACCTGGATCATCAAATACCACCGGCGCATCATTGATCAAGCTGGCAGCTGTGTAGCCTTCATCCAGTGCCGCTGAATAGATAATGGCTTTAAAGCCTGATCCTGGTTGGCGCTTAGCCTGAATGGCCCGATTAAATTTACTATTGTAGAAATCAAACCCACCAACCACGGCAATCAGTGCGCCATTATTTGGATCAACCGAAATCAACGCCCCCTCTACCGCAGGAATCTGAGACAAGTGCCACTCTGGCTCTACCTCTGTCCCTCTATTTTGAACACGGATCAAATCCCCTGCCACCAGGATCTCTCCAGCCTCCTTGGGTGCTGGCCCACGTCGGTTTTCATTGACGTAGGATCTGGCCCACTTCAGCCCATCCCATTCAATCTCAATATACTTACCTGTGCCCAGATAGACGGTTGCAGACTGTTCTGACACATGCGTAACCAAACCGGCCCACAACATCCCAACGATTTTCTGATCGCTTAAAAATTCATCCCACTCCTGCTCGGTGGCTACTTCCGTCAAATCCAGATGCTGTGTTACACCACGAAATCCATGCCGCCGATCATAGGCAATCAGTGCCTTGCGTACCGCTTTATTGGCTGCCTTCTGTAGTCGACTATCCAGCGTGGTATAGACCTGATAACCCTGGGTGTAGGCATCATTACCAAAACGCTCAACCAGATCAGCACGCACCATCTCTGCAAAATATGAGGCCTCAATCTCTGGTTTTGGGGTATGCAGTGAGGCAGTAGTTGGCACATTAACAGCTAGGTTATATTCACTTGATTTAATGTATTCCAGCTTTACCATGCGTCTCAGCACATAATTGCGCCGTTCCATCGCTCTCTTTGGATTGGTCAGTGGATTGTTACTAGATGGCGCTTTAGGCAAGCCAGCAATTGTGGCAATTTCTGGTAATGACAGCTCATCCACCCGCTTGCCATAGTAGACCTGAGCAGCCGCACCCACGCCATATGAGCGGTGCCCCAGATAGATCTTATTCAGGTAGAGCTCAAATATCTCCTGCTTTTCCAATTCAGCCTCAATGCGGAACGCAAGAAAGATCTCCTTAAGCTTACGTATGTAGGTTTTCTCTGGCGTAAGGAAAAAATTCCTGGCCACCTGCATGGTAATGGTACTGCCTCCCTGTCGACGATGACCACTTTGCACCAATTTAAGCACAGCACGCAAAATACCTTTATAATCCACCCCTGGATGCTGAAAAAAACGGTCATCCTCAGCAGCAAGAAATGCCATCACCATTTGATCAGGGATCTCACCATATGAAAGAGGGACACGGCGCTTCTCTCCAAATTCAGCAATCAAACGACGATCACGGCTGAAAATTCTTAACGGCACCTGCAGACGGACATCCCGCAGACTTTCAACCGATGGCAAATCAGGCTCAAGATAATAATAAGCTGCGACGATAGAGGTAACACCGGCAATAAAACCAAAGCATGCGAGTATTACTCCAATTTTAATCAATCTAATGAGCCGCTTCATGCACCTTGTCACAGTTTTTTTGGATGGGACACCCCAGAATAAGAGGGTAGAGAAGG
>Ga0316190_10001942_pt1 | contig 15025 bp, 11 predicted proteins | sample Eddworburrow2_MG_FD_204929 | JGI IMG/M metagenome (GOLD analysis project Ga0316190, IMG submission 204929) | Coastal sediment microbial communities from Maine, United States - Eddy worm burrow 2 | ecosystem: Environmental > Aquatic > Marine > Coastal > Sediment | place: USA: Maine | collected... | reverse complement strand
TGCTGGACTTTTTCATTGGCAGAATGAATGATATTTTCTCCTCGCCGCTGGCATTGACTGTTTCCAAGAGCCTGATTTCTTCCCTGCTGATTTCAGTTGTGCTGGTGATGATAGCACTGGTAAGGCCGTTCAAGGACAAGCTCAGCGGTCGTGCCTATGGCTGGCCGGTCTGGGTGCGCACTCCTATATTGATAATGGCCATTTTCATCATTGCTGCAGCCCTGTTCGGCTACATAGGTCTTGCCCGGTTCGCGGCCGCGCAAATCGTCGTCACCGCTGCCATTTTGGCCACCATGTATATCGGGGTTCAATCAGGTCAGGTTCTGGCGGCCGAAGGCGCGTTTCCGCAATCAGTGATTGGAAGTCGCATCAAGGCGAAGTTCTCCTTGAATGACACGACGCTGGATCAGCTTGGCCTGCTGTTCAGCTTTATCATTTATGCAGTTGTTTTCATTATTGGTTTGCCGTTGCTGTTGTTGCAGTGGGGCTTCAATCAGCTCGATATTCAGACGTGGTTGTATCGTATTCTGACCGATATCCGAATTGGCAACATTTCAATCTCCTTGCTTGGAATCCTGTTGGGCTTTGGTGTGTTCGTTGTCGGATTTCTGTTTACGCGCCGGGTTCAGCATTGGCTTGACGGCTCGGTCATGGCGCGCAGCCGTGTCGATATTGGTGTTCGAAACTCAATTCGCACTATCGTCGGTTATGTTGGTATTGCGCTGGCTGCGGTCATCGGCCTGTCAGCGGCCGGATTTGACCTGTCCAGTCTGGCCCTGGTGGCGGGCGCCCTGTCACTGGGCATCGGTTTTGGGCTGCAGAACGTTGTTTCCAACTTTGTTTCCGGCCTGATACTGCTGGCCGAACGTCCGTTCAAGGTAGGCGACTGGATTGTGACCGGAAATACCGCGGGCTTTGTGAAGAAGATTTCCGTGCGTGCCACCGAAATCGAGACATTCCAGAACCAGACGGTCATTCTGCCCAATTCCGACCTTATCAACCAGCCCGTCGGCAACTGGACCCACCGCAACCATCGCGGCCGTATCGAAATACCCGTCGGTGTCGCATACGGCACCAAGCCACGCATTGTGCACGCCCTGCTGCTCGACATCGCCAGCAGTCATCCTCGGGTGATGAAGGTCCCGGCTCCAACCGTTGTATTTATGGGTTTCGGCGACAATTCGCTTGATTTTGAAGTGCGCGTGCACGTACCGGAGGTTATCGACGGAGTTGGCATCGCCACTGAGTTGCGTTTCCAGATCGTGGAGGCATTCGAACGCGAGGGCATTGCCATTCCGTTCCCGCAGCGCGACGTCAATCTCAAATTGCAGGACATTGAGGCGTTGGCCGACGCAATCGACAAAGTGAACCGCAACAAGAAGCGACCGTCCACGGCGGGAACGTGAACATATCCGTTCATTTGCCGTTCACATGGGATTTGCGATAGTAAGTCATGGAGATTGAAAATCGTGGCGCTGGTTCCATCCACACCCACCCACAATTCCGGGGAAATGAGCATATGTACAAGACCATAATACTGACATCAGTCATGCTGGCCTTTGGGACCGGACTGGCGAACGCTGCTACCGTCACCAACAAGGACCGCGGGGCCATCATGATTGTGGTGACAGAAGGCGGCCAGAAAACCGAGGTGGGCATTGCGCCCGGCCAGAGCGTCAATGTGTGCGGCGGCGGCTGCTTCGTAACCATGCCAAACGGCGACCGGGAAACGCTCTCCGGAGGCGAAACAGTGGAAATTTCCGGCGGCAAGGCATCAGTCAAATAAATTTTCGGTTCCTGCAGCGTCGTGGGTTCATGTGAACCCCTGTTGCTCTAGTTCGGACTTGATGGCTGGATGTTCAGCAGACCGGAATTTTGCGGTTTGATGATTGCGGCGTCTGGAATTTCAAGCGGGATGCTTTCTTCGATCAGGTCTTTCAGGCGTTGCTGTTCTATGGTGATCGCGCGGCTGCCGGCGCCTTCTCTGGCATTGACGCGTTCTTCTTCCTGGAGGGCACGGCGTGCAGCGGCTTCTCTTGCCTCTAGCAGCTTGCGTTCGCGCTCTGCTTCGCGTGCTGCTTGCTGTTCACGATACAGGCGTTCTTCCTCGAGGAGGCGCTGCTCTTGGCGTTGCAGTTCCTCAAGCCGGTCCATGCCCTTTTGCAACAAGCTGACCACAATCCAGGATTTCAGCGCGGAGGTGTCATAGGTGCGGTTGAGTGACAGCGGATGACCTGCAAGACGCATGGCGATGCCGGGCACCTCAGCGGTGCTGCTTTTCTGTTTGAGCGAAATATCCGCGCGCGCCTTGTGTGCGCTGAAGTCTGCAGACAGGCGCATGGCGCCGCTGGCAGATTCAGTGCTGATCGGGATGCTGCCGGTTCTCAAACTGCCATTCTGCAAGGTTACGTCAGCCGGCCTGGCGTTCACAACCGTGCCGCCTTGCGACAGCGCTGAGTTGATGGTGTCGTCAATTGAGTTCACATTCTCAATTACCGCGAGACGGCGGGTTACACCGGCCAAATTGAACCTGGGCAATGTCAGTGATGCCGGCACTATGCGTCCGTTTCCGGTTAACTGGCTGACGAGGCCGCCGGGCGAACGCCCTTCGCCGTCAAAATCCAGTTGCAGGCCGATATCCCCGCTGATCGCACCCTGGCCGTCCACGGTCTGCAACAGGTCCGCCAGCGCCAGCGTGGCATCAAGTTTTCCGGACAATTTGAGCAGGGGGCCGGCATTCTCAGCGGCCACGAACATTGAAAACCGGCGCTCGGAGCTGGCGTTTCCGGTAATGCTGAAATTCACCGTCTCTTTGCTGGCGCGTTTTAAATCAGCGCGCGCGCTGCTCAATGCGAGGCCTGGCAGGAGCGCTGCGCGTTGCGCTGCAATCGTAAGGGACCGGTTGAGCCACCCCAGCCGGGTCGCGTCAAAGGTGCCGGCTGCGCGAACCGGCCGGCCTCCGGCCGGCATGACCATGCTGGATGCGAGCCAGCCAAGATCGAGGGTCTGAACCGTCAACTCGCCGTCGATGAGCGGTGCCGTGATGTTGCCTGTCACCGTCGCCTTGCCGGCTATCGTGTTGAGCGGCATGGTTGCCTTCAGGTTTGACAGCTTGATCATGCCCGGGGTTATGACGGCATCTGCGTCCGCGGCAAATTTTCGGTCGATCTCCACCGGCCATGCCGGCACGGCAAGGCCGACTGCCGACGCCAGGGGAGTGATATCTGCAGCCGCCAGTTTTACGGTTCCGGCTGCGCTGATGCCACCTTCCGGGCTGACCGTGACGCCACCGTCAAACCCCAGGGTACTGGACAGTAGTGACAGTTCCGATGTGCCGGTGAGGGCGGAAGACGGCTTTCCGGCAAAGGCCAGATTCAATTTTGCGGGCTCGTTGCCTCCGGCAAGAGCCTGAAGCCCGGCAAGCGCAAGCAGGCCCTGGCTGGTGGTTCCGGTGGCAGAAGCAGTGATCTGGGTGTCGCCGTCACGCCATTCAGCGAACTTGCCGTCGAAACCACCTGAAAGCGCTATTTCAGCACCGGCCGCCTTGCCGTTTGCGGCTATGGTGAATTTGTTGATGGCGCTGCCCGTGCTGACTTCACCCAGTACCTTGAGGTCGACCGGGCCAAGACGCCTGGCCCACGGCGTGGATGCGAGATCTGCATCCATCACGCCAATCAGGCGCAGGAAGGGACGAGGGTCGGTTGCCTTGAAATCACCCGACACGGATCCGGTTATACCTTCCTCGGGAAAGTTCAGTACGCCGGCAATGTCCAGGCGCGCATCGCCGATACCGCCGATCTCGATGGTGCGAAGTTCCACGGCACCTTCGGACATGTCCACGTCAATCGCGATGTCCTGCGCTTCAACGCCACGCAGCACCAGGGTGTCGGTCTGGATGGTGATGTGGGCATCGCCGAAGGCCAGGGCGTTTGCCGCCAGATCGGTCAGACCGGCAATTGTTCCATCTTCGATGGCACTGGTCGAAAATCCGCGAGGGGCATAGCGATCCACATTGATGGAGTCCGCCAGCAACCGAATGCTCAGGGATGGACTGTCACCACGATAAAGGCTGAATGAACCGGTGGCGCTGGCATCATCCAGACTGGCTTTCATTCCCGTCAGGCGAAGTGCGACAGGTGTCCAGCCCACCAGGCTGCGCAGTTTGGCGCGGCCACGGGTGCCGGACCAGACCTGTTTTGTTGCCTTTGCCCTGTCCGGAGCGGCCCAGATCACAAATTCACGCAGTGAGCCTGACTGAACTTCAAGCTCACCTGCCAACTGCGGCAGCCCGTCGGTATCGGCCGGCAACACTACCCCGGCGAAGCGTGCCCTGGTCTGTCCCGGTAAGCTGGCAGATGCCTCTGTAATGCGCATTGCCTGTGGTGTGATGTCGCCGCTCAGGCGGGCTTTTGAGAGCGTTTCACCTCCGGTGATCAGGCTGGTAATGCCGGCGTCGAAACGGATCTGCGTATTTGACGGCAGGGCCTCCAGCAGGTTCGACACTGCATAAAGCTGATCACCACTGCCAAGTTCTGCAAACACGTTGCGCCCGACCAACTGATCCAGATCGACGGATGCTGCTTCAAGCCTGGTTGTCACAACAAATCGTGAGCCGAGCTTCACCGATGCCTCGCCGGTCATAAGGTTGCGTCCGGTAAGGTCGTTTGCCGGAACCACCTGGATATTGTCGAGTTTCACCAAATCGAAATCTGCGGTGACATCGCCGGACACGCGAACCTGCAGGTTGGCGTTCAGTTGGTTGGCCTTGCCATTGGGCTGGCGGGCAGGTTGAACGGTAACCTGGCCGGTGACCTTGCCATCATCACGCAGTGTTTCACCGTCGAACGCCCACATGAAACCCGCATCGCCGCGAGGTGATATCGCTGCTGATACTTTCAGCGGTTCGCCTTTACGGTATTTGCTGGTTGAAACCGTCAACGCCAGGGGAGAGCCGGACTGTATGGCGGTTATATCTGCCCGCCACGGCCCATCAAGCGCAGGCGCCTTGAGCCGTCCCTCGACACTGGTCATTTCGGACAATCCGCCACGCCTGCCGTCGCCGAAAAAAATCCGTCCGTCGATTATGTCGATACCCGCCACCGCCACCTGGTCAGCCCCGGGAAGACCGACAATCGAGTGGGTCGGGTTCAATTTCCAGCTGACACCTCCGGCAGCCAGCCGCTCTAAAGAGACAACCGGGCGAACCAGTGTCAGTTTGCGCACAGACAATTGCCCCGACAACAATGGCGCAGCCGCAATTTCTGCGTCCACTTTTTCAATCTGCACCATATCCGCCAGCATCGAACCAGGCGGATTGGCAACCCGGACATTGGCCGCGGTGAGGCGAGGCCAGGGAAACAGTCTGACGGTAACCGGCCCGTCAATGGTGACCTGCCGGCCAATCAACAGGCTTGCCTGACGCTGGAAATCCGCCTTGTAGCTGTTCCAGTTCACCAGCAATGGGCCGACGCCAAGTGCGCCTGCCACAAGGATCATCAGGATGCCCAAAATCAGAAGCGGTGATCTCACGATATTCACGGATAGGTACCGGCCCACAGAAATGATTGGTCAACAAATTTCAACAACGTCACTGGCAGCTGATCGCTTTCAAGGTACTAGAGCAGCTTGACGAATTCAATTGAACCCATGCTGCTCTAGGGCAATATCTTGCCCGGGTTCATGATGTTCTTCGGATCGAGTGCCTGTTTGATAGACCGCATGACGGCAACGCCGGGTCCATGTTCTGCTTCCAGAAACTTCCGCTTGCCCGAGCCGATACCATGTTCGCCAGTGCAGGTTCCGTCCATGGCGATGGCGCGCATGGCCAGCCGGTACAGGAACTCTTCGGTGGCTTTGACCTCAGCGGCGTCATCGCGGTCACAAAACAGCACGACGTGAAAATTTCCGTCTCCGACATGACCGAGTATGGGGCCGTACAGACCGTGTTTGTCCAGGTCCTTGCGGGTTTCCTCAACGCATTCGGCAAGTCTTGAAATGGGTACGCACACATCGGTGCCCAGCGATTCCTTGCCCGGCACCATGGACTTGATCGCCCAATAGCCGTCATGACGAGCCTGCCACAGCTTGTGGCGGTCTTCTTCATTGGTGGCCCAGTCGAACGGTCCGCCGCCAAGTTCGTCCGCGATTGCTGCAAATGTATCGATCTGCTCGCGTGTACCCGCCTCGGTGCCATGGAATTCCACAAACAAAGTCGGCACTTCCTTCAGGCCGAGATTGGAATAGGCGTTGAAAGCTTTCAGGTTTTCAGCGTCGATCAATTCAACACGCGCAATGGGCACCCCCATCTGGATGCAGGTGATGGCCGCATTACAGGCCGCTTCGATTGATGGGAACGGACATACACCGGCGGCAATTGATTCCGGGATACCATGCAACTTCAGGCAGATTTCCGTAATCACACCCAGCGTGCCTTCAGATCCGACCATGAGGCGGGTCAGGTCATATCCGGCGGATGATTTCTTGGCGCGGCGCGCGGTGCGCACAATCTCGCCATTTGCCATGACAGCGGTCAGTGACAGAACATTGTCGCGCATGGTGCCGTAGCGCACGGCATTTGTGCCGGATGCGCGGGTGGCGGTCATGCCGCCAAGCGACGCGTCGGCGCCCGGGTCAATGGGAAAGAACAGGCCCTGGTCGCGAATATACTCATTGAGCTGTTTGCGGGTGACACCGGGCTGCACACGCACATCAAAATCCTGCGTGTTTACTTCAAGAACCTCGTTCATATTGTTCATATCTATGGAAATACCGCCATGCGGACAGGTGATGTGGCCTTCCAGTGATGTGCCGGTACCGTAGGGAATGACCGGCACCTCGTACTTTGAACATATCTGCACGACCTTCTGCACTTCTTCGGTATTGTTGATGAAAGCAACGGCATCGGGCGCATGGCCGGGATTCCAGGTCGTGTCCTTGCCGTGCTGGTCACGAACGGCCTGCGATGTCGATACCCTGTCGCCCAGAACCTCGGTGATTTCGGCGATAGCCTGTGACACCGAATTGCGGCGCTGCATGGTTTGAACTGACATGGCTGTTTCCATCCTGATTTCGAAGTCCGGTTTGGGACTCCACGTATCCTGCCGCTTGTACTATACCGGGTCTTGGGATTTGCGCACTAGTTTTACGGTCACAATCGCGAGCATTTGGAGCAAATAACATAATGACGGATTATGGACGGCCCTTTGTTGGCAGCATCAAGACAGTTGAGGACGACTGGATCGACTATAATGGCCATTTCAATATGGCCTATTACGGGGTCCTGTTCGATCGCACCTGCGATGAGGCGTTTGAACTGGTGGGCCTGGGGCTGGAATATCTGAAATCCGGAGCGTCATTTTTCACACTCGAGGCACACACGACTTACGTTCGTGAACTTCATGCCGACCACAAGGTCAGGGTAACGGTGCAGTTGCTGGATTACGATTCGAAGCGGATGCATTACGTTCAGGAGATGTTTCACGCCGACGATGGCTGGCTGTCGGCCACCATGGAAGCCATCTGCATGCATGTGGACATGGAAGCCAAAAAGTCAGCCCCGTTTCCCGACCCCATCCTGAACCGGATTGCCGCCATGCATGAAGCGCACGCAGGCTTACCCGTCCCGCCGCAGGTGGGTCATAAAATCGGGATCATCAGGAAGTAACCTGCCGTAACCCTTGCATCACCCCGGGCTAACATGTTGAAGTCTTTTGCGATTGGGGCTGAAACACAAAAAAGCGTGGGGCTCGCCTATGGGCGAACTGCGGGACAGGGTACTTGCAACGCTGGGTGAACTCACCCTGCCGCAATTGCGTGCATTCTGGGCGGCGCGGCACCCGCTTGTGTGGGCGCTTGCGCTCACCATTGGCGTGGTTGGCGCGTTTGCCATTCTGGGCTTCAGGCTGGGCATTGGCTATGTCCAGTGGCTGTGGCTCGGCAACGCCAGCGAAAATGTAGTGGGCACGCTTGCCGGTTTTCGGGCGCCATGGGTGGTTGTGGCCGGGCCAACGCTGGGTGGACTGATTGTCGGCCTGATTATCTGGAAAGTCATCAAGGAGCGCCGTGCGCACGGCATAGCCGATGTGATTGAGGCCGGTGCGCTGCACAGGGCCGACATTTCGTTGCGCGCCGGACTGGCTTCGGCCGTTGCATCCGCAATCTCCATCGGGTGCGGTGCAAGTGTGGGCCGTGAAGGGCCGGCAGTGCATCTTGGCGCGACAGTTGCGGCTTTTCTCGACCGGAAGTTCAACCTGTCGCCTGCCGCGCGCCGGGTCCTGCTGGCATCGGGGGCGGCTGCTGCGGTGTCCGCCAGCTTCAACGCGCCGATCGCAGGTGTGTTGTTTGCCCATGAGGTGATCCTCGGCCATTTCGCCTTGTCGGCTTTTGTACCAACCGTGCTGGCCGCCGTCGCGGCAACGCTTATCACCCGGATCTGGCTGGGAGATTTTCCGGCATTCATATTGCCGGAACAACATATTGCCTCCTACTGGGAGTTTCCCGCATTTGCACTGCTCGGCGTCGTGTGCGGGCTGGTGGCCGTGTGTTTTCAATTGACCGTCATGACGGCGGATTGGAGTGCCCGGCGCTATACCATGCCGTTGTGGTTGCGCCCGGCGCTTGGCGGCCTGGTTGTGGGCATGATGGCGCTGACCGTGCCGCAGGTATTGGGTGTCGGCTATGAGGCCACCAACCTGGCGATCAAGGAAAGTTACGGCCTGGGCTGGTTGCTGATACTGCTGGTCGCCAAGACGGTGGCTACCGCTATTTCCATGGCCAGCAGATTCGGCGGCGGGGTCTTTTCACCGTCATTGTACATCGGCGCCATGGCCGGCGGTGCGTTTGGCATAATCGCCGGCAGCGCCGTGCCTGAATATGCGTCCAATTACGGTGTCTATGCATTGCTCGGCATGGGAGCTGTTGCAGGTGCCATACTTGGTGCTCCGATTTCCACAGCCCTTATCGTGTTTGAATTGACTGGCGGCTATGAGTTGACCATCGCGCTGCTGTTGTCGGTGTCCATCGCTTCGATGATCATGCAGGGGCTGTTGGGCAAGAGCTTCTTTGACTGGCAGTTGTCGCAGCGCGGCGTCTTCTTGCGAGAAGGCTCGCATTTGCGGATTGTGCGAACCTCGACAGTGGATGATTTCATGACACCACTCACGCCGCAGGAGAAAGAAGAACCGCCGGAACTGTTTGACCGCCCGCGCCTGATCCCGTCCGACACCCTCGAAATGGCGCTCAGGACGCTCGACGAAGGCGGTTATACGCGGCTTGCCGTGCTCGACAAGCGCGTGGATGGTGTGCTGCTTGGCTGGGTCGATCAGGTCGAGGCGCTGGCTGCCTACAACAAGGCCTTGATTGAGGCGAATGTGGAAGAACACAAGTAACGGTTGTTTGCCATTGATCAAATTGCGTTTATCGTCCTGCGCGCACAGATCATTATGTTTGAAAATCCAAAGCTGCTTCCAAGGCTTATCCGATGAATGACGACATCAGGGCAAAGTACAAAGGCTCCTGGATAGAGCGGCTGGTGACGCTCGGCACCGATGGCTGGTACGGACAGGACAAGCTTGGTCTGATCGTGGCCAATGTGACCGGATACCTGGCATCACTGTCGTCTTTGGGTTTTGCTGCGACCTATGCCATGCATGAATTGCATTCGCTGATGCCGCTGGTCATCGGCAATCTGGTCTCCGCAGTCTGCACGGCGATGACGCCGGCGTTTCACCGCTTCGGCCGCATCGCGGCTGCCTTGTGGCTGACAGCGGTGTTTTTTGTGTCGCTGACCTGGTTTACCAGTCTGCTGGGCCGTGATTCCGGTGTCGCGCTGAACCTGATCGGCACATCGGCTGTGGCCTTCGCCATCCTCGGGCTGGAGCGGGTCAAGCTGGTGGCATTGATCAGTGCGGGAGGCGCTGCGCTGATTATCGCAAGCTGGATGTTATGGCCGCAAACAGCCCAGGGCATTCATGATGACGCGGCCTTCATGGAGCAGACTTTTGCATCTGCCATCGTGTCTATCATGGCGATCACCTTCGTGGTGATCTACTATGCTTTCTACCTCACACGGCAAGCGCAGGCGCGCCTGCAGGAACTCATGAAATCCATGATGCCGGATGCCATCGCCGAGCGCCTGATGGCCAATGACGGCGAGACAATCGCCGAGGCGCACGAGCATGTGGTGGTGCTGTTTACAGATATTGTCGGGTTCGTGGAAATGTCGAACCGGCTGGGTGCTGTACGGGTGGTGGCGTTGCTGGATGACATGTTCCGGCAGTTTGATTCACTTGCCGCCGAGCACGGTGTCGAGAAAATCAAGACCATCGGTGACGCCTATATGGCAGTGGCCGGCGTGCCGTCGCCGGTCTACCAGCCTGAAGATGCAATGGCGCGGTTTGCCAAAATGATGCTGCACGTTGTCGGTGACGTGGGCGACCGTCATGGCGTGGACCTGGAAATGCGGATCGGCATGGCATCCGGCCCGATAATGGCGGGTGTCGTCGGCAAATCCAAATACTCCTACGATGTGTGGGGGGCCGCGGTGAACCTTGCTGCACGGCTTGAGAACATCGGCACACCAGGATGCGTCGTCACAACCGGCGACATCAAGGTGGTCCTGCAAAAGGATCATCAGTTTGAACGCGCCGGATCAGTTGAACTGAAAGGCTTTGGCAAAGTGGCCATCTGGCGCATGGATTGCCCTGTCAGCGCGCGCTAGATCAGGATGATTTCAAAGTGATAGAGCAACATGGGTTCACTTGAACCCATGTCGCTCTAGTAGGGTATTTCCCCGATCGCGGCATGTCCGGGATTGAAGGCGATCAGCCCGGCAAGTTCACGGGGCGACTCCAAGGGGTGTCGGTGGTTAGACGGCTGCAGCGAACAGCCATCAAATCTCGCCGGTGCGGGTGGCCTGAAGGACTGCAACCCTGAGCGCGCTGGACAGGTTGGTGCGGCCGCGCGCTTCGTCTATGGCGGCAACCAGTCCGGCCAGCGACATGTCACGCACTGTTGCCAGCGCATTGAGGGCGTCCCAGAATTCCGGCTCAAGTGACAGGCTGGTGCGATGGCCTGCGATGGTCACCGACCGCTTTATCGGTCCCTGGGGTGGTTCACTCATCGTCTTTGTCGAGCTTGTGTCCGTCCAGATGTAAGTGTGCCTTGGTCTTGCGGGTTGTGCTGAGCAGTTTGTCTGCCTTGGTGCGCCCGAACTTGGCGCGGTTCTCCTCTGCCTGCCTGGCCTTGTCAGTGCGGGCCCTGGCTTTGCGGAACTGGTTCAGGTTGGTGACTTTGGCCATGGCAGCGCTACTTCGGGCCTATCATGTCTTCCGGTTTTACGATCCTGTCGAAGTCTGCCGCATCGATACCGGCGGCAATTGCCTCCTCACGCAGTGTGGTACCGTTCTTGTGAGCGGTCTTGGCGATTTTTGCAGCAAGGTCGTAGCCGTATTTGGGCGCCAGTGCGGTGACCAGCATCAGCGACCGGTTGAGGCCGGCCTTGATGTTGTCCTTGCGCGGCGTGATGCCGGCAACGCAATTGTCGGTGAATGACACAGCCGCGTCGGACAGCAGCCGGACAGACTGCAGGAAATTATAGGCCATCACCGGATTGAACACGTTGAGTTCGAAATGCCCCTGCGATCCGGCAAATGTCAGTGTGGCATTGTTACCGAACACCTGCACGCAAACCTGCGTCAGGGCCTCGCACTGGGTCGGGTTGACCTTGCCTGGCATGATGGAAGACCCCGGCTCGTTTTCCGGCAATGCCAGTTCACCCAGGCCGGAGCGCGGTCCGGACCCCAGGAAGCGGATGTCGTTGGCAATCTTGAACAGGGATGCAGCGACGGTGTTGATGGCACCATGGGCCATGACCATTGCGTCATGGGCTGCAAGAGCCTCGAACTTGTTCGGCGCGGTCTTGAATTTGAGCTTGGTGATGCCGGCTATGTTTGCCGCCACCAACTTGTCAAAGCCTTTGGGTGCGTTGAGGCCGGTTCCAACCGCAGTGCCGCCCTGGGCAAGCTCCATGAGGGCAGGCAGTGTCTGTTCAATCCGCACGATGCCGTTTTCAACCTGCTTGGCATAACCGGAAAATTCCTGGCCAAGGGTGATCGGGGTTGCGTCCTGGGTATGGGTGCGGCCGATCTTGATTATTTTTTCCCACTGTTTTGCCTTGCGCGCCAACGCCTTGTGCAGGTGTTTCAGAGACGGCAGCAGGTCACGTACCACCTGTTCGGCGCATGCGACGTGCATCGCCGTGGGGTAGGTGTCGTTTGACGACTGGCTCATATTGACGTGGTCATTGGGGTGTACGGGGTCTTTTGACCCCATCGTGCCATCCAGCATTTCGATGGCGCGGTTGGAGATCACTTCGTTGGCGTTCATGTTGGACTGGGTGCCGGAACCGGTCTGCCAGACGACCAGCGGGAAGTGATCGTTGAGCTTGCCGTCGATGACCTCCTGGGCCGCCTTGATGATTGCGTTGCCGCGCTTCTTGTCCAGTTGGCCGAGCTTCATGTTGGCTTCGGCGCAGGCGCGCTTGACAATGCCCAGCGCCCGCACGACCGGCAAGGGCTGTTTTTCCCAGCCGATCTTGAAATTCCCCAGGGAGCGCTGTGCCTGGGCACCCCAGTAGCGGCTGCTGTCTACTTCAATTGGACCAAAGGTATCGGTCTCGGTGCGGGTGTTGGCCATGGTCTGTGTGCTCCGTCGGAAATAACATTGTGGCTGTTGGAGCGAGCATTTAGCACGGCTGCTAGCTGAGTCCAATCTCCTCGAGCCAAATCGGGTTGGTCCAGGCGCATTTACCGGCCTCATCGCGGATCACCACCCGCAACCATTTCGACGGCGGGCATTTGAGCCAGCTATTGTCGAGCTTGACCAGGTCGAGCGTCACGCGCGTCAGTGAACGCCCGGTGCGTGATACCGTGCGCGACGTGCCGCCATTGACGGTAACGGCGTTGACCGGTGAGCACTCGATGGTGAGTTCGGTGCCGTCAAGATCAATTGCATGGATTTGCGGGCCCTGGCTTGAATAGAAACTTCCAGCCTTCAGCGCGTCAAGCAGGGCGTCCGCCTCGAGGCTGTCTGCCTTGACATGCACCCAACCACCAAAAGCGTCATGGTCATGATCCTGGAAATGGGCATCATCGGTTGCAATGCTGGTCAGGCGCCGGTTTTCATTGAGCAGTTGATCGAGCAGATAGAAACCGTCTCCTCGATCGTTTTCCACCGCGCAACCGTGATTGTAGATTTCCACAGCATGGGCACTGTCATTGAGGGCGCGGCCGTCTTCCATGGTGAGTTGAGACCATGCCGGATGGGCGATAGTGACAAATGCTCCGGCTTTTGCGGCGCGCCTGGCCAGTGCCGGGCCGTCTTCATCATCGCCGCAGGGCGCGAAATCCAGAGGCAGACCGTTGGCCAGAATGTGCCAGAGTTCGCCGACACTGGTGGCCGGCGCATGCAGTTCTGCACCTATGATGGTGGTGAAATCGTCCGTGCGCAGGGCCCGTGTGTCGGCGACGGGCCAGTCATAATGGCCGATGAAGTGATCGGTCAGGCTCATGAAGTCATAGCCGGCATCGCGGTAGGCATCGATGACCTGTGCCAGTTCAAGCGCACCATCGGACAAGGTGGAATGAGTGTGAAGATTGCCTCGCCAGAAGCGGCCGGGCCGGGAGAACAGGGATAGAGGAGACATGGTTGCGTATTGCCTCACAACAGATTGATGATTGTGAATACAATCTCTCCTTGCAGCCGTGTGCAACAGAAATATCGTAACCTGCGGTCCTTAAAGAAAAACGCGGCAGGCCAAACCTACCGCGTCTTCAAAATTGTTAATTCAGATGCCAGGTCCTATGGACGGCAATCGCGGCGGCGTACGCAACGACGATATCTGCGTCCTCCACCCCATTCGCGGCGGCAGGCGCGGCGCACTCGGCGGCAGGAACGGGTGTGTGTGCCGTGGTAGTTGTAGTAGCCGGGGCCAATGTAAATGCCGCCCGGACCGATGCCGAATCCACCGCCACACCAGCCATGACGGCGGCAATTGTGCCGTGGGCCTGCTCTGTGAACCAGGGTCAGGCCTTCGATTGTTGTTTGCGCGACTGTGGATTGAGAAAGGTTGCCGGTTGATACCGGTGCTGCCTTTACTCCTGTCATCGCAACCAGAACGGCAAATGTTGCCAAAGTGACTGCGAGGAGGAATTTCTTCATTTTCAAGCTCCTAAGTTTTTCGGATTTTCTCGCTTACCCCAAGCCAGATTAGCCGCGAATCAGAAACTTGTCTCGCGATTTCTTACTTTTTGTTAATGAAAATTCCGCGGGGCGGTGCAGCAGTTGTGCTGCTACTGGATCTTGACCAGTGCACGGCAGGCTTTCGGCAACCACGCCAGCGTTTTGCGCGCAATCGGTTTTTTGCGCGGAATCGGTACGCCGTTGACGATTGTCGGGCGTTTTTTCGCTTTTTTGTAAACGCGCTTTGTCCACGGCTTGTCCGAAAACCAGTAGGCCAGTTCGCCGCCGCAGCCGGTGCCGTCCTTGGGGCGCGGCGCTGCCTGGTTTTTGCACTGTGGTGAGCCGGCCGGGCATTTCATGCGAATATGAAAATGGTAATTGTGGCCCTTGAGGGGGCGTACCTTCGCCAGCCACGCGCCCTTGTTTCCGGCCCAGTCACACAGCGCTTTCTTGATCGGAGGATGAACGAATATCCGGGCCACCTCATTGTAGGATGCGGCACGCTTGATCAGGCGCGCATGGGCTGCGGTCCAGCGTTTGGTGTTGATGCGTTTGCGGTCCAGTGTCATCAGGACTGCCGACTGTGTTTCACGTTCCTTGCGTGTAAGTGTGCGGTCCGGCATGGGGGTCAACCAGATGTCGGCATCCAGGCCTGCCTGGTGTGACGCGTGACCCGACAGCATTGGTCCGCCACGCGGCTGTTGCAGGTCTCCCACCAGCAACCCGTTCCAGCCATCATGTTTCCTGGCCTTAACGGCAAGGCTCTTGACCAGCCTGATGAGTTTCG
>Ga0316190_10001941_pt1 | contig 15034 bp, 13 predicted proteins | sample Eddworburrow2_MG_FD_204929 | JGI IMG/M metagenome (GOLD analysis project Ga0316190, IMG submission 204929) | Coastal sediment microbial communities from Maine, United States - Eddy worm burrow 2 | ecosystem: Environmental > Aquatic > Marine > Coastal > Sediment | place: USA: Maine | collected... | reverse complement strand
AAAATTGGCATGCTGACGCGTCCAGTTTCCGACCTGATAACCAAATGGCAAGGTTTTTATCAACTCGTTACTGAGTCGCTGGGCAGCGAACAAATCATCCAGCTTTAACCGTATGCCTGACACCCGGTCTTCCATCTGAAAGAGTCGTCCAGCATCAGCGATATGTATCAATGCCAGACCGTTGTCATAATCACGCATATCGATTTCAAATATTCCGACGACGGTAAAACGTTTAAGCCGGGGTAGAATACCGACAGCGGTAATCGTAGTCTGCGGTGATACCAGCATGACGTTGTCGCCTTTTTTGACGCCAAGCGTATAGGCCAGTTCACTACCGAGGATAATGCCAAACTCACCGGGCTGAAGCGCCGACATTTGACCATCGATCAGGTGTCGGTCGAGTTCCGATACCTGCGGTTCAAAATCAGGGTCGATGCCACGTATCTGAGTGCCAGCGACGTTACCCCCCTGGCTCAGCATAGCTTGACGGTCAATGAACGGTGCAGCGCCCTCGACCCCTTCATGGCCCAGTAATCGATCAACCATATCGGACCATGCCGGTAAACCGTCAGGCTCATGATGCACTGTTACGTGCGAGACCACGCCAAGAATACGTAAGCGTAGCTCTTTTTCGAATCCATTCATCACCGATAGAACGGTGATCAATGCAGTGACACCAATTGCAATCCCTAACATCGATATCAGGGAATTAAATGAAATAAAATGATTACTTCGCTTCGCAACCGAATAGCGCAATCCAATGAATAATTCTACTGGTTTAAACATGGCCGTATTAAATCATAAATGAGGCTGTCTTGCTTCAATTTATACATTTGTCAGTCAAGATCAAACAACAGGACAAACACAGGTTTAGTCGCCTATCAATTGATTTGCTTATAATAGGTACATTGATTAACCAGACAGCACTGTGGGCATAGCGGTTTTGATTTACATATATCTTTGGCATGTACAACTATCAATGCATGATACTCATTGTATAGACTTGCCCGTATTTTGTTGCTCACCGTTTTAGTATTTCTGCGTCTACACAGATCTTTTTCCAAATCACCCTCGAACCATGCGCGTAATGTCTCATAATTGTTTGAGCTATCGATTAAACCAAGGCGTGAAAATATTCGGCGGGTGTAGGTATCGATGACAAATACGGCACGACCAAAAGCATAGAGCAAGATATCATCCGCAGTTTCATGACCAACACCATTAACTTGCAACAATGACTGCCGTAGATATTGCGTGTTGAGGGTATCCAATGCCTCATAGCCTCCATTGCTCACATACCAATCACAATAATTTTTGAGGCGTCTGCATTTTATATTGAAATAACCGGAAGGCCGTAACCATTCAGCCAGGACATGATCAGCTGTGGAAAGTAATATATGCGGGTCTAACGCATGGTGTTTATTTATCTGGCCCAGCGCCTGTTCGACATTCGTCCAAGCAGTATTTTGAGTAAGTATCGCCCCTGCCATAACTTCGAAGGCAGTGTCAGCCGGCCACCAATGCTGTGCTCCATATTGCTGGTACAAGGCATCATAGATGAATAACGCTGACATGCGCAGTCACACATTTAAAACTTTCGTTTACTCGGCATACGTCGACGTGATTGACGTGCGGCTGTGCGCTTCTTTGCATAGGCCGACTTGATATCGGGCCTGGTATTAGTGGATACCTTTTTCTTCATGCCGACCAGCGCCAACACCGCATCTAACTCAGCCTCATCAAGTTCACGCCAACGTTGCTGGGCCAGACGTGCTGTCAAAATAATGGGCCCGTATCGAATACGTTTTAAACGACTAACTGTCAGCCCCTGTGAATCCCATAAGCGGCGAACCTCATGTTTGCGCCCCTCTTTAAGGATTACATGATACCAATGATTGGCGCCGCTACCGCCGGCATCCTTAATGCGGGAAAATGCTGCCATACCATCTTCCAGCATCACGCCTTGACGCAGCTGGTCTAGCATACCGTGCTCAACTTCACCCAAGACACGAACAGCATATTCACGTTCAACTTCGGCAGAAGGATGCATCAAGCGATTTGCAAGTTCACCATCGGTGGTTAACAACAGCAGACCGCTGGTATTGTAGTCCAACCGACCAACCTGCACCCAACGCCCCTGCTTTAACCTGGGCAGATGATCATATATGGTCGGACGACCTTCAGGATCTCCACGAGTACAAAGCTCCCCAACCGGCTTATGATAGGCAATAACACGTGATGGTATATCGATTTCAAAACGTAACGGCTTTTCATCGAGGCAGACAGTATCGTCGGCATTGATACTATCGCCCAACTTGCACACAATTCCGTTGATACTAATCCGACCATCCTGTATCCATGCCTCTATCTGACGACGTGACCCATGCCCTGACCTGGCCAATACTTTTTGGACGCGTTCCTTAATTTCAATTGGCTTGTCAATCGCCACAATAGTCAGGCCGTTGTCGCTAGCAAGGTAGATTCTTCTTTTTCGATAGCCTCTGCATCAACCTTTTCTTCCCGTTGCTGAATATCGCCATTCGACACTTCAACCGTTTCCGTCAGCGGCGCATCACCAGAATGGATAGCTGTATCAGTTGTTACCGCCGCATTAATATCCTCGTTTGTTGAACCATCTTGTGTAGAATCACTTGATGCCTGATCAACACCATCTGTCTCAATCTCTGTCGTAGCTGATTCATTAGAATAATTAAGTTCAATTTCTTTTTGTATGTCTTCTATGCTACGTAACTCCGCTAACTCAGGCAATTCGCTCAGACTCTTCAGGTTGAAATAATCGAGAAATTGTTTAGTTGTCCCATATAAAGCAGGACGTCCAGGAACATCACGATGGCCAACTACGCGAATCCATTCGCGCTCAAGTAAGGTTTTGATTATGGAGCTACTGACAGTGACACCACGAATGTCTTCGACACCACCGCGAGTAATGGGTTGACGGTATGCAATCAATGCCAGCGTTTCAAGTAGAGCACGAGAATAACGCGCAGGTTTTTCTTCACTCAAGCGGTGCAGCCATTGCCCCATCGCTTGCCGCGCTTGAATTCGATAACCACTGCTCACCTGTTTTAACTCTATACCGCGATCAGAATATTCCTGCTCCAGACTATCGATAGCCACCTTAATTTGATCAGCATCAGGTGCATCAGAAAACTCTGAAAACAAGGCTTGCAAGCGAACCATCGGTAATGGTCCGCCAGCAGTTAATAGTGCCGCTTCAACGATATTTTTAAGCTGTTGTGGATTCATTGCGTGCCTTTACATAAATAGGACCATATGCATCATTCTGGACCATCTCAATCAAAGATTCTTTTATTAATTCGAGTATCGCCAACAGTGTAACAACCACACCGCGACGTCCTTCCTCAACGGTAAATAATTCCAGAAAGTTGGTAAATTTTTCTGCCTTTACTGAGTCGAGTACATTCGTCATACGCTCACGGACCGACAGCGGTTCAAACTGAATATGATGACTGCTGAACATATCTGCACGCGACATCACTTCCTGGAATGCCAATAAAACCTCTCGTAATTCAACATTAGGTTGAAGTTTAACAACCTTCCGATCTGGAGAGCGTATTTCGGTAACGACATTGTCGCGCTCAAGTCTCGGCAACTCATCGATGTCTCCAGCTGCCTTTTTAAATCGCTCGTATTCTTGTAAACGACGTACCAGCTCGGCGCGAGGATCATCCTCATCGTTTTCTTCTACTGGACGCGGCAGTAGCATTCTGGATTTGATTTCCGCCAGCATTGCTGCCATAACCAGATATTCTGCCGCCAATTCAAGGCGCATGCCTTGCATCAAGTCTACATACGTCATGTACTGACGAGTGATATCAGCAATCGGAATATCGAGAATGTCCAGATTCTGACGCTTAATCAAATATAACAATAAATCGAGCGGCCCCTCAAAGGCCTCCAATATAACCTCCAACGCATCAGGCGGGATGTAGAGATCCCGTGGCGGTTCTGTTAAAGCCGTCCCTTGGACAATCGCGAACGGCATTTCATGCTGCGACGGCAAGGCATCTTTTATAGCTATATCTGTCATTATTTACTCATATTTTAATTGGTTATAGCAATTAGCATGAATTGACATGAAATTAAATATTAAGCCCCATGGTCTGGCGAACTTCAACTAAGGTGTCCCGGGCAACTTCTCGAGCGTTTTCACAGCCTTCGTCTATTATAGTACGTACCAGTTTTGGATTTTCAATATATTCCAGCGCATGTTCGCGTATCGGTGCCTGCTCGCGAATGACCGCGTCGATTACCGGCTGCTTGCAATCAACACATCCTATGCTGGCGCTACGACAGCCTTCGACTACCCAGCTACGAACTTCTTCATTCGAATAGATCTGGTGAAAATCCCAGACCGGACATTTTTGCGGGTCTCCTGGATCACTGCGCCTTACTCTGGCTGGATCTGTCGGCATAGTACGCAATTTTTTTTCTACAGCCTCAGGTTCTTCCCGCAGACCTATAGTATTGCCATAGGATTTAGACATCTTCTGGCCATCGAGACCCGGCATCTTTGCCATTTCAGTCAATAATTCAGCCGGTTCTGGCAAGATTATTCGGCCTTCACCTTCTAAATAACCAAATAAACGTTCACGATCACTCAAGGTGATATTCTGTTGGGTAACCAATAATGCCCGCGCCTTGGCTACAGCTTCATAATCACCCTTTTCTTGATAATCACGTCGCAAGTCATTATATATTTTGGCATTTTTCTTTCCCATCTTGCGTACAGCCTCTTCCGCCCGCTCGACGAAGCCGGGTTCTTTTCCATAGAGGTGGTTAAACCGACGAGCGATTTCACGCGTCAATTCAATGTGCGCCACCTGATCCTCACCCACGGGTACCAGACCCGCCTTATAGACCAAGATGTCAGCACTCTGTAATAGTGGATAACCAAGGAAACCGATCGTACTAAGATCTTTCTCTTTCAATTTTTCTTGTTGATCCTTATAGGTCGGCACACGTTCCAACCAACCTAAAGGGGTCATCATGCCCAGCAGCAGGAATAATTCAGCATGCTCAGGTATTTTCGATTGAACAAACAAGGTGGCGGCACTGGGATTGATGCCACATGCCAACCAGTCGATGACCATTTCGATGATGTTGTCGCTAATTGCAATGGTATTATCGTAATCAGTCGTTAGCGCATGCCAGTCGGCAACGAAGAAAAAGCACTCGTACTCATGCTGCAATTTTAACCAGTTTTTTAATACACCGTGGTAATGGCCCAGGTGCAACTGGCCTGTTGGACGCATACCAGATAACACACGATTATTATTTTCTTTATTAAAATTCAATGAGTTAACCTCTACTTATACAAACCTAATTAACTATAATCCGAGCAATCGATAGATCACTGTCTGAAAGGTATTAATAGGTGGACCAATAATATCCTGGAGAACGCCAGTAAACAGCAGCGCCATTAGAATAAATAGGCCATAGTTTTCAATACGATTATATTGCCAAGACCATTTCCCTGGCAGCAGGCTTGATACAATACGACTACCGTCGAGTGGCGGGATGGGAACCAGATTCAAAACCAGCAGAATGAGATTTATTGTAATGCCTATTCCACCCATATAGAGCAACGGTTGTACAAGCATCGAAAGCTCTACAGGCAACACCAGGCTGATTTTCATAACTATCGCCCATATCAGCGCCATTATCAGATTCGACAGTGGCCCAGCAATGGCGACAAGCGCCATATCGCGCTTCGGATTGTGCAGGTTCTGCCAGGTAACTGGCACCGGTTTTGCCCAACCAAAAATAAAGCCACCAAACAGCAACATCAGCCCTGGCACCAGAATCGTACCAACCGGGTCAATATGCTTGACAGGATTAAGCGTCAACCGCCCCAACATCTGCGCTGTCTTGTCGCCTAATTTCATAGCCGCCCAACCATGGGCTACTTCATGTACCGTAATCGCGAATAAAACAGGCAATACGGCTACTGCAAACCGTTGCAGTAGAGTTAATTCATCCATTACTGTTGATTACCTCATCCCTATTCGTGCTTTGGTGCTGCCTAATATATAGGATCATATTAATGTACCAACAGAAATCCACTATCACCTTTGCCCTGTCGTTTGATATCCGGTGCCTCACCGGTAAAATCAATAACCGTTGTTGGTAGATGTCCACAGTAACCACCATCTATGATCACATTGAGCTGATTTCCCAGACGTTCGCGTATATCTTGCGGGTCGGTGAGTGGCAAATCTTCACCCGGCATTATCAATGTGACACTCATCAACGGCTCACCCAGCGCCTCAAGCAGCGCCAGGGTTATTGGGTGATCAGGAACACGGATACCAATCGTTTTACGCCGCGGGTTTTGAAGCCGCCTTGGTACTTCTCGTGTGGCATTGAAGATAAAGGTATAAGGCCCCGGCGTCAGCGATTTAATAAGGCGGAAATCACTATTCTCTATGCGCGCATAAGTGGAAATATCACTCAAGTCTCTGCACATCAAGGTAAAATTATGATCGGCATCAATCTGCCTAATACGCCGAATCTTTTCCATTGCAGACTTATCCCCGATACAACAACCTAAGGCATAACTGGAATCGGTTGGGTAAGCGATGATGCCACCGTTGCGTACCACGGCAACTGCTTGCGAAATCAGTCGTTGCTGCGGATTAACGGGATGAATTTCATGATATTGCATGCTGATGCCCTGCTGTCAAATAGCGAACATTATACGATAGCCAGCTCAGGCTTCGCAGTCTTTTTCCGGCTATCAGTGAGCCAGGTCTGCCAAATGGGTGTACATTCGTTTGGTAGTGCGGCAACACGCCCTAGTTCAACCCATTCCTGTTCGGGTGAATGGAAATCTGATCCCACAGATGCCAACAAGCCGAGTTGATTGGCCAGCTTACCCATGCGGCTATTTTCTGCCGGGTTATGACTGCTGGAAACCACCTCTAACCCTACGCCACCGGCCGCCTTGAAATCTTCAATCAAGCTCAGTAGTTTGAGTCCACTTAAACCATAGCGCGCAGGATGGGCAATCACCGCCTGCCCACCGGATAGCCTAATCCATTCTAATGCTTGCTCAAGCTGAACCCACTCCGAACCAACGTAGGCAGGACGACCCTGCTTGAGATAGCGTCGAAACGCTGATTTAAAATTGGATACGATGCCTTGCTTAACTAAAAACTGGGCAAAATGACTACGTGTGACGATATTGCCACCTGCTAATGCTCGAGCACCTTCCTCGGCATCTGCGATGCCAATCTTGGCAAAACGCTGACCAATCAACTCGGCCCGTCGCTCCCGTTGCACACTTAAATGCTGAAGACCGTTGATCAGTATTACATTTGCAGGGTCAATGTTTAGACCGAGAATATGTATCACGCGCCCTGACCAAGTCACTGAAATTTCAACGCCAGGAATCAGTTTTAACGACTGTCCGTTTATCGCGGAATAGGCCTCTGGCAAACCATCAAGTGCATCATGATCGGTCAATGCCAGGACGTCCACACCGTGCTGAATGGCTCGTTCAATCAACGCTGCCGGTGACAAACTCCCATCAGAGGCAGTCGAATGGCAGTGTAGATCGTAACAAAGCGCTCGGTTATTCATGCAAGAATCCTGTGTGTTGGCTGGGCCTACCGCCATTAATCGCGTATTATGCCATGACTTTACCTGCAAGATTGAGTTGATTGAACGCCGATGAAGTTACTCATTGATTTCTTTCCTGTACTGCTGTTTTACATAGCATTTAAGCTATTCGATATATACGTCGCTACTATTGTGGCTATTATCACGTCAATTATCCAGGTTTCAGCATACCGGTTGATAAAAAAACGCTTTGAAACCATGCACCTGGTCACATTGGGAATCATCATCTTGTTTGGCGGCGCGACTTTGCTATTGCATGATGAGCTGTTTATTAAATGGAAGCCTACTATTATAAATTGGTTGTTTGGCTTTGCATTTATAATAAGTCAATTTATTGGAGATCGACCATTGGTACAACGGATGATGAGCACGGTAGTTTCGATGCCGCAGACCAATTGGTTACGATTGAACACCGCCTGGGGATTGTTTTTTATCCTGTTGGGTTTTATCAACCTGTATGTGATCTATAACTTCGACACTGACACCTGGGTCAATTTCAAGCTTTTTGGTATGATTGGTCTTACAATTGCTTTCGTCATTATCCAGTCCCTCTATATAGCCCGCTATATTAAAGATACCGATGAAACACCCGTCATACAGGATAGAAAGGATTAGCTAAATGCTGTACGCCATAATTGCTGAAGATAACCCGGATAGTCTTGAGCAGCGCCTGGAAAATCGTCCAAAACACCTCGAACGCCTACAATCGCTACTTGACCAGGGTCGTCTGGTCTTGGCCGGACCGCACCCAGCCATCGATAGCGAAGCCCCTGGCAACGCAGGATTTAGTGGTAGCCTGATAGTCGCTGAATTTCATTCGCTCGATGAGGCACGTAAATGGGCGCAAGCTGACCCCTACCAACTGGCCGGCGTCTATCAACAAGTGACTGTCAAACCTTTCAAGCAAGTTTACCCATAAGATGTGTAACAAATCAGCGCAGTTACTGTCTAATTACATATAAAACGACGAGTGCCTGATTAATATTTGATAATATATATGAATCAGTAGCTTATGATCATAAACAAAAAAATTAACTACAATCGATAGTTCAGGAATCAACAATGAAGAAGAACCTCTCATATACCTTGTTAACTGTATTGTTGCTTATCAGCACAATATCCGAAGTCGTGGCTGATGAGGTCAATCAAAAATTAAACGCGATTATTGCCGAGGTCAATGGCAAGCAGCTGACTGTAGCCGATTTTCAGGCCTATATCAGGATGCGGATGCCCAACAATAAGCAACCAGAAAAACTGGATCAGGAGCAACGTCAGAAAATATTTGGAGAATATATCAATCGCGAGCTGTTATATCAGGAAGCGCTTAAGAAAAGAGTTGATCAGAATCCGGTTATATTCGCAGATATTGAAAATCAGCGTCGCAATATCATCGTTAGTTATGCTTTGAAGCAATTGATGCAAATTCCCATAGACGAAAGTGAGATCAAGGCTGTCTATAAACAAGAAATTGCCGTATCGGGCAAAGAGTATAAGACACGTCATATATTAGTAAAGACTGAGGCACAAGCGAAACAGATCATCAATCAATTGAATAAGGGTGGTAATTTCACCCAACTGGCTACTAAATACTCCATCGATGCATCGGGGAAAAAGGGTGGCGAACTGGCCTGGTTTTCACCTAAACAAATGCTTGAGTCCTATGCTGAAGCTACTGAAAAATTGACGAACGGCAATTACACCCGCACACCTATTAATACACGTTTTGGCTGGCATATCATCAAACTAGACGGCACTCGTGTGGTAACACCGCCCGCCTATGATGAGGTAAAAAATAAAATCATCGCGCTCATCAATACACGCCGCATAACTAACTATCTGGGTGAACTTCGAAATCAATCAGATATCAGTGTCGCAAATATAGTAACAAATCCACCTAATGCGGATAAATCAAAAAAAGATTAACGCATTAAAGTAAGACTGATCATCATAATGATGGCAAGTTTCAGTAAACCCTGAAATTTATAAAAACTTTGCGGACTTAGTGAAGCTCCACCATAACAGGCATATTACATAGCCCTTCCTGTAGCACATAATCACTTTAGGCTCTAATAATAGGTAACAACTTGAATACAGATCCGTCTCAAGCAGAAATATTCGGAACATTGCTAGGTTATGCTCCGGGTAAAGTCGCCGCCTATTCATCCGATTACGATACCGCATCAGATAAGGAATATCCCAAGCGTAGTGCCTACCGCAATTATCTCGACGGTATTTACATGGGTTATAAATGGCAGTGTGTCGAGTTTGCCAGACGTTGGATGTACATCAATTATGGCTACATATTTGACGATGTCGCCATGGCTTACGATATATTTGAATTGCGATCCGTACGCGATATCAATGCAAATGTACGGCTACCCTTCAACGCGTTTACTAATGGCAACAAGGCTCACCCAATTCCTGGTTGCCTGTTAATCTGGAAAGCAGGTGGTGAATTTGAACATACTGGCCATGTCGCAGTAGTCACTGAAGTAAATGATCAATATGTGCGCATAGCAGAACAAAATGTTGGCCACCAGCTCTGGCCTGATGGGCATGATTATGCGCGTGAATTAAGTGCGAATATTACCCAAGATGGCGAATACTGGATTAGCTGTTCCTACGGTGACGCGGAAATTTTAGGTTGGATGATTCAAACAGATGATACCAGGCACGCAGAACCATCACCTACAGTTAATAAAGACTTGTACAATATCAAAAGTGCCCATGCACATACACCAGCATCCAGTAAAAAATCCTGGTTGAATATCGCCAACAACGATGAAGCTGCCTTCGTCGAGGCAATGGGTGGGCACCAGCTCACCCAAGTCATTGAAGATCATAGCCGTTACTATGTTATGTCCAAGAGTTTACGGGATGAACTTGAGTACGCTAGTAACGAGCTCCACGGCTTGTTCATGCACGCCACAGATTACGTACTTGCGAATGAAGATCTATTGGCAAAATTTAACCTGCCCAAGGCGATTTTACCCAAGATCCGACAATCCTGGGACGATAGACTTAATCAATTGATCACCAGTCGGTTTGATTTCGCTGTCACAGAAGCAGGTATTAAAGTATATGAGTACAACTGTGATTCTGCATCGTGCTATATGGAAGCAGGTAAAGTTCAAGGTAAATGGTCACAGCACTATCAAGTCACAGATGGTGAAGATGCGGGCCACGAACTGTTTATTCAATTGGCTCAAGTCTGGAAAAAAAGTCAGGCGAAAGATCTGGTACATATTTTGAGAGATGATGATCCGGAAGAGCAATACCACGCGTATTTTATGCAAGATGCCATGCGCGCTGCCGGACTGAAAAGTAAAATCATTGTCGGACTGACCGGGCTTTCTTGGGATAAGGACGGACACATTCTCGATGCCGATGGTGATCGTGTCAATTGGGTATGGAAAACCTGGGCCTGGGAAACAGCGTTAGATCAAATCCGTGCAGAATGCGAAGCGGATGATGCTAAAAACCAGACTTTCGAACCTCAGTGGGAATCCGGAAAGCCATTACGATTATCAGATGTGTTACTAAGAAAAAATGTAATGGTCTTTGAACCGCTGTGGTCATTAATCCCAAGCAACAAAGCCATTTTGCCAGTTTTGTGGTCACTATTTCCCAACCACCCTCTATTGCTAAATTCTTCGTTTGATTTGACCGAGGATTTACAAGCAACCGGTTATGTAGTTAAACCGATTGTTGGACGCTGCGGGTCGAATATCGCTTTATTCGATGAAAAGAATAATTTGGTCGAAGCAACGCAAGGCAGTTTTGACCAACAGGAAAAAATCTACCAGCAATTGTTTGCACTTCCACAAATCGATAATTATTACACTCAAATCTGTACTTTTTCTGCCGCCGGTGTCTTTGCTGGTAGCTGTACACGCGTCGATAAGTCAATGGTCATTAACAAAGACAGCGACTGCATGGCATTGCGAGTGATCCCGGACAAATATTTTTTGACTGATTATTGATCATCCGAAAAAATATTAGACAAAAACACAATCAGTCGATCATGATAACTATGCGATTCGTCATGCACCAAGATGATGGAGAGGATTTAGGCCATACTGCGTAGCCTTGGTTTGATACTGTGGAGTGCTCGGTTTGTTTCGTTCAAATTGTTGCCATAGCCCGTGCCCTTGCCAGTCGTCGATATTCGCGGCATATAGAGCCTGATCCAATTCCAATATTGCTGCTCTCAATTCCACTGCACAAACACCGGCAAGCGCAGTTAAACTTGTCGGGTGGTTCTGGGTCCAGACACCGCCGGCCCAGGACAGCAGTGCAGTCTTAGTTGCGACCGGGTCATTGGATTCGCAGGCCTGTCTTAATTGATTTTCAAGTTGGCTTTGCCTTTTAGACGATCTCATCGTCGTAGCATTCTCAGCCTCAGCTTTACGACGTGGAAACTTTCGCCACCAAAGTATCAGGGTACTTAACCAGGCCACAGCCAGCCCCAGTGATAGCCACGGCCACCAACCAGCGTTTGCCGTATTCAATATGATGTCGTCATTATTTTTGGCTTCGCTTGAATTAAAATTATTTTCATTCTGTTGATGTATGGGTTGAAACTGTTCTGGCTGAGCTGTGCTCGGTACTTGTACCGTAAACGGTGCTTGTGCCACACCTGTTTTTTGAGCCACACCTGCCACCTTAATCCGTTGCTCCGGTAGGACTGCCTTTTCCATTTTGCGACTCGCGGTATTCCACCAGGTTAGTTGGACCTCAGGTAACACGAGCGGGCCTGGCTCTGTTGGTATCAATGCAATCTTTTGTTGACGAATACCCGTTATGCCATTGTTATCCTCATTATCCTTTAACACCGGCTGATCGGGATAGGCCTTCACACTAGCAGGTAACGTCAAATTTAATTCTGGCAGCTGAGCCGATGTAAGCCCATCGGCAATGATAGCGATTGTACGGGTCACAGGTTCACCCACAGTAAATTTTGGCGGCGTATCTGACCATTGTTCAACCAACTGCAGGTTGCTAGCAGGCAACCAGGTTGTGCCTATCACACCAGAGGGCATGGCCTGTATATCCAGTGTTACCTCATCGGATCGAATGCGTTTGTGATGTGTGCCCTGATTAAAGGGACTAAACATAAAATTACCACCGCGTTGTTGATCGACGATCTGACCATCAAATATCAGTGGTGGAATTGTAAACTGTCCACTCTTCTGTGGAAATATGAGATACTTTCTTTCGATAACTACGTAACGTACACCCTTTATCGTGGTCTGATATTCACGATCATCACCAAGACGTTTTACTATCGCATCACCTGCCGGAAATTCTGGCTCAGACAAACGGCTGCCATTTGCCAGATTGACCGAGTGATAGAGGTGAACGGTGTACAGGATTTGCTGTTGTACATAGCTTTGATCAGGTAACGCCTGAACTTCTAAAAAAAGATCGGCGCTCTGCTGTGCCGATTGGAGCTGGCGTGCCGCAACAACTTTGACAGTCAATGGTTTGCTTGTAAAACCACCCAGATTAAACGCTGGAATGGTGAGACTGCCAAGCCGCTTGGGAATCAATGTCACGACCCATTGAATTTTACGGCTGGTATTGCCATTGATTATTTGAATGCTGGTACTGTTACTCTGGCTCATTACTTCGAAATCAGCATCTAGTTTATTATTAAAGTCAGGCTCACCGTCGATGTCTTCATCGCTCTCAAGAATTAATTTAAATGACTCATCAATCGAAACGGGATTTCTATCTACAGAGACATTAAGAGCTGCATATGTCGACTGTGTGTACAAACAGGCTGCGGTTAGTGCAAGCACTAGTAATAACGCCGTCACATTCCGTGCCAAAGCACATACCTTTTGCCGAAGCATTCGTCGATAACTGGATGTGACATTCAAACATTCTAACGCAGTGTCTACCATGCTTGCTCCTCATCACCTTGGGGTTGCTTTTGTCGCTGATATTGATATAAAAACTTGCGTCGCCATAGTCCACCCGGATCATCTGGAATACGCCTTAACCACTGCTCGGTTGCCTGCTGGCGTTCGTTTTCTTCGATGCTTTGTTTTGCTATAGACGTCTGAGACTGAACTTGATCAGTTGATTGTTCATCATCCAGCTGTTCAGCTTCCCTGGATAATGTTGATGATGATTTGCTTTCGCCTTCTTTTTTATGATCATCTATCTGTGATGCAGATTGTTCACCACCCAGTCCATCTTCTTGCTTATCTGACTGTTGTGGGGCTTTTTGTTGGTCAACCGGTTGCTGGCTATCAGACTGCGTGTTATTTTTCTCGTCTTGTTTTACTGACTGCTGCTGTTCTATTTGTTGTTGGCCTTGTTGTCCATCGGATTGCTGCGAATCTGATTGTCCTTGCTGATCTTGATCTGCTTCGGATGACTGATCACCCTGCTGTTTGTCTTGACCTGACTGACCCTTCTCCTGTTCAGTCTGCTGCTCGAGCACCTGCTTAACTAACTCATAGTTGTAGCGTGCATCTTCATTACCAGGTGATTGTTTAATCGCCTCTTCATAGGCATTTAATGCCTCTGATAATTTATTCATCTTGACCAGCGTATTGCCACGATTATACGCTGCCTCAGCACTATCCATCCCTTCCAATGTCTTTAATGCCTCCTCAAACTTATTGGCCCGGTATAGCGCAGCTGCACGCCAATCCTGCTGTTGAAATAATTCAGCAGCCTTCGCTTCATCACCTTCATCGAGGGCCTGCTTTGCCCGTTGGTTAGTATTGTTCCACAAAGTATCCCAGTCTAATGCCAGCGCTGGCTTGGATTGTGGAAATAGTATCGCAGTCAATAACAATGCTGAAAGCACACCACGCCTGAAGGAGAATACAACTATCAGCATCAAGGGCAGCAGCAACCAGGCGCCCTGCTCTTGCCATTGATCCGTCATCATTGCATTTGTTTTTTCACTAACCCGGTCTGTGTTACTCACTTCAACGGATGCAAGAATCGGCTTGAAGTCTGAATCATCAAATCTCAAACTGCGAAAGATTCCATGACCCAGTGTGGCAAGATCGCGTAATCTTGCTGTATCTAATTTTGGAATGATTATCGCTCCATTATTATCCACAACAAACCCACCGATTGCCTTTGGTATAGGTGCACCACTATCGGTACCAACTCCCAATATATGCAGGTCATGACCAGCTTCAGTGAGTTTGGTAATCGCGTCCTGCATATTAACTAATTCACTATCACTGGCACCGTCTGTTATCAGTAATACACTGCCCTGTGCGATACCCGCCTGCCGTAATAGCAAAATAGCCTTTTCTATTGCTCGATCGGCGCGAGATCCTTGAGTCGGCATTAAATCTGTTGTCAGACTGGGTAATTGGTCTATTATTGTCTTATT
>Ga0316190_10001939_pt1 | contig 15038 bp, 18 predicted proteins | sample Eddworburrow2_MG_FD_204929 | JGI IMG/M metagenome (GOLD analysis project Ga0316190, IMG submission 204929) | Coastal sediment microbial communities from Maine, United States - Eddy worm burrow 2 | ecosystem: Environmental > Aquatic > Marine > Coastal > Sediment | place: USA: Maine | collected... | reverse complement strand
CCGGCCCATCCGTGATAAGTTCGCCTGTATCGGATAGCGTGGCGCCTGAATCTTGTATAAGCTTCCCGGTGGCCAAATCAAATCTGACAATGGCATTATCAGTGGATGACGCCGGGCCAACCACGTCCCCGGATCCGGCGGCGCCCACTTGCGTTTCCGTTCCCCCGGAATTCAACTTATAGACGTTCCCATCGTTTTTAAAATAAAGCTTATATTTTGTGGCCGCTGGATTTGCTGGCGTTGATCCTTGTTCGGGGAAAGTTACGGATTCATTGGTTTCAAGATCCCCTTTGTATTTTATGGCAAAAGCTTCCAGGGGTATGAAAGCAAAGATAGTGATTAAAATTATAGATAGAATTCTTTTTGACATGGTGCCCCCTAAGTTGACGGATTGTTTCTATACCTGATAAATATCCCAATTTCGGCGCCTGGCGTTGTTGATCCCACTTGTTTTACCTTAACCCCAAACTCTTGTGCCGCTGTATAATTTACATCAACGGCGGTGCTTTGATCTTTTGAACCATCCGCCAGGGTAATGGTCAATCCTTCCTCTACGGTATCCCGTAAAAAATCAATCAAGAAAGCGGCCCCCACCGGCGCTTCCCTGGCAAAAATTCCAACGCCGTCAATGGTCACCCGTTCCGGGAAAAAGAAACCTGAAAATATTATTTCCTCGTCAATTGCTTCACCACCAATATCCACTTTCACAAATTGATAAACAAAATCCATATCCTGCATCAATCCCACTTGCTGATTGTTTTTCACCTGGACGGATGCGCCTTTTGTGATTGTGATTTTGTATCCTTCATTTATTCCGGCGGCGTAAAATTCTAACTCGCCCAATGAACCGGTTAAAAAAGGATTCGCCAGGGCACTTGCCCCGGCGCGATCTGAAAAAATAGAGGCAATCACGTTATCCGATTGTCTACGGACTTCCACGGTTGCGCCGTTTGCAAGATCAACCACGGATCCAGTTTTTATGAATGCAACGCTTGAATAGATTCCTAACATAATATTTTCCTTTAATTAATTTGGGATCCTGTAATTGTGCCGGACCCCGATAAATGGGTGACTAAAGAATCCCCATCTATGGCCGCGCCTGCCAAACCACCCGCCGAAGTTATGTTTAATTGGGAACCATATAAACCTATCGTCCCAGGGGCACCGGCTTGAGCTAAATCACCACCCTTGCCACCCTTTACAGTATAAGAAAGCGGCGGATATGAACCACCGGCGCCGCCCAATTCACGGGTTCCGGGTTGCCCTGGCGCGTTCAAAAAGGTCGTTGCCGATCCCAACGCGCCACCATTGATACCCGCGCCGCCGCCGCCGGTTGCTGAGATATTACCAACGCCACTATATGCCCCCTGGTTTGCACTCCCACCACCACCGCCGCCGCCCGCTATACGCCCCTCATTTTGCAAGACTAGTAAAAATTCAACCCATAATCCAATGCCGCCATCCTCCCCAGGGGCCACCGTTGCCGGTGCGACGGCTCCACTTGTCCCCCCAGGGCCGATAAGATCCGCCCCGGCTTCGTTGACCAGTTTTAAAATGACACCCGTTGGCCATGACCCCGTTCGCATCGCCCACCCTGTACCATTGTCCCCGCCCACGCTTACACCGGACCCAATTATAAAGGTTACTTCCTCGCCATCGCTGGCGGGTGAAAAAAGGGAATCATGCAACGTCCGCATATTTACGTTGTTTATGTCGTCATCAATATTAATGATTCGCTCTTGACCAACTTGAACCGTTAAATTTAATTTTTGGGCTTCAACCTCTATAAAAGTTTCCCCCCTGTTAATCGCCATGGGTAACAAGGTGTCAACAGATATCAAACCTAAATCGTTTACAATCGCCCTGGTTTGTAATGCCATCGGGGATGCAATTTCAAGTTGCCCGGCTTTTTGCACGTCAATTTTAAATTCCGCTCTATAAGGGGGATCCCTGAAAAGATTTAGGATTAATTCAGTAAGGGTGGTGGCCGTCGATCTGCCAAATTGGGGGATCCATCTTGAAAAAACTTTCCGAATGGATTTAGATCCATATTGTGTTTCGTCTTCCGCGTCAATGTCCCTGATTTCAACCACGGATCTATAATTTTTTTCGTCGTCCAATGCTTCTAGCGGATTTATCAGACCATAAAATACCTGGACGCGGGTGACCCGTTGCTCCGCATCCCGCTTGACCCTCATGGAATCCTGCATAACCCATTCATTGTCATCCACGGTAACGGCGGGAACAATATTAATGCCAATGGCTCTAAGTTCAATCAGGTCGGTTTCAACGTCCGGCCACATTGTAAAGCCTACTTCCTCCGCCAACTCTCCAATCAAATCTAAGACGGAAGTTGGCTTGGCTATATTGGCGGTATAAAGTGTTGGTAAATTGTTGGCCGCTTCCACGCTCCAAACACTGGACGGGATATTATCCGGCCCAATTTCGGTAAAGTTCACTAATAAATCCGTGATAATGTCATCCACCCTTTGGGCGGAAAAGGTCAAAACTTCTTGTACCCTGTCTTCCGCTTCATGGGCCGCCGCTTCGGTGTTCATCGCCCCGCGTTCGGTTAAGGTTAAGGTATCGGAACCCGTCGCCCTGGTATAAGCCATGATTTCGCTACTAATAGCAACGTGGCCACCATGCCCATATTCATCATCACCAATGCCGGTGGGAGTTAAAACCAAGGATCCGGCGCCGCTTGTAATGTTTGCGTTTAATTCCCCGCTATTAGAAACCGGCGCTTCCGCTTTCCTTTTTTCAATCAAAGAAAAAATATCTTTACATCGGATAGATATTTTCCCGTTGGTTGGCCCCTCTATGGAATCAATCAGGTAATGCCGGACCCGCAATGAAGATTCCGCATCACCCATAACCCCTTCCTTGATTCTTACCTGGTATTTTTCATGGTATGGATTCCGGTTGATCCATTTCCCCCAAAAAGAACCATTTTCGTTTGGGTCAAATCCTTCAATCCCGCTTTGCCCGTGGGCATCAAGCCTTTCGGCTCTATATTTATCAACCACTAAATCAGAGTCCCTATGGTCTGCAAAAGTGATAACAACGGATTCACGCTCACCGAATGCCCCCATATTTGGATCCATGCCACCTATGTTGACGCGAAGCGGGCTTGTGCTGACTGATAACAATGAGGGGATTACATAACCATATTGGTTGATTCCTTCCTGGGAATAAGAAAATTTCATGGTCAATGGCTGTGGATCATAATTTAACGGATCCTGGCAAGTAAACCGGGTGTTATAACATTTTTTGGTTTCAGTAACTCCCAATTGAGCCTGGCACGGACTATTCCCATAATCCAACTGGCAAAACGGTTGATCAATTTCAACCAACGTCAATATTTCATCCCCATAATTAGTCATCAATCAATATATCCAATGCCTTTAAAATTAAAATTCACTTCCATAAAATCTTTTTTGCCCATATTTTTGGGTTTTATATTTGCATCGGTCCAGGCATAGGCAACTTCAAGCGGCCAGTCCACCGGACGCCACGCCACAAAAAATGGGAATTCACGCGCCGCCTTTACAAAAGGATCAAAGTTTTGCCTGTACCACGCCGCCTCTAAGTGCCTTAAAGTTAAATTCCCGGTTACCCCCTTGCGCTTCACATATTGGCCAAGGAATTGGCCGCCATCACTCATATTTTGAAATAATTTAGTTTCCCTGGATAGCGGGGCCGGGGAATGGCCGCCATAAATTGAATGGGGCAAACTTAAAGTTTCCCCAATATTGATAACGGCTACCGTTGGGGAAGTCCCGGAAAGCGGAAAAGTGATTCTCCAATATCGCCGGATGATACTTTCATCAAAAATAACTATTGGCGCGTCGTCAACCGGGGCCACCTCCGTTCCGAATTCTACCCAAATTGCATTGTCGGTGCTATGCTCCACCTTAACATTAGCCCCGGATGATCCGATTGTATGCCCGGCCAAACCAATATAATCCACGGCGCGGGGCACTCCAAAATCAAAAACTATATCCGCCGGAACGCTTATAGGCTCCCAAAATTCATAAGTGTTTGGCCTTAAAACCGCATCCCTTGGCCCTTCGGGGGTTTCGCTTGATACACTAATATCCGCCGGGTCCAGGTTACGCACCCACGTTTTATATCCGATTTGCGGGTTGTTTTCGAATCCCGCCACGCTCAAAATCCACGCTGGAGTTATAAATATTGACATTAATTCACCACTATCCTTGCGCCGTTTTTGGTGGCTTCATTTATTTTAGTAATAAGTTTTCGGATCCCATCTTCACCAAAAGTATCCCCCTCTAAATTGATAAAAACATTTTGTTGGGCATCCCCGCCAACATCCTGGACCGGCGGGGCCGCCGTGGATCCGGCCAGGGATGGCGCCGTGGATCCGCCCCCGCTGAATGATTGACTTTGTATGGCCCGGACTTGAGCGAACGCCGCGCCCGCTTGCAATGCGGCCATGGCAAAACTAAAGGGCGCCGGATATGCGGCCAGGGTGCGGGATATCCCCTCATAAGCACCTATCACGGCTTGAGCCGTCGCCGCCTGTTTGTTGATTTCAAAGAGGGTTTTATTTTCCCTGGCAACTCCAGCGGTTAAATTTATAACTTCACCCAAAGCCGTTTTGGTTTGATTCTTAAAACTCATACTTGTGAATTTTTCAAGGGTCAATAAACCGCTTCGCCGGATCTCTGTCAAAGTCTTTTGGTGTTTTTCTTCAAGTTCCTGCTGTAGTTTGTGGCGCTCTTCATCCTTGATAACGCCTTGATCCTTTAAAAAAGCCAACTCTTCTAAACGTACCCTTTGGGCTTCTAGCTCCACCTCTAATTCCGTTTTAAGGCTGTTTTGCAAAACCTCCAGGCGGGCGGCCATAAGTTCCTGGAATTCTCTATTGGCGTCAATTTCGCTTTGGGCTTTTGGATTTTCCCCGGATGGTTGTTGATTAGTTAGATCCAGATTCATAACCTTGGCGCTGACTTGCTTTACAAGTGTAATTTCCCTGGCCGCCTTTTGCGCCCCCTCTACCATGGCCGCAAACATTTTTCGAATGCCATCACCGGTGGATTCATCTTTGAATTGATCAACCAATTCCTTTAATTCATTTCCAACCTGGTTTAATTGCTGGCTTGATTCTGGACCGGCGGCAATAAGGGTATCCAAAAAGGATAGATCCGGGCGCCCCACCTTCCCAATACTTGTTCCAAGCTTTTCATTGATTTTTGTAGTAAGGGTGTCAATCCCATTAAGCGTATTTGAGATAAACGCTTTTATTGTGGCCTGGGATTTTTCGACGGCAAAACTTATGACCTGCTTGAAAACGGAAGCGAACCCCGCCGCCGCAAACTCCAGAGATTTAAAACTGATTTCGACAAGATCCAAGCCATCCGCAAACGCCGCAATTATTTTTCCGGCCACCTTGAACGATGTTCGGATTGCATCCCGGAAACCATCGTTTTCCTTTACAAAATCAGCAAACTTTGTGCTGACTACTTTAAGGGCGGGGGCCAATTCAACAATAACCCGCTTGGCGATTGAATCAACGGTTGTGCTAAATGAATCCATTGCAATATCAGCATCCCTGACTTTCTGTACTTCAATTGCGTTCAACGTCCCCCCGAATTTATCAAACTCCTTTCCCGCCTTTTTCGCCATGTCTCCATTTTTTTGGAATAGTGGCAATAAAAGCGTCAAGTCGCTTGACATAGCTTCAAGGAAAAAAGTCGTTTCCGCCTGGGTAAGATTTGCTTTTTCAAGGCTACTTATGAACAATTGAAGGGCTTGTGGCCCTGATAGGTTTTTGAAATGATCAATGGTGATTCCAATTTTAGGCCCTATGGTTTCAAAGAAATCCGCCATTGGCCCGGCCCCGGTGGTTACAAAATCCCCCACCCGGTCATTAACATCCTTTAGGATATCCCCCAATTTATCTTGTTCTATTCCAAGCCGCTTGGCTCCAAACGCCAGGCGTTGGAATTCCTTGACGTTGCTATTGGAAACCCTGGCCATCTTTTCAAGTTCCCTAACCGCTTCAAGCCCTTTTTTTGCCAACCCAATTGTAATGGCCGCTCCAGCGGCAACCGCCGCCGCCGCCAATTTCACCATCCCCCCGGCCACTTTTTTTAGGGCGGCGGTGGAAGTTTTCCCAAAACTTGAAACGGATTTAGATCCGGCCTTCATTTCTTTTTGTAAATCGGAAGTATCACCACCGATAACAACGGCGATATCTTTTTTAGCGGCCATTATTTACCTTCCTTGAGGATTTCATAACATCTACCCCACTTATCGTCTGGCGTTTCAATGCCTTCCGTTTTAGCTTCATAAAACCACCAAAATTCCGTTGGGTGCAACCTCCAGAATTCACTTGGCGCCAACCCATTCATCATGGCAAAAATAAAAGCCTGTTTTACTAACCGGACTTTCGTGAAGCTTTTTTGGCCTTCACCTTCTTTAAATGTTTCGGCGTTGGTGTTTTTTTTTGAAGATGTTCTGGCGGAATCATAATATACATTAGGCCATTAATAGCGTTCTGGATTTGGCCCATTGTCGAATCCTTAAACATTTCACTATAAACCACTTCGTCCGTGATTTCCGCCCCGGCGGATCTTAACACCTCCCCATAAGCGCGGGCCATATTGATCAACTTAGGGTTGCTGGATTGCAAATCTAAAAAAGTAATATGATTTTCAATCCTGCAAATCACCCCCATAATATCTGACGCCTTGATTGTATACTCTTCTTCCCCCCATTTTATAGTAACGTCTTCAAACACTGATCCCGACATGGTATTACCCTTTCAATCAATGATTTTAATATTAAGCAATCTTAGGGCGTGTAAGTCCAAAGCCCGCTTGACTGCATGGAAAACGTAAAGGTTCGGCTATCCTGATAGGGGCCGGTTTCTTCATAGGAAATCAATTTGAAATCCCCGGCGATAATTGCCGTGCTGTCAACCCACGCAATGGTTATGTCGGTGAGTAGCTTTGACGCCGTTGGATCCAAGGCGATATCCTTTAAAATGTCGGCATCCGTTATGCCGTCGCCTGAGATATCAATATTTTCCTGTCCCTGGGCATCCAACAAAGTCCTGAATCCGGCGTCATCGTCCGTGGTTACGTCGATGGGTTCGCCATTCCAGGATATGGTTTTATTTCGGATGGCGGCAATAATTGCCGATCCTTTTTTGATAACTAATTCACGTCCGGTTGCTTTAGGCATAAGCTTATATCTCCGTTATTAAAATTTTAAATTCCATGACCCCGTGGCGGGTTATTCCGTCGGCATCAACAAAGCTTTGAGATTGTACATGGTCAACACTAATAAATTGAACACCGCTTGAAACCAGGTTGGCGCGGTGAAGAGTCTTATTTATTTCTTCCTGGATTTGGTGGGTTTGATCTCTCCCATCATACCTACTATAAGAGTGAAGCGTCAAAGAGGCTTCCACTTGTTGTTCCGGGCTTCCTGTATTGGCTTCCGTTTGGATTAATTCACCAATGGCAATAAATGGGAAGCCCTCTTTATCCGGGACATGATCATAGATAGAATTATTGACAAGGCCCATCAACGTGGAATTCCCAATCAAAGCACTATAAACCGTTTCAATAATAACATTCCCGAATAAACTCAATTCCGCGCCCTCATTCTTTTTTGAACCGATTTAATCCGCTTCGTTAAAACCTTTTGGAATTTTTCTTTTATAATCACTTCCAGGTTTGCCGATACCCTGTTTTTAGCTTTCCTTATAAATCCTTTTTCGGTGATTCTCCCCGTTGGTTGCCCGGCGGTGAATCTTGGCGCCGTGCCAAATTCGTGGAAATGCCAAAACCAAGCGTCGTACTTTGCCCCCGCCCCATGCTGGACAATGACCACGCTTATTGGTTGCTCCGGCGGTGAATTTTTTCGTTCGGCTTTAACCGCCTTGGAAATTGTTTGTAAACCATCCACCCTGGCGTTTAGTGCCGACAATGTTTTAACTTCGGTGGCGATGGCAAACATTGTGGAGCGGTTAAGGTTTGCGGCTTCTTTGGGGATTACATCTTCAAGGATTTTTTTCACTTCCGCAATCCCTGTAATTTTAAAACCAGACTGGACGCCTTTATTTGCCATTATTGCGCAACCCCCCGTTCCGCGTCGATCTCCAAATACAGTTTCCGGGATCCCTTTTTGGGGATAAATCGAATATTATATTGATCCCCATCCCATATTATAATGTCGGTTTCAAGTATCCCCAAATCTTCATTGTTTCGAATAACAAAACGATAATTGGCGATGGCTTCCACCTTTTCATATTTGAAGACTTCCCCCCCGCCCTTTTCCATAACCAAACAATCCAGGGTATGAAGTAAGACATTATTCGAAGTAAACCCCCCTTTCCCGTCCGGGGTTTTCGTCGGGCGAAATATTTCTATTTCTTGATCCAATTCACCAATTTGATAGGTAGCCATCAAACCCCCATGTTTATCCGGTAGTCATGAAGCAAAGCAACCACCGCCGGATTTTCAGATATACTGACCGCCAAAACCGACGCCTGGCGGTTTTCGTAAGCGTCCCCAATCAATAACAAAACGGCTTGCTTTATGGCGTCCGGGACCATTTCGTTTTGGCTTGTCCCCAGGTCTGGCCCGGCGGTAAATCTAATTATCCAATCATGCCCATCAATCCCGCTTGGTATGGTCCCCCACTGGCGATCAACGTCCAAATCAATTAAGCTTGTGGCAATGGATTGATCAATTTCATCCGAATCCAAATATAAAATATCATTTATTGAGCTTATGAATTGAGTTGGGATCTTGAATCTAAACAAGCCATCCCCTAAAACTAATCCCGTCAATACCTTTACTGACCATAGAAAATCCGCCGTGGCCCATACCCGGCCACAATATTTTTCGGCATGATCCCGCGCCGACGCTATCAAACCCTGGATATAAGTATCATCCTTGATAAAAGCCACATTGACCCTTAAATGCTTTTTTGCTTCGGTCAAGGTCACGGGTTCCGTTCCCGGTGGAGTGAGTCGCCTTATTTCGCCAATTCTTTCAACCATCGGTTGTTTCCCCCTTATTCTGTTTTGGTCTGCTTAAATGGCGCCACGGTTGCCCACCCCTCATTTCAGCGGGTGACCATTGAGCATACCCAATGCCCGCCAACCATTCTTTCCGATCCGGGTAAATGGGAGTATCAGACACGAATTTTTTAGACACTGGCCACGCCATGGATCCCTGGTTACAAGCCACCACGGGGACGCCAGAAACCGCCGCTTCCACGCCGGTTGTGCTGTTCCAGGTGACCACCATTGAAGATTCCTTTAAAACCACGCTTAATTTTCGAATATCAAAATATTTTGGATCAATCCCATACTCCCCCGGCGTATCATTCCGGGGGTGGGGCCTGAAAACTACCCGGTCACCAAATATTTTCCGATACCATTGAAAGGTATCTTTACACCATGCCAGGTGGTCAACGTCCTGGACTTGAGTATCACGCGGCAATTGGCCGCAAACAACTATAAGCCCGTCCTTTATTTTTTGCCATGGCAAAACGGGGATATCCATAGATTCCCACCGGTCCAGGGGCATCCCCTTATTTCTAAAATCAGCGCCCCCGGCGAAACCATTCCACCCGATTTGGTAATAATCCTTTCTTTTCATAAAAGCTGATTCGATAATAATTAACTTTCGCTTGGCCAAATAATGGTCAATGATTCTTTGCTTTTCCATGGTAGGACTAAACGCATATTTATACCAACCGAAAACCACCGCCACATCACTATCCGGTTTGAAGTCTTCAAGCCATCGAGTTTTGGCGCCGGGGATCCCTTCGGCAAAAGCTTCCAAAATCTTTTGGTGGCCTTCGTTATATTTTGGTAAGTAAACGGCAACCTTCATACGGGGACCGCAATAAATACAAGGGTCCGGCCCTTGATATTATCTTTAATTATTTTGGCCTCTTGTTTGTGCTTCCCCGGTTGGGATCCGGTAAAGATTACCCGCCACCCGGCAAGTCCAAGTTCCTGTTTCATTTCTTCCGCCGTGTAATGCCTATAGTGTTCCTTGTGGCTTTTGGCGCCGAATGGAACCACGGCTTGGTTCGGAACGCTCAAAATAAGAAGATCTGAGAACATCGCCGCCCGACTTAAAAAATTGGGGGCCTGTTTTGAATGCTCAATAATTTCAAACATGACCAACGCGGATTCCTTGCGTTCTGGAATTGCTGAAAAACTATTGGCGCTCCTTTTGATTAAATTACTTTTATAATGGGTTTCCCCGTATTCAATCGCCCCTGGGTCGGAATCAAAAGCGCTGACTTGAATTTTATTCATGGCCATAACGTAAGATCCATAACCACACCCACATCCAATATCAAAAGCAAAACTTAACCCGCGCTTTTTGATTTCACGGCTTGCAAATTGGTAGCGCTCCAGGTGGTCATGGCGGATTCCGTCCAGTGTCGGCGCCGTTTGGCGGTTGTGTTTTATCATTTCCAAGCCTCTCTAATCCATGGTTGTTTATATTTGTCCGGTTTATTATTCCCTGCAAATACTACAATGGCGGCGCCGGGCGGTTTGGTCGCCTTGATATCCCGGTATCCAAGGAAAAATCCCGGCGCCATGTCTTTATTTAAAATTTTCGCAAAAGGATAAATGCTCTCAATGGCTTCCTGGTCGCCATATTTGCACCTTCTAACAAACCTTTTCTTTTCAGCGGCGAATTCATCCCACACCCCCTGGCCAAAATCAGGCCCAATGGACATGACACAAGATCCATATTTACATGGATATTTATGGTGCCCGGCGGCACGGGTAAAATTTCCGCATATCCCAAAATCCCCCTTCCAGGTCGCCAATGGTGAAAGGTCATCAATAATAACTGTATCCAGGTCAAAATAAAGAATCCGGCCCGTGGGCATTATACGGCGGTTAAACAGTTTCATTTTTGCCCACCACCCCTTTAGGTTGGTTGAAACATCAATACACTGGATCCCGTCAAACTTTTGCGGTTTGTCTGTAAGGCAAAAAAATTGGTAGTCAATTTTAAGATTCCTTGCCACCATATTTTTCAACTTAACGACATGGGAAAATGGGTATTTGGTTCCAACCTGGACACACGCCACGGAAATCATAAGACTGGCCGCCCCCCATATCTTTGTTTCATCACCGCCCCATAAGGTTTATGGCCCGTGTACTTTTCCACGCCATACCCATTTTCGATTGCTTCCTTTAAATAAAAATCAAATAATTTAACGACTTCTTTATTTGGATGGGGCATTTTTTTACCATCAAACCAATGGCGGATCCCGCTTTTTTGAAGACGGGGAATGGCGTATCTCAATTGGGGTTGGGTTGACATACGGGTATAATGTAGGGCTTTTACATTCTTTAAGTCTTCACCGCCCCTGGCGTCCAAACAATTCCAATCACCTTTGAATGGTTGAACAATCCCCGAATTAGAATTGAACCGCCCGGCCATGGTTTGGTGGGTGCCGGACTTGCGTTTTAAGTCTCTAATCGGCATCATATATTTTTTTGCGGCGGCGCAATCCCATAGAGACATACAAAGGCGCCAATGGCCACCACCTTTGGCCAATACTACTTTCCCAGGCTTAAAAGACTGTTTCCATAATTCCGCAATATCAGACAAAACCAAAAAATCCGAATCCATATAAATGGCCCGGCCCTCAAAATTACAAAGTTCTGGCACCGCCCACCGAAACCCGGAAAAGGGAGTGGCCCACGCGGTTGAATCCCACCCATAGAATGGGCTTTGGGGGTCCAGGGATAAACGCATCCATACGATTTCAACCGGCGCCGTTACGTTTTTTCTTATTGACCATTCCAAGGCGGCTTGTGATTCCGCGTCATCATGGTTGGGGGCGCACCCTATGAAAATTTTAATTGGTGTATTCACACGGCCAACGCTTCCGCAAAAGTAACCCTGGGAAAACAGGTTACTTTACTTTTTGGGTTTGCATTAAATACCTGGACCCCGGAACGCTTCAATTGGGGAATGGCGCTTTCGAACAAAATAGGCAAGTGTAAAAGTGAATTGGGGCGCCCGCCTTCCACCCTGGGGAGCCTATCCCCATCCAGACCAACCAATATGATTTTTTTGAAATTGGCCTGGTAAGCAATTTGGAGCGCCCCCCATAAACTATTGCCGGTATTTATTTTGCCTTGGATTTCGGAAAGGGTTTTTACTGCTGACCACCTGGAAAGCCACCATTCCGGGGTGTTTTGAAATCGGCGGCGCCGGGCGATATTTTTATTATATTTTGGGTCTTGGCTCACCCTTGTCAAGCGGGTAACATTTTTGGGGAGTGGGATCTCATCCGGCAACGCGGCAAAGCACCGGACGCCGTTAAGTTTTGGGCTTTTCATCCTTCGCAAATTTAAAGGATCCCTATCCAGGGTAAACCACCAATCCAGGCGGTTCACCCAACCCGCCGTTCCATTGACCCCAAAAACAATATCACCCTTTGGGATGGCGTTAAAATCGGCAAGCCTGGCGGATGGGCCGGATCCTATTATCCAAATCTTATCCATTATAAGACTTCCTCCAAAATCGCCCGCTCAAAACAAGTCAACGCGGTTTCCAAAGTACAATTCAAAACCTCGACGCCCGCCCGCTTTAATCCTTCGGCTAACGGGGCAAATTTTGGGGGCCACTTTTTAATCCCAACGCAATTACTTAATCGGTTTGGGTGGTCGCCAAAGTGGTGGGTTTTGCCATTGGTGTATTGCATATCGTAACCAACCAAAATGATCCTGGACGCGCCAAATTGATGGGCAAGCCCTATGGCCTGGAATCCGCTATTCCCGCCGCTCCCAATGATCCCAGGGCTTGTGACCAAAGTTTTAGATTGCTTTGACCAAACATAATTTAGGCCGTGGGCTTTCGCCGCGCCTTTGTCTTGTGTCCACCCTTCCGCTTCTTTTGCTGTTTCTTTGAAGTCTTCCCACGCTGGCTTTTCGCTTCCGGCGGGGTGGTGTCGCCACCATCCCCCGTCGCATCCATAGACGACGTTGGCGAAGTTGACGGCCCGGTAGGTGGAGTTGGTGACGATGACGCGGCATTTTCCTTGCTCTCTTCTTTTTCGGATATGTTCGATTTGTCCGGTGGTGAGGCTTGGCCCGCTGGCGATGCAGACGATGGTTTCCCCGCTCCACCTTCCGACCCAATTGAGTCCTTTGATTCCTTTGGCGCCGGTGGATCCGTGTCCGTGGTTTCCGGTGCGCTCACTGAATTCATCGGGTGTTTTTTTTTATTGTCTTCCTTGTGGATTTTGTTTTGATAAGCAAATTTCCCGACGGGTTCAACCAATTTATTTTGGATAAGGTGGTGGGTGAAATCATCGTTATCGCAAGTGAATTGATCCCCGGCGGTAATATTTCCACAATAGGCGCCGGAAAAACTTTTAAGCGCTTTAAGTTTCATTGCTTCCCCTTAGAAACGTCCGGGGGACGAATCCCCCGGACTTAGATTTTAGCCGAATAGGTTAATCTTACTCCGGCCAGGATCCAACCACGTTGGCGGCGGGTCGGAAAACCGTAAAGGCCGCCCGCATTTCACCACGTATGGTCAAAAGGTTTTTCTGCACGTTGTCCGTGTCCTGGTCATGAATTGTAACCGTTGCTTCCTGGCGCAACCAAGCCATCATGGAAGCCAATGAAATGGCGACAAACTGACCCGCCGGAACGGAATTGGAAAGGATAACCGGCAAACCCCAAAGAGTGGGGATCAAACCACCGGCCAAATAATTGATAACGCCTTGGTCGCCAAAATATCGGCCCGCACCATCCTTTTTGCGTTCCATGTTCCCCCAATCGGCGGGATTGATTAGATACGCATCCGGCATATAATCAGCGGAAACCACGGCGTATTTCGCACGGTTGGCCGCATCAAAATTGATTTCACCGGAAACGGCGGCAAGCGCCGTATGGTTGTTGGTGTCGCCAATCAGACCGGACAACAACGGACTAACACCCGTGCCCGCCAATAATTGCTGTTCGAATCGCAACCGGACGCCATAGCGTAACCGTTGGTCAATGTAGGATTGCAACGCCGGGGCGTCATCCATCACCTGTTTGGAAACCTTGAGCCAATGCGCAATGGTGCGCACCGGCGCCGAAGCGTCTTCAAAGGTCAAACTGGATTCGGGCTTGGTTACCCCTTCCGCTGTTTCGGCGGCGGAATTGGTGAAAGTCAATTCACGGGTATAGTGGACAAGATTACTCGCCGTTATCCCCATGGGTAGTACATCCAAAAGGCTCAACATTCGGAAAGCGCCGGGGACAATGCCGGGGACTTCGTGGCGTTGAACAATCACACTTTCGGGATCTTGTGGGGAACCACCTTCACCCAGGATGGTATTTTTCAGGAAGACCGGCGAATCAAACTTTTTACTGATTCTGACATCACCGCCCGCAAGTGCCGCTTTCTTAAATTCATCGGATCCGACGAATTCACCGCCCGGCGTTTTGCGCTTTGGTTTGTCGTCCAGAAATTTGGTTTGTGACTGTAGGATCTTATCCACGTCGTTCCGCATCCCGGTATAGTCTTCCGCCATCTTTTTCAAGTCGGCTTTGGTAGCTTCCGAAACGGCGCCATGGTTTTTCAAATCATCTTCATATTTCTGGAAGGTGGTTTGCAATTTTGTTTCATGCTCTCCAAGCGCTTTTTTGAGGGTTTCCGTTATGGTCCCCATCAACGCCGGGACTTGTTCGGCTTTGAGTTTTGCATAATCTTCGTCGGTTGGGGTGCCGCCGCCAACCTCATAAACCGCTTTCCCCTGGACATAGCCAAGGATTTTTGGGTTGATTGATTTTTCCATACCAAACCTACCTTTCAATGAGGCTATCATATAGCCCGTTAAATGAATTTTTAACCGCCGCTTTTATATCATCCTGATTGAGCGGGGCCTTTTTTATTTTGGCATGACCTGGATCACCCAGGCAATCCTTGACGCGGCTTATAAAAGCTTCGGCGCCACTTTTGGAAAACTGTCCTGCATCACGCAAGATCATTTCCAATTCTTTTAAGGTT
>Ga0316190_10001938_pt1 | contig 15041 bp, 12 predicted proteins | sample Eddworburrow2_MG_FD_204929 | JGI IMG/M metagenome (GOLD analysis project Ga0316190, IMG submission 204929) | Coastal sediment microbial communities from Maine, United States - Eddy worm burrow 2 | ecosystem: Environmental > Aquatic > Marine > Coastal > Sediment | place: USA: Maine | collected... | reverse complement strand
CGATCAGCCTTCGGCAAAAATGTCACCCACGCGAAGACATCGTCAACAGCTCTATCGAGAGCGGCCGGGCTGTGCACAGCAAGATTGCGCAACAGTCGAGACAATGTTTCGAACACTTCGGAGCGATCGTCGTCTCGATCAGCCTGACTAAGCCTCAAAGCAGGTGCGTTCCTGCGCCGAAGCAAGACGTCATGGTCGACCAACTCGGCAACCACGCTCTTGGGTTGGCGTAGAAACTCTGAGAACGGTCGCTCGACAACAGACATGACCTCATGATATCTGAACTACTTCAGAAGTCAATGCGGTTGGGCCGCCGACTGCCGGAGCGATCGCCGCGGCGCTCCTGTGGGGGCCGAATATTCGATCGTGTCGGTTGACCAGGACAAACGCGGCCGATGTGATCAGCTGTGTTCCGCATTCTCTACCGCCTCATCACCATGCTCGCCCGTCTCGCCGTCCGCTCCGGTCGTTCCAAAGACCTCGAAATCATCGTCCTGCGCCACCAACTCACGGTCCTACGCCGCCAGATCAACCGACCAGCGATCAACGACGCCGATCGGACCCTGCTCGGTGCGATCGCAGCCGCGCTCCCCCGCCCACGACGAACAGGATGGCTGGTCACCCCCGACACCCTGCTCCGATGGCATCGCCGACGAATCGCCCGAAACTGGACACAGGCCACGCGAGGACCGGGACGCCCACGGACCTCGGACGAGATCCGCCGACTCGTCCTCCGCCTCGCCGCCGAGAACCCGACCTGGGGCTATCGCCGCATCCACGGCGAACTGGCCAGCCTCGGCCAGCGGATCGCCCCGTCGACTGTGTGGAAGATCCTCAAAGCCAGTGGCATCGATCCAGCGCCGGAGCGATCCGAGGTCACCTGGTCGCAGTTCCTCCACTCTCAAGGCGCCGTGGCCTGCGACTTCTTCAACGTCGACACTGCCCTACTCCGCCGCTACTACGTCCTGTTCTTCATCCATATCCCCAGCCGGCAAGTGTTCTACGCCGGCACGACCACCAACCCGACCGGCGACTGGACCACCCAAGCCGCCCGCAACCTGTTCCTCCGCCACCGCGACAAGCTCGCCCACTCACGCGCCCTCGTTCGAGACCGAGGTAGCCAATTCATAGAGAGCTTCGACGAGATCTTCCGAACCCAAGACTTCAAGATCCTCAAAACCCCGGTCCGAACGCCTGTGGCCAACGCCTTCGCCGAACGATGGATCGGCTCCATCCGCCGAGAGTTGCTCGACCGCACCATCATCTGGAACCAGCAACAACTCGAACGGCTCGTCCTCGACTACGTCGACCACTACAACACCCACCGGCCACACCGCTCACTCGTCCAACAGCCTCCCGTGCCCGCTGAGGTGCCACCGCCAGCGGAGGGGCGTCACCTTCGGGTCGTGAAGTCACCCCGATGCGGCGGACTCATCAACGAATACCGAAACGCCGCCTGACCAGGCACGACGCAATATTCGGCCCCCACACCCCGGACTTGAGCACCCACGCTCGCTCTCGATTCGCGAAGACGAGCTTTTGCCGACGATCGACCAGTGGCTCGCTCAACTCTTTGACGGCGAGCACATCGACGAAACAATCCGGACCCTCGCCGACCTCGACCAGCACGACACCGACACGATCCAGGAACTCGAGGCCCGCCGAGCAATCAAGGAATGCGACAAAAAGATCGCCAACTTCGAGGCGGCGCTCGGCGTGACCGACGACCCCGACACGCTCGCGGGCTTCGCCCGACAAATCGAACGCACACGCGCCGAACGCAAGACCGTCGAGCTGCGACTGCGCCGAGCCACGACAGATCAAGGCTTGAGTGAAGACGAGATTCGGCAGATCGTGGGCAGTCTCGCGGACGCCGTAGCCCTGCTCTCAGCGGCCTCGGCCGAGGACCGGCGCAGGATCTACGAAGCGGCTCAGCTCGAAGTCCTCTACGACCATGAGAACCGCCGAGCCCAACTCTCGGTGGCACCGAGGGTTAGCGGTGGTGTCGGAGGGGGGACTTGAACGACCGCCTGCCACGTGGAGCCCAGCGGCAGGGAGCGGCAGATTCCGCTGATTCACGGCGTTCTCGTTTGTGGCTCCCCCGCCAATTGCCGCTGGATTCCGCTGGTTGCCGGGGGCTGCCGTTAGCAATCCGTTAGCAAACCGACACACCTGTTGGGCGGCGATACTAGGGACTCTCGTGGATGACGTGGACGGTCATTGCCTCGTCTCGGCCTTTGATGGTGATGCATCTTGTTTCTGGGACTTGGGCCTGTGGAGCTGAGGGTAGGGCGGGCTTGGTGCACAGGATCTCGCCGGCTCTGGCGGCGTCCGCTACTCGTGCCGCGAGGGTGACGTCGGCGCCGATCCAATCGCCGTCTCGTGAGACAGCTGTGCCGTGATGGATGCCGATCCTGACGTCGGGGGCGAAGCCGGCGTCGACGCGCTGGTTTCGGAGGGATTGTTGGATATCGCGTGCCGCCTGTACGGCGTCGGCGGCGGTCATGAATACGACGAAGAATCCGTCGCCTTGTTGTTTGATCACGTCGCCGTTGCAATCGGCGAAGGCCTTGCGGAGGGTGTTGTCGTGTGCGTCGAGGAGTGTCATCCAGCGGTGGTCGCCGAGTGCTGTCTGGATCGTGGTGGAGTCGACAATGTCGGTGAACATGAAGGCTCTCGTCGCTTCGCGGTCGTGAGTCGGCGCGGGTGTGGTTTGGCACGATTCGACCGCCTGTTCGACGGCTTGCTCGAGCGTGAGTTGTCGTCCCACGGTCGTTTGATTGTCGGTTTCGGTTGGTCCGAGCGCTGCTTCGCAGTGCCTGCGGAGATCGTCGATTCCGCTGAGTCCGCTGCCGTGGTCGTGGGCGCCGAGCCCTTCCCTGATCGCGGAGGCGGCGGCAAGGAGCCGTAGCGCGGCGGGTGGGTTGTTTGTGGCGCCGGCAACTTGGGCGGCGACCTCGAGGCTCATGAGGGTTCCGTTGATGTCGCCTCCGGCGTGCATGAGCCGAACGGATTCGGCGGCTGCATCGGCGGCGGTGTCTGTGTCGGTGAGCTCGAGTGCGAGTTGGGCTTGATGGAAGAGTGCCCGTCCGAGTCCGGGTCGGTTGTCGATGTCGTGAAATCCTTGACGTGCTCGGGCGAGTAGGTCCGCGGCAGCATCGAGGTCGCCGCGCTGGTAGGCCGCGTGGCCGAGCCCGAGGTGCATCCACGGGGGTATGGCGGGGTCGTTGAGTTGAGCGGCGAGGTCGAGGCCTTCGTGGGCGAGCTTCTCGGCTGTGGCATGGTCACCCGCCCCAAGGGTCACCCACGCCATCCGTCCGAGCGCGTGCGCGAGTTCGGCGTTTTCACCGAGTTGGCGGAGGCCGGCAACTGCGGTGTCGGTGTGGCGGAGGGCTTCGACGTGATCGCCCTGCCGGCGAGCGATGAAGCCCACGGCGAGGATTGCGCGGTATCGGGCCAGCGCAGTGCCCGCTCCTGTGTCGAGGGACCGCTCGAGTTTGTCGCGTCCTTCGCTGAGGTGGCCTCGGATCTCCCACCAGGCGCCGAGGTCGGCTGCGAGGGACACCGCGAGGTCACCTTCGTCGCTCTCCAGGGCCCAGTTGAGCGCGGCTCGAAGATTGGCTGCTTCGGCATCGAGCGCGGCGATGGTCGCCGGGTTTCCACCGCTGCGCATGCCGGGTGCGTGTCGGGCTGCGAAATCGGCGGACCAGATGGCGTGTTGTCGGTGGCCTTGCTCAGCATCGGTGGGGTCGAGCTTGGTGCTTGCGTAGTGTCGGATGGTTTCGAGACTGCGGTAGCGGCCCGTGCCCGGCTCGAGCCGAAGAAGGGACTTGTCGACGAGTTGGCCGATGAGGTCGACGACATCGTAGGTATCGATGGGGTCGCAGCCGAGCACGAACTCCGCAGCGTCCGTTGTAAAGCCGCCGACAAACACCGATGCCCGAGCGAGGCACAATCGCTCGGCTGGTTCAAGGAGGTCGTAGCTCCAGTTGATCGCGGCCTCGAGCGTGCGTTGGCGCGACACCGCGGCGCGAGAACCGCCGGTGAGGAGACGAAACCGGTCCTCGATACGCCCTGCGAGCACGTCGAGGGGCATGGAGCGGAGCCGCGCTGCGGCCAGTTCCAGCGCGAGGGGCACGCCATCAACAGCTCGACAGACCGTGGCGATGTGGTCCCAGCCGGTTTCTGGGTCGAAGTCGCGCCGCACGGCGCGGGCACGGTCGCAGAACAGTCGTACCGACGCGAAGTCCTCTGGATCTGCGGGCGGACCATGCCAGCCAATCGGCGGTGTTGACATCGGTGCGAGCGCGACAATGTGCTCACCGTCGATCCCGATTGCTTCTCGCGATGTCGCGACGATGGTGAGCCCCTCACACGAGCTGAGCACCTCGGCCGCGAGTCGGGCGGTCGTGTCGATGAGGTGTTCGCAGTTGTCCAGCACGAGCAGAATCTTGCGCCCGGTGAGCACGCTGATGATCGACTCCGATACCGGCCTGTCTCGTGTGTCGCCAACGCCAAGCGCAGCTGCGACGACATTGGCGGTCAATGCGGGATCGGTGATGGTTGACAGATCGGCGAAGAATGTGTCGTCGAACGTCGCGGTGAGTTGATGCCCGGCAGCGATCGCGAGGCGTGTCTTGCCGACTCCACCGGGGCCCAGAATCGTGACCAAGCGAGCTTGGCCGACAGCATCCGCGACCCGTCTGAGGTCGTCATCCCGCCCGATGAACGATGACACTGGGTGGGGCAGGTCGTGGCGTGGAGAATCTAACGTCGCCGCCTTGGCGCCCGAGGGCGGCCTGAGATCGAGCTCGACGTCTTGGGCGAGGATCCGTTGTTCGAGTCTGCGTAGGTCGGGGCCGGGTTCGACTCCCAGCTCATCGATCATTGTTGCGCGTACCGTCTGAAACGCGGCGAGTGCGTCGGCCTGACGGCCGACCCGGTACAGCGCGATCATCCGCTGCCCCCAGAGCCGTTCTCGCCAGGGATGCTGGCTGCACAACGTTTCGGCCGCAGCGATGACGGCATTGTCTTCCCCCTCGTCGAGCAACGCGGCGAGGTGATCCTCAGCCGCTTGGGTTCGGCGCTCGCGAAGCCGAGAGATTTCGGTGGTGGCGAACTCGAGATCCTCGAACCCCGGGAGGGGGTCTGATCGCCAGAGCTCGAGTGCCTCGGCGAGGGTCGATTCCGCGGCCCGGGAGTCTCCTGCCTCAAGGAGCCGGCGGCCGTGGTCGGCGAGTCGTTCGAACTGCGCTGCGTCGATTTCGTCAGGGCGGGCGTGCAGACGGTATCCGTTGGGCTCAGAAACGAGGATTTCCGCAGGCTTTCCTTGGCCGCGATCCGGTTCGAGGGCGCGGCGAAGGTGAAACACGTAGCCATGAAGGGTGTTCGCCGCCTTGGCCGGTGCGCTTTCATCCCAAACCATCTGGATCAACTGGTCCGTAGCGACGACCTCGTTGGCGTGCATGAGCAACGCGACCAAGACCGCCTGCTGGCGCGGGCCTCCAACGGCGAGCGTCTCGCCGCCGCAGGTGACCTCAAAGGGTCCAAGGATGCGGTACTTCACGATCAGAGACTAGATCCGGCTCCCTTGGAGAGTCCTTGGAACGCCACCGACCACGCTCCGAGACATCGCCAAGGCCCATACCCGAAGCTGCTGAGTATCGCCCGAGACGGGCAACCCCCCGAAGGAGCAGCCATGCATGGCAACCCACCAACAGCCCGACCAGGGCAGGCCTCACCCGCAACCCACCGTGTCGGAGACGACCATGACCGAACCCAACACCCCCGATCCTCGCAAACGGCGCCGACAACGACACCAGATCCGGCGCGACCAGCGAAACACCCGCTGCGTGGAACGACTCGATCGACACCGCGACCGAATCAGGGCAAAGCCCCGTCGGCGCTGGGGACGCCTGACCGATTCGAACGATACGGACAATGGGTCGTCCGCCGACGGCGGCGACTGATCACCGCATGGCTCATCGCTGTCGTCGGTCTCAGCGTCGCGTTCTCGTCCAACTTCAGCGAGAACCTCACCGCCGCGAGCGGCACCACTCCGGGCTCAGAGGCCGCAGCGGTCGAAACCTTGCTCCAGGACGCGTTCGGCGTCGGCGACACCGAACAAGACCTGATCGTATTCGAATCAACCAGTCTCGACCTCGACGATCTCGAGTTCCGCCGGGTCGTCGAGGAAACAACCGCCGTCGCGCTCACCCACCCTGCGGTCATCGACGCCGTTTCACCCCTGACAACCGACGGCGCCAACCAGGTCTCAGCCAACCGAGGCGCCGCGTTCACGGCGCTCACCGTGACCGGGTCCGTCACCGAACGCCAGGCAGTCGCCGAAGAACTGGTCGCGCTTCTCGACGGCTCGGCAAGCAGCCAGGTTGATGTCTGGCTCACCGGCGAGTCTCCCCTCGTCGTCGATGTCGACCGGGTCGCCCAAGACGACCTGGCCCGCGCCGAGACCATCGGCCTCCCCATCGCCCTACTCGTTCTCCTGTTGGCGTTCGGCGCGGTAGTAGCAGCCGGCCTTCCACTTCTGTTGGCCGGCGTCGGGATAGCCACCACATTCGGCGTACTCGGCGTCCTGAGCTACCTCACAGAGTTCAACCTGCTCACCGAGAACATCGCCACCCTGATCGGTCTCGGTGTCGGCATCGACTTCGCAATGTTCATCGTTGCCCGCTTCCGAGAAGCACTCGCCCAGGGCCACAGCGCCGAGTCCGCAGCCGTCTCGGCCATCTCCACCTCCGGAAGATCGGTGCTCTTCTCCGGAATGACCACCGTCATCGCGGTCTCCGGACTCTTCATGGTGAACAGCCCGATCTTCCACGACCTCGCGATCGCCGTCATGGTCACCGTCGTCGCCATGGTCGCCGCCGCCCTGACACTGCTCCCAGCAGTCCTGTCGTGGCTTGGGACCCGGGTCGACAAGGGCAAGATCCGACGCACACAACCCCGTGCAGCCAACAACACCGACGGGGCATGGGCCCGCATCGCCCACGTTGTCATGCGCCGACCTGCGCTCGTCACCGTCATCATCGGCGTGGCCCTCATCGCGGTCGCGGCGCCGGCACTTCGCTTGGAACTGGGCATGAGCTCCGGGACCGACGCCGTTGCCGATCACCCCTCAGGCCGCGGCCTCGGCGTGCTCGAGGAACACTTCAGCCAGGGCGCCACCTCACCAATCGACATCACTCTCACCCCCCCGGCCGGCGGAAGCATCGACGACAGCCTCGATGCGCTACTCAACCAGCTCAACACGGATCCTGGCATCGCTGACGCCCGGCCCGTCGCCACAAGCGACAACGGCACCACCTACATCGTCGCAACCTCGACGGCAGCACCCGACAGCGACGAAGCAACAGCTCTTGTCGAACGCATCCGCAACGACATCGCGCCCCTCCATCAAACCGACGGCGCGGAGGTCCTCGTCGGCGGCATGACCGCCGGCATCATCGATCAGTCAGCCGAGATGGACGCCAAGCTCCCGCTCGTCATCAGCTACGTCCTGGTCATCACGTTCATCTTGTTGATGCTCGTCTTTCGTAGTCCCGCCCTGGCGGTCAAGGCGATCATCATGAACCTGCTCAGCGTGGGCGCCGCCTACGGGCTGGTCGTGGTCATGTTCCAGGACGGGCTCGGCGAATCGCTGTTCGGCTTCACGTCCCCCGGGTACATCCAGTCCTACCTCCCCCTGTTCGCATTCGTCATCTTGTTCGGCATCTCCATGGACTACGAGCTGTTCCTCCTCGGCCGCATGCGAGAGGAATGGAACCGCACCGGCGACAACACCGAAGCGGTCACCAGAGGCATGCAACACACCGCCCGGCCGATCACCTCAGCCGCCGCCATCCAAGCCGCCGTCTTCGGAGCCTTCGCGTTCACCTCAGTCATCGACATCCAAGAAATCGGGTTCGCCCTGGCCGTGGCCATCATCATCGACGCCACCATCGTGCGAGCCCTGCTCGTACCTGCATCCATGAAGCTCATGGGCCGCTGGAACTGGTGGACCCCCCGCTGGATCGACCGCCACCTCCCCCACCTCTCCCTCACCGACTGACCGCCCCCCCACCCCCGCCAACACGAAAGGCCGACACATGAGCATCAAGCAGCGAATCCGAAGCAACGTCATCGCCCAATTCTCGAACCCGCGAGGCATCTACGGTCGCATCGCAGGCCGCATCATGTCCACCCGCCAGACCAACGTCACCCGCAACGCGTGGATCGCCGAGATCCTCAACCCCCCACCAGGAGCGCAGATCCTCGAGATCGGCCACGGCCCCGGCCTCGCCATCGAGCACCTGGTCCCGACCATCGGCGACGGACACATCACCGGACTCGAACTCTCACCCCTCATGTCCCAAACCGCCGCACGCCGCAACCGCGACGCCGTGGGCGCCGGCTCCGTCGACTTCCGAATCGGCGACTCCGCCAACCCACCCCACGACCTTCACAGCCTTGACATCATCTTCGGCGTCAACAGCTCCATGTTCTGGCCCGACAACCAGGCCGCCATCTCCGAACTCGCCTCCAGGCTCAAACCCGGCGGCCAGCTTCTCCTCGCCTACATGCCGCCGCCAACCGCCACCGAACCCGCCACAACAATCGCCGAACAAATCGTCGACCACTTCACCGACGCCGGCCTCACCGAAATCGCGACCCAAACCGCCCCGACCCAACCCCCGACCATCGCCGTCACCGGCACCCGCCCCGAACATTCCGCCGCATGAACCCGTGCGACGCCTGAACCAAGGAAGACCTCTTCAATGCAGAAACGACCCGAGACCCGACTCGCCGCGTTGCTCGCGGCCCTACTCCTCACCGCGGCCTGCGGCACCGACGCCACCAGCCAAACAACCGAACCCGACCCAAGCCCCACGACCGAGGAAGACCCAACCCACTCCCCCACGACCACACCCGGCAGCTGTGGACAAGACGACCCCAGCTGCCAGAACACACCCGACGACGACAGCCCCGAGACCAACCTCGACGCCGCAGACCACATCACCGTCGTCGGCCATCTCTTCGACGACGGCGCCGGCCTGGTCGTCTGCCCCGAGCTCGTAGCACAAGGCGAAAGCCAGGGCTGTGAAGGCGACTCGCTCTCCATAGCGGGAATCATCCTGAGCGAAGTCCCTTCGGTCGTCCACCTGCACGGCACCAGCTACACGCCCGAAAAGGTCACTGTCATCGGCGAACTCCACGACACGACCATGACCGTCAGCGATCTCATCACCCGTTGAGACCCCCGGGAGTTGGCCGCCGAAGGCACCATGGGGCGATGGGTTCGGAGAGACTGTCTACCGCAGGAAGCGATGACATCTGAGCTACGACACCGAGAGGTGCTCCGGGAAGGATGTTCACATGCCCCCTGGCCGAGGACGTCGGCAGACGCTCGTCAGTCGTCGCCAGGGCCGCCAAATTGCTGCGTCAGCTCCACCGCGACTGCGAACACCCGAACATCGATGACAACTCGACCAGCCCTGACATGGCTCATGAAGCGCTCGGTCGAGCTCAACTCGTCCCACCATGGATCGTCTCGACATCGAACGTAGGCAGCCTCGGAATCCCACTGGAGGTACTGCACGAGCCGTTCGCCGTCACTGCTGACGTGCAACGCTCCAGCGATGAAGCCATCGAATTCGCCAAAGTAGCTGATAACCCCGAGACGGGCGTGCCGCACCACATCTTCAGGCACCTGCCCGTCAGCGTCGACGGTGACGATCACGGTGCAGACGTCGGTGCCCGCCAAGATCTCAACCACGACCACAACAGTACCTGCGGCCCCCATCTCCCCAGCCTGAACAAGAAAGCGGCCCCGAGACACCACCAACCACGCGGCCCACGTGAGCGCTCACAGCCCAACACGTCCTGCAACAACCCCGGGGATGACCAACAACAGCGGCCGGAGCTGGAACGACCGCACCTGGGCCCGCTACATCACCCAGCGCCAACAACAGCCCCCGCCGTTCGCAAATCCGTTAGCAGAGCGACACACCCACGCCGAACACGCCCTCTCACCTGGGCAAACGCGCACCAGCGAAAAGGAGGTGGGAGTCCCGGATTAAGCAGGTTTCACCTCCGACACAGCACTTTCCGTGACGTCGACCTGGCAGCCAGTGGCACCCTACGGCAAGGAGCGTAAGTAGATCTCACTCTGCGTGATGGTGTCGGAGGGGGGATTGCAGCCCTTAACCCACGCCATCGCAGCAGGTGGTTGGGACTCTCGGCGGCCTGACTAGGGCACTTCTGTAGTTGCCCTCAGCCGACGTGGGCGGAGTGGGAGCAACCCGCCACGACGCGACACTCGGCCCCACACCAGGCAGCATCACCTCTCGCCGCCGTTGGGCGGGGCGAACCCTACGGCGACCGTATCGAGTATCCGCTGGAAGTCGCCCTTCGATGCCACCGAGACAGCCTCAGCATCTGGCCCGTACAGGTAGGTCCAGACCGAGAGACTCGACATGTCTCCGTGGGATTCGGCGCCTATGAAGGCCGTGCCGGGAACCGGCTCGTCCAGTCTCAGCAGGTACTTGTTCATCCGGTCGATGTCGTTGGGGCTGGCGATTGCGGCCACTGTTCCGCCGAGATGTGGGACACCCTCGCCGCCGGTTGTGATCCGCTCACCGACCGCTGCTCTCTCCGGGACGCCCAACGCGGCCGCCATGGCCTCCCAGGCACCGTCGGCGTCGACCGGCACATAGGTCATCGGCAGGGCGGTGATCGCCGTCTCACCGGCGAAGTGTTCGAGGTGCAGGCGCAAGTTGGACATGAAGATGAGCCAACCTTCGTGCATGGCGTCGTACCGATCGTCCCATTCACCACCCTGACCGAACCCAGAATTGATCAGCCGAACCACACAGCTACCGCCCTCTCGTGCTTCGACCAGCCATTCGAAGACCAGACCCTCGGCGGGGTCGCCGCCGTCCATCACAATGCGATGGGGCGGATCCCATTCGGCGACTCGTCCGACGATCTGCATTTCGGGTGCGTCGCCGAACGATGCAGATGCGACTCCGCCCGCTCTTTCTTCGACGGTGTGAGGCACGTACCACGAGGTGATGCCCGGCCCGGTGGCGATCGCCCGCCAGACTTCTTCGGGGGTCCCCGGGACTTCGATCTCGAGGTCGATCTGACGGCGATCGTCGGTCATGACTGGGACTCCTTGGTGTCGGTGGTTGAGGTGATCGGGTGGCACGCCACTACAAGGCGATAGGGGCGACCGTCGGGGGCGTCTTCGGCGTGGTACTTCGAGGCGAGGTGAGCGACAGCGGCGCCGAGTTCATCGGCGAAGGCGGCTCGTTCGGTCGGCGAGGCAAAGGTGAGCTCGGTGTCGATCGCGAGCGTCGCAAGCGGTCTGCCCGCAGCTCGCGCCCGTCGGGCGAGACCCCCGACTTCGCTCACAAGCCGGGCGCCGAGCGCGATCAGATAGCTGCTACTGAGCCGGTCGAGCGATGTCGGGCTCGTCGAACACTCCCCCATGACCTCAGGGGCAAGCGCATAGCTGGAAGCCGAGGCGGTGAGCACGCGTTCGGTTAGCCCTCGGCGTGGTCTTTCTTCGACGAGCTCGACGAGACCATGTGACTCCAGCAGACGCAGGTGGTAGTTGACCTTCTGGCGGGGCAGGTCGAGGTCTCGAGCGACCGTGGATGCAGACCCAGGCTCTACCAGTGCCCGCAGGATCCGAGCCCGCAAGGGATCGAGCGCAACACGGGCAACATGCGGTTCATCGATGACGTCTACGTCGCGCACAGCGACATTGTGCTATTGACAAATCATCTTGTCAATACCCTAGGGATCGACGTATCGCCACCCTGGCCCCTCGCGTTTCGCATCATCCACCGACTCTGTGAGCGCTCACAGACTCCCCAGCGCACTGACGGCAGGTGCTGCTCAGGCCAGGATTGGCGTGCGAGTGTTCCATGTGCGCAAGGCATCCGCGTCGCCGTCGTCGACGACCAAGCCCTCGTACGCCGCGGCTTCGCCATGGTCCTCGACCACCAACCCGACATCGAGGTCATCGCCGAAGCCGGCACCGGCCTCGAAGCCATCGAAACTACCCGCCAACACCGCCCCGACATCGTCCTCATGGACATCCGCATGCCCGAAATGGACGGCCTCACCGCCACCGCCACCATCCTCCAAGAAGCAGACTGGCCCCTCAAGGTCATCATCTTGACCACCTTCGACCCCGACGAATACGTCTACCGAGCCCTCCAAGCCGGCGCCAGCGGCTTCATCCTCAAAGACATCCCACCCGAGAACCTCGCCCCCGCCATACCCACCGTCGCCGACGGCGGCGCCCTCCTCGACCCCACCATCACCCGACGCCTCATCAGCCGCTTCGCCCAAACCCTCGCCACCGACACCACCACCACCCGACGCCTCAACACCCTCACCGACCGCGAACGCGAAGTCCTCACCGAACTCGCCAAAGGATCCACCAACGCCGAGATCTCCGACACCCCCTACATCGGCGCCGCCACCGTCAAAAGCCACGTCTCCAAACTCGGACTCCGAGACCGCGCCCAAGCCGCCGTCTTCGCCTACGAAAGCGGCCTCACCACCCCCGGCCACAACCACATCGGCCACTGACCCCGAGACGCCCTCGTTAGCAAATCCGTTAGCAAGCGACACACCCCCGTGAAAAACCCCCGCTGACCAGGGCATTCGCGACGCCAGAAAAGGACGTGGGAGTCCGGGATTCCGCGAGTTTCACCTCCGACACAGCACTCTCAGTGGTGTCGATCCGGCAGCCAGCGGCATCTACTGGCAAGGAGCGGAAGAGACTCTCACTCTGCGTGATGGTGTCGGAGGGGGGACTTGAACCCCCACGTCCTTTCGGACACTAGCCCCTCAAGCTAGCGCGTCTGCCAATTCCGCCACTCCGACGCGGCTCGTAGATGTTACCAACAATCGCGCACGGATCGACGCCTATTGGCTGGCTTCCATGTCAATCGACCCGTCGGCCCGGAGCACCAACCCAGCGGCCGGAGGAACAGTCACGAGATGACTTCGGGCGACATCGATCGGCAAGATCCGACCTGTAGCCAGGGCCGCTCGTTCGGCCTGGATCAGCAGCGACCACCGCTCGGTGTCATCCGCGATCGCCGCAGCCTCGACGATGAGCTCATCGACTTCGGCCGATCCCACGCCAAGGCCGTTCATGGTCGACCTCGACGCCAACAACGATGGAAGTACCGAGTCGATCGACCCCCCGGCAGCCAGCCAACCCAGGGCGTACAAGTCGTATCGGCCCTCCACCAGCGCCTGGGCCAGCTCGGCTGGGCTGAGCCACTCCACGGTGACGCTGAAGCCAGCTGCCTCCAGATCGTCGAGCAGCGCGGTCACCACGGGATCGCTCTCGTCTCCGGAGTAGGCGATACTGAGCGCCACCGGCGCTCCAGACTTTGCCTGCACCTCGGCCACCAGTTCAGCAGCGAGCTCGGGCCGGTGGGCGCAGGCCTCCTCACAAGGGGCAGGGTCGTAACCGGCCATCGATGGGGCAAGTACACCGTCAACCAGGAACATCGACGAGCCCCCTGCCGCTCGCACCGCCGTGGTTCGATCAATGCCGTACCGAACCGCCCGTTGTAGTCGCTCATCCACCAATTGGGGCGAGTCGAGGTTCAAACCAAAGAAGCGACTGATGGAGCGATCGGGCGACACACTGTCGTAGCGACGCTCGGCATCGGCGAGAGAGTCAACCGGTGCCACCCCCGCATCGGCCAAGCCGAGCGTCAAGGCTCGGTAGGCCTCAGACTCGGTGGCAGAAAACAGCACGTCAATTGCCGGCCACGAACTCCGCAGACCCCGCTCTGGCACCAACTCCAGCATGTCCTCCGACTCAGACGCAACGAGATACCGCCCAGTTGGGTCTTTGTCGTCCCCGACGATCGACACGCCCAGTCCACTGACAAGCCAAGCGAAGCCTGCTGCCGGCTTGTCGAGTACAAACCGCACCGATCCGGCGCTGGTCGCTTCGACCGTTGCCACGTCGCTCAGCAACGGCACGACTGCGGGACTCTCGGAGTTGAGCAGCAGGTGTTGAAAGTGGGCTGCCACCGTTGCGGCATCGATGCGAGTCGTGTCGATGACGAAGGTCCACTCGGTGTAAACGTCGTTCGCCGACCAACTCTTGGCCAATGCAGGACGAAGTCGCGCCTCACGCCCAACCACCTCGGTCAGGCCGTCGTACAGCAGGTCAGCCAGGATCACGGCTCCCTGGTCGGACAGGGCCAACTCATGAGGCAGGTACGTCTCAGGACGTCGCAACGAAAGCCGCAGAACGTCGAGCCCGAACCCGCCTCCGTCGAGGTCGGGACCGTCGTCGAAGGCCAAGCCGTCCGGCGTCGCCCCGAGCTGACCACCGTCATCTCCGGCAATGGTGGACGCCGACCGGGATGGCGTTGCCTCAGGTGTCGAGCAGCCGTTCAAAAACAGACCAGCCGCCAACAGGCACAGGATCATGAGCCGATACACCCATTACCATCGGCCTATCGGCACGAGGGATGAGCAGTTCTGCAGAGAAACAGCTCTCGGGATGGACTATCGCTCAGACGGCGTCGATGACGAAGGCCAAGACCACCGTCAAGAAGGTGAAGATCAGGCCCATCACGATCGTGAGTCGATCGAGGTTGCGCTCCATCGACGTTGAGCCCGCGGCAGCTGCACCCAGCCCGCCACCGAACATGTCCGATAGCCCGCCACCACGGCCGCTGTGCAGCAGGACGAGGCCGACAGTTGCCGCCCCGATGATCACATAGACGATGCCCAGCGCTAAAACCATAACCGACCGAATTCTCCTGAGGCGTTGACCTGATCAGGTTAGCGGTTTGCCACCCAACCCCGGCGTTCGGAGCTAATCGGTGGGTTCGCCTACCATCAGCCCTTGCTACGCAGCCTTGGGTCGAGGGCATCCCGGAAGCCGTCGCCGATGAAGTTCACGCTCATCACCGTGAGCGAGATCAGCAGACCGGGCCAGATCACCCGCATCGGGTTGATGTTGATGTAGTCCTTGGCGTCAAACAACA
>Ga0316190_10001937_pt1 | contig 15048 bp, 15 predicted proteins | sample Eddworburrow2_MG_FD_204929 | JGI IMG/M metagenome (GOLD analysis project Ga0316190, IMG submission 204929) | Coastal sediment microbial communities from Maine, United States - Eddy worm burrow 2 | ecosystem: Environmental > Aquatic > Marine > Coastal > Sediment | place: USA: Maine | collected... | reverse complement strand
CTTGTGGGGAGGGGTTGGGGTGGGGGTGAGCAAAAATGACAACGCGCATCCCGGCCAAAACCAGACAGGCAGCACAGCGTCTTCGTCGTGAACAGACTCCGTTCGAGCGCAAGCTGTGGCCACACCTGAAACAGTTGAAGATTTCTCACGGACTGCATTTTCGCCGACAGGCACCAATCGGGCCGTACATTGCCGACTTTGTCTGCTTTGCCAGAAAACTGATTATCGAACTGGATGGTGAATCCCATGTAGGTGAAGCCTCGAATGCCCATGATGCAGCACGCGATGCGTTTTTTATGCAGCAGGATTTTCGCGTCTTGAGATTTCCCAATCGAGCTGTCGGCAACGACGCAGCCAGTGTTGTTGAAACCGTCTTGAACGAGGTACTGTCGTGACGACCACACCAACTCAGAAACCCGATCCGAAAGCCCCGGCGCCGCTGCCCGAACGACTTTACCTGTACGATACGACACTGCGTGACGGGGCCCAGACGCCTGGCATTGATTTCTCGCTGGAAGACAAGCTGGCCATCATTGCCATGCTGGACGAACTGGGTATCGATTTCATCGAAGGCGGCTACCCGGGGGCCAACCAGACTGATACGGCCCTGTTTGCCGAACCCCGCAAAATGAAGGCGTCATTTTCAGCTTTTGGCATGACGCGTCGCCCGGGAAGGTCGGCCTCCAATGATCCCGGCCTGCAGGATCTGCTGCAGGCGAAATCCGATGCTGTCTGCTTTGTCGCCAAGTCGTGGGACTATCACGTCGAGGTCGCGCTGAAGACCAGCAATGAAGAAAACCTGGCCTGCATTTCCGACAGCGTTGCCGCCGCCATCGCCGCCGGCAAGCAAGCCATGGTCGACTGCGAGCATTTCTTCGATGGCTACAAGGCAAACCCGGCCTATGCGCTGTCTTGCGCACATGCCGCCCATGATGCCGGTGCGCGCTGGGTTATCCTGTGTGACACCAATGGCGGCACGCTGCCCCACGAGATTGAACAGATCGTGCGGGCGGTCTGCGAACAGGTTCCCGGCTCCCATCTGGGGATCCATGCCCACAATGACACTGAACAGGCGGTGGCCAACTCCCTTGCCGCTGTCAGGGCGGGCGCGCGCCAGATCCAGGGCACCCTCAACGGTATCGGTGAGCGCTGCGGCAATGCCAATCTGGTATCCCTGATCCCCACACTGATGCTGAAACCGGCTTATGCGGATCTGGTGAAAACCGGCATTACGGCGCACGGTCTGGAGCGGCTGACGCATGTGTCGCGCGCTTTTGATGAACTGCTCAATCGGGCCCCCGACCGGCAGGCGCCTTATGTGGGCGAAAGCGCCTTTGCCACCAAGGCGGGCATTCATGCATCCGCGCTGCTGAAGGAGCCGGAGACCTATGAACACGTGCCACCGCAGACCATCGGCAACATCCGCCGCGTTCTGGTGTCGGATCAGGCGGGCAAGTCCAACCTGATTTCCGAAATCGAACGTGCCGGCATCAGCGTTGAAAAGTCAGATCCGCGCCTCGACACACTGTTGCGCGACGTAAAAGAGCGCGAGACGGCAGGCTATGCCTATGATGCCGCGCCTGCATCGTTTCAGATTCTGGCCCGCCAGGCGCTCGGCTCAGCGACGAATTTCTTCGAGGTGGACTCGTTCCGGGTGTCCGTCGAACACCGCCACAATGCGAAAGGCGAGGAGACGTCGGTTGCCGAGGCGGTGGTCAAGACCATCATTGACGGCAAGCGCATCATGTCGGTCGGTGAGGGCAATGGTCCAATCAATGCCCTGGACACCGCGTTGCGCAAGGACCTGGGCAAATTTCAGGACCTGATCGAGGATCTGGAACTTGTCGACTATAAAGTGCGTATCCTGAATGGCGGCACCGGTGCCATAACCCGTGTTCTCATAGAAAGCCGCGACAGGACCGGTGAACGCTGGTTCACCATTGGCGTATCGCCCAATATTGTAGATGCCTCGTTTGAAGCGCTCCTGGACAGCGTGACCTACAAGCTGCTCAAGGAAGGCGCGGCATCGTGAGATGAGCGCGAAACTGCTTCGTCACGACACCTACAACCGCAAGCCCTGGAACAATGGCGGCGGCATGACCCAGGATGTCTGGCTCTGGCCCGAGGCCGCTCCGCAGGACCGTTTCGACATCCGGTTGTCGCTTGCATCCATTGACACAGACGGGCCGTTTTCGTCTTTCCCGGGCATTGACCGCACCATTACACTGGTGGCAGGCGCGCCTTTTGTTCTGGAGTTTGGCGACACCGTCGAACACCGTATGGAGATGCTGCGGCCGCTCAGTTTCGACAGCGTGCAGACACCGTCAAGCCGGCTGAATGAAGGCGCTGCCAATGCCTTCAATGTCATGACACGGCAAGGCAAATGGACCCACCGGGTCAGTATTGTTCATGGCGGCGATCCACGTGATCTGCCGGTCCCGCGCAATGGAATTGCGGTCCTGCATGTGGTCCGTGGCAGTTGGCAGGTCGAGGCCGGTGATCGTGTCGTGGCTGAAATGTTCGACACTGTGGTTGTGGAGCACACGGAAACCTTGCACCTTGATGCAGCGGCAGACGCAGCAGCCGTCTTCACTATCCTTCAGGCTGCCGAGGACAGGTCTTGACGTCATCATCGTCCAAACTGCGTTCCATGACTTTTTTGGTTGTGGCGGAAGTGGCTGCGCTCAGCCTGTGGTTTGTGTCGTCGGCGACGCTGCCGGGCATGATGGCTGAGGTTGCCATGTCCCCGGGCCAGCAGGCGGCCTTGTCCAGCGCGGTGCAGTTGGGGTTTGTCGTCGGTGCGTTTGCCTCGGCATTTATGGGTATTGCCGACCGGTTTGATCCGCGCCGCGTACTGGCGCTGTGTGCCTGCATTGCAGCGGCTGCCAATCTTGGTCTGGCGTTTGTTTCACCGGCAAGCGCTGTTGCGGTGCTGCTGCGCCTGATCACCGGGATCATGCTCGCAGGGGTTTATCCGGTCGGAATGAAAATTACGGCAGGCTGGGGCCTGAAAGATCGCGGGCTGCTGGTGGCCATTCTGGTTGGCGCGCTTACATTCGGGTCCTCCCTGCCGCACCTGGCAACGCTGATGGGTGGTGCCGACTGGCGGGTGGCTGTGTACTCCACGTCCATCGCGGCCTTTATCGGCGGGGCTTTTGTATTGGGGACGGGCCTTGGTCCGCACCATGCGCGCTCGCCGGCGTTTTCTGCCCGGTCCATCACGCTTGCGTGGACCGACACGCGCATTCGGCGCGCCTATGGCGGCTACCTTGGTCATATGTGGGAGCTCTATGCCATGTGGGCGTGGCTGCCGGTCGCTGCGGCTGCGTCCTTTGCTGTTTCACTCGACGTGCAGGCTGCCAACCGGCTGGCAAGTCTGACGGCATTTCTGGCGATTGCGCTCGGTGCAGTGGCCTGCGTCTCGGCCGGGCGGTCTGCAGACCGTATCGGCAAGGCAAATGTCGCCATGATTGCCATGGCTGGTTCGTTTGTTGCCGGCCTGGCGACGGCTGCAAGCTTTGGCGGCCCGTGGTGGCTGACCTTCGCGTTGTTCATTGTGTGGGGCATCACGATCATTCCGGACTCTGCACAATTTTCCGCACTTGTTGCGGATGCCGCACCGCCGCAGCTTGCCGGCAGTCTGATGACGTTTCAGACAGCGCTCGGATTTCTGCTGACTTTCGCAACAGTCCAATTGACGCCTGTACTTGCCGAGCATGTTGGCTGGCAGATGACACTTGCCGTCATGGCCGCCGGCCCCGCATTGGGCATCATCGCCATGTGGCCGTTGCGCGAGCGGTCCGGAGCCATGCAGTGAAGATTGTATCGCTATGCGTGGGCACGCATTGCGTGTTTTCTGTTCGCCGGGCAATAGTCGCTGCGTCATGACGTCCGTAACCACCACACCTGACGAGGCCGGTACAAACCGAAGCGGCATCACATGTGCACTGATTGCCTATCTGTTGTGGGGAACCTATGCGGCGTTTTTCGCGCTGCTGGCCCATGTCAATGCGCTTGAGGTCGTCGCACACCGGGCATTCTGGTCGATCCCCATTGCAGCAGCCGTGATGCTGGTCATGGGGCGGACGCAAGATGTGTTGCGGGTGGTGAAGACCCCGAAACTATTGGGCCTGATGTGCCTGACGACGCTTCTGGTGACCATTTCCTGGGGAGTTTTTGTCTGGGCAGTCTCCGTCGGGCGAGCGCTGGAGACGTCGCTGGCATTCTACATCAATCCGTTGCTCAACGTGGCTGTGGGATATCTGGTATTGCGCGAGAAGATGACCGGGCTGCAGATCGTTGCCATCGCACTGGCCGTTACAGGTGTTGCGTATCAGACCTGGGCGCTTGGTGCGTTTCCGTGGCTGTCGCTGATTCTGGGCGCTGCGTTTTCTGCCTATGGTTTCATGCGCAAGACCATCGATGTCGGGCCGGTGCAGGGCTTTTTCGTGGAAAGCTGCATTCTGTCCCTGCTGGGTCTTGCCGTGGTGAGCTGGCTTGGAACACAAGGCCCGCTGGCGTTTGGCAGTGACTGGAACACCACGGCACTGTTGCTGGCCTGTGGACCGATGACGGCATTGCCGTTGATGTTTTTTGCCACCGCTGCCCGTCGTATCCGCTTCTCGACCCTCGGCCTGCTGCAATACATTGCACCATCCATGTTGTTCCTGACCGCCGTTTTTGTCCTCAACGAACCCATGCAGCAGGCGCAGCTTGTGACCTTCGGCTTCATCTGGACCGCCCTGGCCCTGTATTCATTCTCCAGTCTGCGCCGGCCGGTGGCATCATGAGCGGGTTGCGCACCTGGGCAATCAGCCTGGCTCCCTTCGTATTCCTGCTGCTGTGGTCGGGCGGTTACACCTTCGCCAAGCTGGGTCTGCAATATGCCGAACCCATGACCTTTCTGGCGCTGCGCTATGCCTGCGTGCTGGGGCTCATGATCCCGCTGTTCATCATCGTCAGGCCACGGGTTCCGCAACGGCCAATCAACTGGTTTCACCTGGCAATGACCGGGCTGCTCATGCAGGCGGTCTATTTCGGCATGACATACCTTGCCTTTGCCGACGGCCTGTCAGCCGGCGGCGTGGCTCTGATCGTATCACTGCAGCCAATCCTGGTAGCGATCACTGCGCCATATATTGTCAGCGAAATGGTATCGCGCTATCGCTGGGTCGGGCTGGCACTTGGGCTGGCAGGGGCTGTCATGGTGATCGGATCGCGGCAGGAAATCTCGACATCATCCTATATCGGCGTCGTGTTCGCGGTAATCGGGCTGATAGCCATGTCAGCAGGTTCGATCTACGAAAAGCGCTTTGGCCTGAACCAGCATCCGATCACCGCCAGCCTGGTGCAGTTTGCCGTCGGCTTCGTGGTCATCGCGCCAATTGCCTATTTCCGGGAAACCATGCAGGTCAACTTCACGCCCGAGCTTCTCTGGTCTCTGGCTTACCTGGTCATCGGCAATTCGATCATTGCCATATCGCTGCTGCTTTACATGATACGGGCCGGCGAAGTCAGCCGGGTTTCGGCCCTGCTGTTTCTGGTGCCACCGGTTGCATCACTGCTGGCGTGGTTCGTGCTCGGTGAGGCGATGCCGCCGCTGGCGTGGGCCGGCATGGTCCTGGCAGGTGCCGGTGTGCTGGTCGCCAGCAAGGCGAAATCCGGCTAAAACAGTTCCGTAATCTCGCTGTCGTCGGGTGCTGTGCCTGATATCGCCAGGCGATCGAGGAATGCCGGTACAATGTCTTTTGCCCGATCAACCACTTCGAAGTGCACTTCCAGGCCCTCGCGGATGAACTGTTCCTCCTTCATGTGGGAAACAAGCGTCAGCAGCGGCTGCCAGTAATTGTCTATATTGGCGACAATGATCGGCTTCTTGTGCCGTCCAAGTTGCGCCCAGGTCGCAATCTCCACCAGTTCTTCCAGCGTGCCGATGCCGCCGGGCAGGGCGACAAAGCCGGACGCACGTTCAAACATCATCATTTTGCGCTCGTGCATGTCGTCCACGATCAGGAGTTCATGACCGCCGTCGTCAAGCATGCGTTCACGCTTCATCAGGAACTTTGGAATGATGCCGGTAACATGGGCGTTGCCGGCAATGACAGTGCGCGCCACTTCGCCCATGAGACCAATGCCGCCACCGCCGTAAACAAGCCCGACATTGTTTTCGGCCATGGATGACCCGAGGTCGCGCGCAGCCTGCATGTATGAAGGGCTGCGGCCTTCGCCGGAGCCGCAATAAACGCATAAAGACAAATTAGTTTCGGAGAAACGATTCGATACCATGTGTCCATTGTGTCACAGGCTGAGGGGCTAGCGTCAAGCACTGCGTGTGGTAATTTGCAACTGTGGCCTTTTTGTCTTCCTTGAGAGGGGATGACATCATCCAGGTCTGGCTTTATCTTGGAAAGCCGCAGTCAGGCAAAGATTGCACCAACCTTGTACGCGCACTATGTTCTCATGGCGGACACAAGAGCGACATGGGGGCAGGTGAACCCGTAAAGTTGCCATAACACTTTGGAAGCGATCAGATTTATGAATTTTGGGTGTTGCAACCGGAACTCACCCTGATCCAGTGACAGGAACGAAAATGAAGCCTCTTGTATTATTCAGTTCACTTGCAGTGCTTTGTGCGGGCGGCCTGGCAGCCCTCAGTTATAAGGGCTGGCAGGAGGATCCATCGGCGCTGACTTCACTGACTTCAGGTTCGCAGACCGTCAAGATCAAGCCTGCCGAGACGGCGTCGACACCGCCGGCTAGCCAGCAATCTGCTGAAACAAGCGCTGCCGCGGCGGAAAAAGCTGAGGAAAAAGCCGAGGAAAAAGTTGCTGCTGTTGCACCTGAAGCAGCCGAAACTGCTCCATCTGCTGAAACTGTTCCGGACGTAAAGCTGGGCGATGAGACCGCAAAGCCGGAAGCTGCCGAAGCGGAGCCCGAAGGCGCGTCGTTTGACATTGTACGGGTTGAAGAAGACGGATCAGCAGTGCTTGCCGGCCGCGCCGCACCGGGTTCGACGGTTCGGCTGTTGATAAATGAAAAAGTCGCCGGCGAAACGCAGGCCAACGAGCGCGGCGAATGGGTCCTGATACCGGCTGAGCCAATGCCCGCTGGCGCCCATCAAATGCAGATAGAGACTGAAAATGCTGCTGGCGAAGTCAAGCTGGCAGAGCAGAGTGTGGCGCTGACGGTTCCCGACCAGCCAGGTACCCAGCCACTCATTGTGTTGAGTGAAACCGCGAAACCATCAAAAGTGCTGCAGAAGCCGGAAGCCGCAGAGGTCAAGCAGGCTGAGGCTGCACAGGAAAGCACTGCAAGCGAGAATGGCGAAGCATCCACGGCTGCTGGCCAGCAGCCTGCCGCTGACTCCAAAACGGCGGCTTTGCAACCGCCTGCGACTGCCACCGCGCCTGCAGCCACATCAACGGCACGCAGCTTGAATGTGGATGTCGTCGATTATAATGACGCAGGCCTGACCACATTCTCCGGCCGGTCTGCCCCGGCCAGCACAGTGCGTGTCTATGTGGACGACGTATATACCGGTGAAGCAATCGCTGGCAGTGACGGAACATGGTCGTTTACCGCAGTTAGTGAGATTGCGTCGGGCCCTCACACCTTGCGCACCGATCAACTTGCGCAGGACGGAAGCGTCTCCGAACGCATTGAGTTGCCATTCTTCCGAGAGTCTGCAGAGCGCATAGCCAGCCTGCAGGAGCAGCGCAAGACAGCGCAAGAAGAACAGGCGAAACCGGAAACGGCTGCAACTGCTGCTGCAGAGCCGGCGACAGCGGGTGCTGCGGAGCCAGAAACAAATGCAGAAGTTGCTGCGACTGCAGCTGAGGCCGAACCAGCCAAAACGGAAGCGCCGACCGCAACCGAAGCCAGGGTGGCAGACAATGTGAAGCCTGTAGAGGAAGCTCCGTCCGCCGAGAAGCCGGAACCAGCAGCATCCCAGCCGACGTCAGGCGTCAAGGGTGATGCCGAAACAGTCAAGGCAGATATTGCTCCGGCTGCAGCTGAGTCCGACCCAACTCGGCAGACTGCGGCGGTCGAATCCTCCGCGGAACCGGCCAAGCCTGAAACAACTCAGCAGCAGGTCGCCGCCGCTGAGCCGGTTGCTGAACCGGTCAAGCCCGCAGATTTAATTCCGGCAACCGAGGATGATGCACCGCCGGAGGAAGTGGCCAAACCTGACCCGGACGCAGCGCTGGTTGAAACTGCTGCGGTAACGTCTCAAACCGAGCAGGCGGAAACCGTCAGGCCGGTGACCGGAGCAACCGCCACGCCGGTAACCGGAAAAGTGGTTATTCAGCCCGGCAACAATCTCTGGCAGATTTCTCGTGTGATCTACGGCCAGGGTCGCCGGTACACCGTGATTTATGACGCCAACAAGGAGCAGATTCGCGATCCGGACAGGATCTATCCGGGGCAGATTTTTGAAACACCCGGCTCGGACGCGCCGGAGTCCATCGATCCTGCATGCAAGCTGCCACTGGCGGAATGCAACTGACGGTCGATCGATCCCGAAACAACATGGGTTCAAGCAGACCCATAAATCTCATCTCGCTCTAGTGACTGTGCTTGTCGCCGATGTCACCGGCGGTGGCTTCAATCTGCACTTCACCGGCGTTTTCGAAGGTCAGGGTGAGTGGCACCTGGGAACCTTTTTCAGGCATGGTTTTAACGTCAAACATCATGATGTGGTACCCGCCTGATTTCAGTTCTGTCATCGTGTTGGCCGGGACTTCAATGGCCTCGACAGGACGCATCCTCATGACACCGTTGTCCATGGTATGGGTGTGCAGTTCCACCCGCTGCGACAACCTGGAAGAAGCCGCCACCAGCTTGTCGGCACTGCCTTTGTTGTCAATGCTCAGGAATACAGCACCCGGGCGGCCTTCCAGCAGGAAGCGTGCGGTTGCATTGCCGATTGACAGTGAACCGGCGGTTGCCTGAACCCTCATGTCGTGATGTCCATCGTACATCATATGCATGACGGTGTACGCGCCACCTGCTGTGGCAAGCACTGCCAAGGCGGCAATCAGATATACTGGTTTCATGGATCTGGATGTCCTTTTGTCGGCGTACAAACTGCCTGGAGCAACATGGCTTCCTCTGAATCCTTGAAGTTGCTCTAGCACTTTGAAAGCGATCAGTTTTATGGTTTTCGATTGATTCAATCAAAAATCATACTGACCTAGTTGATTGAGCTGTGACCATGCGGCATGCGGCCCTTGTGGTAGCGCCAATCCTTGTATATCGTCAATTTACGATGATTATACAAGCCGACCACCGTAATCCGACATCTTCAGGTGCCCAGGACAGCGTGGACAGTATCCGGATGGCATCTGTCATGGCGGCGTTGGGACATCCGGCGCGGGTGACGATTTTGCGCAGGCTGGCGTGCTGCGACGAGTGTTGCTGCCGCGAAGTGGTCGAACACCTGAATCTGGCGCAGTCCACGGTGTCACAACATCTGAAAGTATTGGTCGAGGCGGGGCTTGTCAGCTATGAACCCCGGCGACCGAAATCGCGTTATGTGTTGAACAAGCAGGCGTTGCAGTCCGCGTCGTGCGCGATTGATGATCTTGTCAATGATTGCCAGCCGCAACCCTCGCCCGTTGTCCAGCCAGACAGCTAATTCCAAAGGCATTCAGTTTTGACCGCTAAAAAAGTTTCCGCTGACAGCGGTGCCACGCTCCGTACGATCCGCAATTTGTGGCCTTACATGTGGCCGTCAGACCGACCGGACCTGAAGATGCGGGTGCTGTGGGCAACGCTGTTTCTGGTGGTTGCCAAACTGGTGCTTGTCGTGGTGCCGTATTTTTTCAAGTACGCAACAGACGCTCTGAACGGCAAGCCGGGCGCACCGGAGTTTTTCCCCGTCTGGTTGCTGACACCGGTGATGCTGGTTCTGGCCTACAATGTCGCCCGGGTCACGCAATGGGGGTTCAACCAGTTGCGCGACGCGTTGTTTGCACGCGTTGGCCAGTATGCTGTGCGGCAACTCGCCTTCCGCACCTTCAAGCACATGCACAAGCTGTCTTTGCGGTTTCATCTGGAGCGCAGAACCGGCGGCCTGTCCCGCATCATCGAGCGTGGCACCAAGGGTATCGAAATCATTGTGCGGTTCACCATCTTGAACACGGCACCGACCATCCTTGAGTTTGCGCTCACCGCAGCGATATTCGCCTATGCCTACGGCTGGAGCTACGTTGCCGTTATCGCGGCAGTTGTGTGGTTGTATTCCTGGTTCACCGTGCGCGCCAGTGACTGGCGCATCAACATCCGCAAGGAGATGAACGAGTCAGACAACGAGGCCAACACCAAAGCCATCGACAGTCTTTTGAACTTCGAGACGGTGAAGTATTTCGGCAATGAGGAAATGGAGGCCAGACGTTTTGACAACTCCATGGAACGATACGAAGCCTCGGCAACCAAGACATGGACCTCGCTCGGGTGGCTCAATTTCGGGCAGGGACTGATATTCGGCACCGGCATGACCATCGTCATGGTGATGTCGGCGCTGGAAGTGCAAGCCGGCAACCAGACGATCGGTGATTTCGTGTTCATCAATGTCATGTTGATGCAATTGTCCGTCCCGCTGAACTTCATCGGCTTCGTGTATCGTGAAATCCGTCAGGGCCTGGCCGACATCGAGCAGATGTTCGACCTTCTGTCTGTTGAGGAGGAGATCCTTGACGCACCGGATGCAAAGCAGCTTGACGTCAGTGACGGCGTCATCCGGTTCGACAATGTGGATTTCTCCTATGATGCCGAACGCTCGATCCTAAGGGGACTGGATTTTGAAGTTCCGGCTGGTCAGACCTTTGCCATTGTTGGCCCGTCAGGTGCCGGCAAATCAACCATTTCGAGGCTCATCTACCGGTTCTATGACGTGACCGGCGGCAGTATTTCCATTGATGGCCAGGATGTGCGCGAAGTAACCCAGAAATCACTGCGCGCCGCCATCGGCATGGTGCCGCAGGACACCGTTTTGTTCAACGACACCATCCGGTACAATATTCGCTATGGCCGCCCGGACGCGACCGACGAAGAGGTCGAGGCCGCAGCCAGGCTGGCCCAGATCCATGACTTCATTCTTGATCTGCCGGATGGTTATGATGCCATGGTCGGCGAGCGCGGACTCAAGCTGTCTGGTGGCGAAAAACAGCGCGTCTCGATTGCCCGCACCATTTTGAAAGGTCCGCCGATCCTGATACTGGATGAGGCGACCTCGGCGCTGGACACCATGACCGAACAGGACATCCAGACAGCTCTTAAACTGGTTTCGAAAGATCGCACGACGCTTGTTATCGCCCACAGGCTGTCAACGGTCGTGGATGCTGACCAGATTATCGTGCTGGGTGAAGGCAGTATAGCGGAGCGTGGTACCCACGCGCAGTTGCTTGAGCAAGATGGTGTCTATTCATCCATGTGGAACCGCCAGCGCGAGGCTGACGAGGCGCTGCGCAAGCTGGCGGAGAACTATGAAACCCGCGGCATGACTGCAGAGGAACTGGCCCTCAGCCTGAAAGCGGACAAGTAGACCTGAAATACTGAGCCAGAGCGGATATGATGCCCGGTCATGAGATGCGTTCTTGATGCATCTTGCACTGCACGTCCGGGCGCTTTACCTAGTTGCTGTCTAACTATTTTCTAGTGCTGGAGAAATTTTCCACCGATGTTGAGTTCGATCCTGTCGATATTTGTGCCTGTTCACCGCGAAGGCTATCGCTTCATCGCCATTTTTGCGGCCGTTACGCTGGTGTTGTTCTGGCTGTTGCCGGAGTTCTTCGGCTGGATAGGTGTTGTCGCAACCGCCTGGTGTGCCTATTTCTTTCGCGATCCCGAGCGTGTGACGCCGCAGGACCGAAACCTGGTAATTTCACCGGCTGATGGCCGCATATCATCCATTGAACAGGTTGCCATACCGCCGGAACTGGCCCTGGAAGGCGACAAGCTGACCCGGATTTCGGTGTTCATGAATGTCTTTGACGTACATGTGAACCGCTCGCCGGTTGATGGCGAAGTACTGCAGATGAGTTATGTGGCGGGAAAGTTCATCAACGCCGAACTGGACAAGGCCAGCGAGCACAACGAGCGCCAGGCCCTGACGCTGGAAATGCCGGACAAACGCCGCATCGGTGTGGTACAGATTGCCGGGTTGGTGGCACGCCGTATCGTCGGTTTCACGACACAGGGCGCGCGCTTGCAGGCAGGTCAGCGTTTCGGTCTGATTCGTTTCGGATCGCGTGTTGATGTATATCTGCCCGAAGGAACCGCCGTGCGGGCATGTGTTGGACAACTCGCGATTGCAGGCGAGACGGTGCTTGCCGACATGTCAGGCTCCGGGCCGGCGCCGACCGGCCGCAAGGGCTGACGACTCTAGGGCGAACTGGATATGATGACCAAGGACGAAGAACCGGCATATACAGGCGAACAGCGCCTGCGGCAGATACCAGTGCGGTATCTGGTGCCCAACATTGTCACGCTGCTGGCGCTGTGTTCGGGTGTCACAGCCATTCGGCTGGGCATTGAAGGCAGGTTTGAACTGGCCGTGGCGTGCGTTATTCTCGCAACCGTACTCGACGCTTTGGACGGGCGCATCGCGCGCGCCCTGAAAGGCTCATCGAAATTCGGTGCCGAACTGGATTCCCTGGCCGACTTTGTCAACTTTGGCGTGGCCCCGGGTCTGCTGATCTACATGTGGTCGCTGAGCGCGCTGAAGAACCTTGGCTGGATCGTTGCCCTGGCATTGGCCATGTGCTGCGCACTGCGTCTGGCGCGGTTTAATGTGGCGCTTGAGGACCCGGACCGTCCCGCCTGGAAGATCAATTACTTTACCGGCGTCAACGCCCCGGCAGGCGCCCTGCTTGCCATGCTGCCGATGTATATGGGGTTTCTGGACCTGCTGCCGCCGGGCAGCGAGATTGCGCATTTTGTGCTGATCTATATCGCGCTGATCGCCTTTTCCATGGTGTCGCGCGTGCCGACCTTCTCCGGCAAAGGCGTCGGCAGGGTCAGGCGGGAACTGGTGTTGCCGATCCTGGCCGCAGTTACCATTATTGCAGCACTGCTGGTGACCTATACCTGGGAAATGGTGACTTTTGCCGCATTCCTCTATATCGCGGCTATTCCGGTTTCCGTTGTCAGCTATATGCGCCAAAAGGGTGCCTGGGAAAAGCGCATCGCCAACGGCGAGGCTGAGACAACTGCCGACACTGACCGCGCTGATCTTGATGCGCAGGAGACATCTGTGGGGGACCATAAAACATGACAGTAGTTGTCCATCACAATCCTGCGTGCGGCACATCACGCAAAGCCATTGAACTTGTCCGGGCATCCGGTGAAGAACCCGTAATCATCGAGTATCTCAAGGAAGGCTGGACGCGCCCGCAATTGCTGGCCTTGTTTGCTGCCGCCGGTCTGACGCCACGCGAAGCGCTGCGCACTGCAAAGTCACCGGCAGATGAGCTTGGGCTGACCAATCCGGACGTGGATGATGAAACCATCATTGCGGCCATGCTGGAACACCCGGTGCTGGTCAATCGTCCCATCGTCGCAAGCCCCAGGGGCGTGCGCCTGTGCCGTCCGTCAGAACTGGTTCTCGACCTGCTTGATACGCCGCGAGATAAAACTGATGAGAAATCTTGAGCCCGCACTCTACACCGACCCTGCTGTGTTTGAGCGAGAGTGCGCGGCCATCTTCCGGTCAAGCTGGCAACTGATTGGTCCTGTCTCCCGCTTGTCCGAGCCGGGCGACTATGTCGCCATCGAGATCGCAGGTGCAAAAATTGTTGCAGTTCGAGGCAAGGACGGCGTGCTTCGCGCCTTCCGCAATGTGTGCCGCCATCGCGGGGCCCGCCTGTTTGAAGAAGGCGAGGGGCGCTGCAACGTCATCCGCTGCCAGTATCACAACTGGGTTTATGATCTCGATGGTTCGCTCAGGCAGGCGCCATGGTTTGGCGAGGATGCTGATTTTAACATGGATGAGTGGCCGCTTGAACCGATCAGCATCGAGCCCTGGCGTGGATTGGCGTTTGTTGCCATTGATCCGTCCGTGACGCTGGAGAAGCAACTGGGGGCAACAGTTCCGGAACTGGCCGATGAGCCAATTGAGGAGTTCCGCGCGGTTGCTGAACGCCGCATGGTGTTTGACGCAAACTGGAAAATTTATACCGACAACTTTGTTGAGGGATACCATATCCCCGGTATTCATCCCGGCTTCTTCCAGGCCATAGAGTTCGAGCATTTTGAGACAACAGCCCATGACAATCTGGTCCGCATGACGGCCCCGCCGCGCGAAGGCCTGTTTTACAAAGGCAAATGGTTGTGGATGTGGCCCAACTGGACCCTGTCGCTGTTTGACGGCGGCATGAATACGTCACGCATCAATCCGGTGAGCGAGAGCCGAACGGAACTGATCTATCATTTTTACTTCGCCGACACATCAGATGAAAAGCGCGCTCACCGCGAAGATACCATTGCTCGCAATCTTGCAGTGGTGGAAGAAGACTTCGGCATCTGTACTGAGACCCACAAGAATTATGCCACAGGCGGTTACCGGCCCGGACCGCTCTCGCCACGCCACGAACAGGGCGTTGCCTGGTTCCAGAACCGGGTCAAAGAAATATTGGCGGAGTAATGCCAAAGGAACTGACTTGACTACTCCGCCGCCTGCGGGAAGGCTTCGGGAACATCATCTCCAGGCTTGCTCTTCTTTCCGGCTTTGGGTTGAACTGCCCCCGAGGAAGCGTCGTCACCCGTGCGTGAGGACTTGCCGCGCCAGCTCTGCCAGCTTTCCTTCCATACCGTCGGCGCTGCCAGCATGACCGGTGCAAACACCAGCGTCAGGATGGTCGAGAAGGCAAGGCCGAACACCATTGCGGTGGACATGTGCACCCACCAGGCAGATGTCATGGAGCCGATTGTCACAGTACGTTCAAGGAAGTTCACATTGAGCTGGAACATCAGCGGCAGCAGGCCAAGAATAGTGGTGACCGTTGTCAGCAGGATCGGCCTGATGCGCTGGGCCGCGGCACGCAGGGT
>Ga0316190_10001936_pt1 | contig 15053 bp, 13 predicted proteins | sample Eddworburrow2_MG_FD_204929 | JGI IMG/M metagenome (GOLD analysis project Ga0316190, IMG submission 204929) | Coastal sediment microbial communities from Maine, United States - Eddy worm burrow 2 | ecosystem: Environmental > Aquatic > Marine > Coastal > Sediment | place: USA: Maine | collected... | reverse complement strand
TGTGGACGGTGAAGGACTGGCGCAGATCCTGCCCGTACCGGTAGATCGAATAATCGACGTCAAAGGCGACAGCCTCTGAGACACCCAACCTGCGCATAACCGACCACGAGGTTCGGTCCACAATTGAGAAATCCTGGTCACGAAACCGCAAGTACGTAGCCGAGGCGACCTCGAAATCAGCGAGCTGGGCCGACTCGACGCGTGCAATCCCACCTCGGATGCCATCGACGAGTTGCTCGGCAACATGTCGCCCAAGGCGACTCGCAGCCAGATACCAGGTTTCGACGAGGATGTGATCGCTCGTCACCAATCGCCCCGCAAACTCCGACAGACGCCCCGTTGCCCGTTGGTGACTCGTGTCGTCAGCATCCGCTGCCGCATACCACGCGGAAGTATCCACGAAGACCAGGCCGGTCATCGACTACTGGTCCCGCAGGCGGGCAAACGCATCAGTCACCGCCGACGGCTCATTGGCGATGTCTGAACCGCCAGACCCTCCTAGGGCAAAAATGGTCGCAGGGTCCATCGCCGGCTCTGGGCCATCCAGATCCCGCTCGATCAACCGCCTGATGTACTCAGCCATGGTGACACCCAGCTCCGACGCCTTTTGGCGGACTCGGGCGTGCACACTGTCGTCCAACGCAATCTGAGTTCTCATGATGTTACATCATAACAGCGCGATGGGGCTGGTGCCGTTGTCAGACCCGTATCTGGGGTACGCCCTCGACGATGGACGCGTTGAACGAAAGGTTTGCGTTTTTGTCACACCGAGCATCGCTGGTCGCCAACACGATTGGATAGCGTCATAGGCAGCCGGAGCGCCTGAACTTCGCTCCGACCACCTCGGTTGGCGAGCCGCTCTGCGGAGGAGATCCCGGTGGAGGAGATGATGGCCCACGTTCGACGCTCCCTGCCAATGACCATGATCACCTGCGGTTTGGCCCTCTCGGCCGCCTCCTGCACCCCGAGCGCGCCCGAAAGCCTGACCCCTTCGACCACAACGCTCACCGACGAGGAGCGGTCGAGAAACGTCGACACCCAGGACCCCACCGCGACCCCTCCCGACAGCACGGCCCCTCCCGACAGCTCGGGCGCACGCGGTGCCGACGTCGAGTCCGGCGCCTCGGTGATCGTTACCGCCGAAGGGGTCGCGGGCTGGTGGGACGGCAGCCGCTGGCTGGCTGGCGATACCGACGAGCCACTACCCCTTCGAGGCGGCGAACAGTTTCAGGTCCTCCTCGCCGGCACCGAACCGACCGCCGCAGTTGCCGCGCCGCCCGACGGCGGCTGCGAGTTCAACGACGCACCGGGCGTTCCCGGGCTCATCCCCCGCACCGAGGACTGGCCTCAGACATCGCCGATCGCGGTGAGTGGCGTCGCCGATCCTCTACCCCGGCCGGTCACCGTGTCCAGCGGACAGCCCGACGTCTACCGTGCCGCCGCGACAGAGGTACTCGCCGATCTCGGTGTCGACGACGACAGGCCCGAACTGGCCCAGGTCATCATCGCCGACCTCGACGGCGACGGGTCCGACGAAGTTGTCGTCACCGCGGATCGATGGTCGGAGCTGATCCCCGCCACCCCAGGCGACTACAGCATGACGTTCATCCGCTCGGCCCGTGAGGGAACCGTCACCACCACGGTGCTGGCGTTCGACCACGCCCCGGTCCGGACCTATGCCGACGGCGAATTCGCGATCAACTATGTGCATCGGGTGTCGGCCATCGCGGACATGAACGGTGACGGAACGATGGAGCTCGCCCTCGAATCGATGTACTACGAAGGCTCATCGACCGAGATCTACGAGATCACCCCACGCCAGCGCCAGCCCCAAAAGGTTCTGGGTATCGGCTGCGGGGTCTGAGCTCGAACCCCCGCACGTAGCTGTCTCAGCTCGATCCCACCGAGTCGAAAACCTCCCAGTACGATGCAGAGGTGATGGAACGACGGACCCCTCAGAGGCCATCATGAGCGATCAAACACATGAGCGATCAAACATGAGCGATCAAACATGAGCGATCAAACATGAGCGATCAAACATGAGCGATCAGGGCCCACGCGACTGGCCAGGACACGACGGCGGGAACGAGCCCCCACCGTCCTCGCCGCCCCGACGGCCGGGTCAGCCCCCGCCGCCCGGCCAACCTCAACACGGCCAAAACCCCTCTGGCCAAAACCCCTCTGGCCAAAACCCCTCTGGCCAAAACCCCTCTGGATGGCCGTACCCGGGCCAATACCAGCCCGGACCATCCGGCCCGTCCCCTCAGGATTCACACCGCTATCACTACCCCGAGCAGAGTCAGGCCACCACCGTGTTGGTCCTCGGCATCCTCAGCATCGTCGTCTGCGGGATATTGGGCCCGTTCGCCTGGAAGATGGGCAACACCGAACTGGCCGCGATCGATGCCGGGCGGCGGTCGCCCCAAGACCGCAAGACCACCGAGATCGGACGCATCATCGGCATCGTCGGCACAGCACTGCTCGGTGTCGGTGTAGCTGTACTTTTCGTGTACGTGATCTTCATTCTTATCTTCGCCGTCGGCGCGGTGGCGTCGGGGGGCTGAAAGCTTCAGTTCGAGCCGAACGCTTCGGTTCGAAAGGAAACGTTCGAACTGAGTTTCCGGGCGGGGCGTTCGACCGCCGACGGGGATGGGCTCTTGGCCTACGCTGTCGACGATGGGAGATCGTACGCCGGCCACCAGGGCGGCTCAGGGCGGAGGGGCCGGGGACGAGCCGACCGGAGCGATCGTCCCGCCGATCCACCCTTCCACCACCTTCGAGCGCGATACCGACGGTGGCTATTCACGGGGCCGCGCCTACGCCCGGGCCGACAACCCCTCCTATGACCCGGCCGAGCTCCTGCTGGCCGATCTGGAGGGCGGGGCTGCAGCCCTACTCTTCCCGTCGGGCAATGCGGCCGCTTCGTCGGTGTTCGCTTCGCTGCTTCCCGGCGACCATGTTGTCGCTCCTCGCATCATGTATTGGGGCCTGCGCAAGTGGATCAGCGAGTTCGCGCTGTCGTGGGGTATCGACGTCAGCTATGTCGACACCACCGACCTCGACGCGTTGGCGGGTGCGGTGCGGCCGGGACAAACCCGGGTGGTGTGGGTCGAGACCCCCGCCAATCCGACTTGGGACGTGACCGACATCGCCGCGGCCGCCGACATCGCCCATCGGGGCTTCGCCCGCCTGGTCGTGGACTCCACCGTCGCCACGCCGGTGCTGACCCGGCCGATCGACCATGGCGCTGACCTGGTTATCCATTCGGCGAGCAAGTACCTGAACGGCCACAGTGATGTCCTGGCCGGAGCGGTGGTCAGCGCCATCGAGGATCCGTTCACCGAGCGTATCCGCGCGTGGCGCCGTGACGGCGGCGCGATCATGGGCGCGTTCGAAGCCTGGCTGTTGCTGCGCGGGATGCGCACGCTCTACGTGCGGGTGCGCGAGTCCTGTCGCTCCGCCCAGATCGTGGCCGAACACCTCGCAGAGCGGCCCGGTGTCGAGGTGTTGTACCCCGGGCTTCCCGATCATCCGGGCCACGCCACCGCCGGCCGCCAGATGAGTGGCGGGTATGGCGGGATGCTGTCGCTTCGAGTGGCCGGCGGCCTGGAAGCAGCGATGGCCGTGGCCGCCAACCTGGAGGTCATCACCCGGGCCACATCGCTCGGTGGGGTGGAGAGCCTGGTCGAACACCGGGCGAGCATCGAGGGTCCATCGACACCGGTCCCCGACGATCTTCTCCGCTTGTCGATCGGCATCGAGGACCCCAACGACCTGCTCGCCGATCTGGACCACGCCCTCGACGCGGCCGGGGTCGGCTCGGGCACGGTCCGATCGTTCCTCCCCGGCGAACCGGAGAACGAGCATGCGCAGCTCGACCAATTGCTCGGCTCCCGGATCCGGGCCTCGGTGATTGCCCGGGGTGGCGACATCCGCGTGCACTCGATCCAAGGCACCGCCGCCGTGCTGGAGGTTGCAGGCTCACCGGGCGCCTCGCTCCCTTTGCGACGAGGCATCGAAGAGGAGATCTTGCGTTCGCTCGCCTGGTGCACCGAAGTACGGTTCGTGGCTCCCGACACGAACCCGGATCCCGACCGCGACCGCAATGACCCGGACACCGCAGGTGACCGCCTAAGCCCGGACACCGCAGGTGACCGCCTAAGCCCGGACACCGCAGGTGACCGCCTAAGCCCGGACACCGCAGGTGACCGCCTAAGCCCGGACTCCCGCGCTGGTCCGATGTCGATAGTGACCGAGGTGATCGAGTCTGAGATCAACCCGCTGGTGGCCGAACACGGTGGCACGATCTCGGTGATTTCGGTCGACGATGGAGCCATCCGACTTCGGTTCGATGATCGCTGTCGAGGCTGCGCCATGGCCGAAGTGACGCTGCGCGAAGGGGTCGAGCCCATCCTCCGAGACCAGCTCACCGGGCGAGTCGACTTCGCGGCGGTGGTCGACGTGACCGATCACGGCACGGCCACCGACCCCTACTACCCGCCCCGCAAACGCTAGAGACCTCCGTCCATGGCCGCGAGCCGGGACTCGATCCAAGCTCGGTCCACTCCGGGCAGGGTCTCCAGCTCTGGTCGCGCCTCGTCGGGGGTCTGGGTCGTACCGGCCAACACCGACTGACTATCGCCGTCGGCGGGGTGACACGCGAACTCGAGCCGGATGCCGTTCGGGTCAAAGAAGTAGATGCCCTCCAGGCCGGGGAGCTGGGGGATGGGACCGAGGTAGTCGATGTCGCGCTCGTTCAGCCTGCGCTCGACGTCGGCGAAGCGGTCCGGGGTCACGACGAACGCGACATGTTGCATCCCGCCAATGGCGTTGCGGTTCGAGGTCGGTTCTGCGCCGGGCGGGATCTCGAAGAAGGCGAGCAGACCGTCATTGCCCATGTCGAAGAAGTAGTGGCGACACTGCTCATATGGCGGGTTGCCTCGGTTGCCAGGTCCGGTGCCGAGCCCGGCGGGCACCCGCATGGCGTGCACCAGCGGCATCCCCAGAACATCCACGTAGAAGTCCACGGTCGCCCTCATGTCCTCGGTCGTGAGCGCTAGATGATGCACCCCTCGGGGAAACGGCTCCTTCGGATCGATCAGCATGGCCGGCCTCCGGTCGTCTGTCGGGTCCATCCCCTCATTGTCCAGCAGGGTGTTCGAAGAATGCCGGTGAGTGCATCGGCGTCCAGGCGCCCGTCACGCAAGGACGCGGATTTCGGCTCTACCCATGGTTGTAGTGGCGGAATTGAGGACGCCGCGTGGCGAGATGGATGGGCGGCGAGGCGCTGGTATGTGTTTTTTGAACACCCTGCTAGCTTCGGCTTTGCTGATCTTGTTCGAGTCGGGCTTGGTCAAGCCGGAATCACGGTGGCGCTGCTCATCGGAGAGAATGTGATCACCACTCGGACCCCATCCACACGTGTCATGTTGGCGTGGGGATTGTCGGCAGTGACGACAATCGTCTGGGCTATCGCCGTCTCGTCAGGGGGCTGGTGGTCTCGGGTCATCGCCAACTGGGAGTCGTCGGCCACCATGCTCGGCGGCAGTTTTCTGTCCGGTTCCTCACCCGCGGGTGGTGGCGCGGCCGCCTTTCCAGTCTTCACCAAGGCACTGCACGTGCCCAGTGCCGTCGCCCGGACCTTCGGCCTCTTGATCCAATCGGTGGGGATGACGATGGCCGTCGCCTCCATCTTGGCGTTTCGCCGCTCGATCATCGCCCGCGCCGCGCTCCTCGGCTCGCTGGCCGCCGTGGCGGGCTTCGTCCTCACCGTGCTCGTGTTCGGGAAGCCCGACGACCTCTTCTGGCCCCTGTCGATCGGCACCCCATGGGTGAAGGCAACGTTCAGCATCGTCTTGGCCACGACCTCGATCATGATGATCCTCCACAGTCGCCGCGCCGATCATCATCACGTCGGCTCTCCCCACTGGACGCGACGCCACGACATCGGCGTGATCGTGGCGGCGGCGGCCGGGGGTGTACTCAGCGCGATGGCCGGCACCGGGGCCAACATCCTCGTCTTCTTGTTTCTCGTGGTGCTCGTCGACGTGAACCCCAAAGTGGCGTTGCCTACCGCCATCATTGTGATGACCGCGGTGTCGATCGTGGGGCTGATCATGTTCGGGATCTACGACGGTCAGCTCAACATCGGTCTGGCCGAGGATCGGGTCGTGTCGGTCAACGGTCAGCCGGCGGACCTCGGCGCCTCCGAGGCCGATCTGCTGGGGCTCTGGTTGGCGGCAATCCCCGTGGCGGCCTGGGGGGCACCGCTGGGTTCGTTGGCGGCATCGCTGGTCAAAGAACGGGCGCTCGTGGTTTTCGTGGCCATCCTCGCGGGCACCGAGGTGATCACGACAATCATCCTGGTGCCCGAACTGCGTACCGAGCCCGCCCTGGCGCTCTACCTTGCGGTGGGTCTCATAGCCGTACCGGCGACCTGTGTGATGTTGCGCCGCCATCGCAAGGCCCTGTTCTCCCCCGGCCTCTGACCATCTGATCCTCGTTCAAACGAGGAGCCCGGCCAAAGGCACTCCGGATGACCGGGGCCTCTACATCGCCGAGCACCCCACCCTGCCCGAGATCCATGGGGGTCCATCTGATGGCTCCAATCGTGCGGTGTAGCGGTCGTGGTCTCGTGACCGTTCGCACCGCAGTCCCTTCGGCGACCAGACTGTCTTATGACACAGGGGCGCATGACCAAGGGGGTTTCGTGGTGGGCGTACGCCGACCGTTCCATATCAACATCAACTGCACCGACTTCGACCGGTCGTTGGCCTTCTACGAGTGGCTCGGCTTCCGAGTCGTCAACGACCTCGGCGAGGGTGGCAATCGAGCCATTCAGCAAGGCCTTGCCATGCCCGAGCGACCGGTCGGGCGGGCCGCTCTGCTCCAGGCCGGTGACGATGCCAGATCGCTGCGCATCGATCTCATCGAATGGAAAACGCCGAGGGTGGAGGGGGTAACACCCCCCAATCTGTGGACCGTCGGCATGGCCCGCCTCGCGCTGATCTGCGACAACCTCCATGAGCTGTGTGATCAAGCGGCCGACCACGGGGCCGAATTGCTCTCCGAGCCGGTCATCGTGCAGAACCGGAACGGGACGACCGACGGATGGGTCTGCATGAAGGATCCGGACGGCACGATCATCGAGCTGATCCAGTTCAAGGACGTCGACGTGCCCAGCACGACCTAAAAGCACCAGCCACCTAGCAGATTCGACCGAACGACCAGGGTCGTCAGGACTGACGACCGCCACGACGAAAGGGGCAGAACATGGCCGACGAGCTGATGCAGTACGACCGGGACGGGAGCATCGTCACCATCCGGTTCAATCGACCGGACAAGCTCAACGCCTTCAGCGATGAGATGGTGGTGGCGCTCGGCGAGGCGTTACATCGCTTCGATACCGATCCCGACGCCAACGTCGCCATCCTGGCCGGAAACGGACGGGCCTTCTCCAGCGGAGCCGATGTCCAGCAGCGCCAGCTCCGACCGAAAGAAGAGCTGGAGCGGCTCGGCGGCCCAGAAGGTTCCGGCGCCAAGGTCGGGGACTTGCTGGTCAACGCGGTGAACTGGAAACCGGTGATCGCGGCGCCGCACGGGTTCGTGCTCGGGCTCGCGGTAGGGATCGTCTTGGAGAGTGATCTGATCGTGGCCGAGGAGGGCACGCGGTTCCAGATCACCGAGACCTCCCGCGGTATCGGTGGTGCCAAGTACTGGGGGTTGATGCACTTCCGGGGTGCCGCCGCCTTCGGGAACGAGGTCGCGCTGACCGGCCGATGGTTCACCGCCGAGGAGGCGTTCGAGGCCGGTGTCATCGACCGGCTGGCCCCGACCGGCGCCACCCTTGACATCGCCCGCGAGATGGCCGAGTTGCTCGACAAGAACCCTCCGTTGAGCGTGCGGGCCACGGTACGCACCCGGCGGTGGTACATGGACCAGATGAGCCGCGAGGTCGGCATGCAAACCGCACCGCTGCGCCTACATCTGACCGATGACTTCAGAGAGGCCGCCTCGGCCTTTGCCGAAAAGCGCGATCCGAGGCCCTTCCAAGGGCGTTGAAGCTAACCGGCGTCCAAATGGCCGCGCCGCACCCCACATGCCCGGCATTCGAACATATAGACGCGGGTGCCCTGGTCCCGGTCATGGATGGCCAGACTTTCCCAAACCTCGGCGGCCTGGTCGACGGCGCCAGCCATAAGGCCGGTGCCGTCGGTCGTGTCCGCCACAAAGTCGGCCTTGTCCCACCGGCCGAGATAGCGCACGAGTCGGTCGCAGTGAAACAGCCACGACTCGGGTTGCCAGGTCGGGTCGTCCGCTTTCTCGCTCGGCTCGACCATTTCGTCGAGGGGAAACGCGACGATGCTCCACCCCTCGCCGCTCGGAGCTTCGGCCTCACGTTCGGCAGCCGAGGGCAAGCCGTCGACCGACATCGTCCATGTCGGCCGCGACGACGCCAAGATGCCCTGGGCCCTTTCCCGGAGGACATCGTCGGATCCGTCCGACCCCGCCTCGATCACCGTCGTCGCCACCCAGCGACCATCGCGCAGACAATGCCAGCAGCCATGCGCCCCGTCTCCGATTCCGAAGCCGGCCCGATCCTCACCACAGTGGACGCATACGCCCCGCCGCTCCCAGCCCATGGCTTCAGCGACGTCAGCAACGAACCGAGAGAAATCGAAACCCAGATCCGAGTTCGTAGGCATGGTTGGAGCTTAGCCATTCGGTTCTCCCCCGGTCCCGGAGGGAACCGGCCGATCCAGACATACGTCCCGGCGTCCGGGGCGTTCACGCGGCCAACGGTTCGAGTTCGGCTTCGGGGCCCCGATGCAGCACGCTGGCCGGGTGGAACATCGTGACGTGATCATCATCGGTGCTGGTCCGGCCGGCGCGGCGGCCGCCATCCGCGCGGCCCGGGGTGGGGCGTCGGTGCTGATGTTCGAGAAAGGCCGGCGCGGCCGGGACAAGGTGTGTGGCGACGGGCTGACCCCGCGGGCCGTGGCCGCGCTCGACGAGCTGGGCATCGATCTCGGCGATGCCCACCGCATCGACGGTCTTCGGATGATAGCGGGGAAGGTGCGGCGCGAGCTGACGTGGCCTGGTACGGGACGCTTCCCGCCCCGCGGTGCGGTGTGGCCGAGGCGAACGCTCGATGCCCATGTGGTGCAAGCGGCCGAATCTGCGGGCGCCGAGGTCATCTGGGAGACCGAGGCCCTGCCCATCCTCGACGGAGACCGCGTCACGGGGGTCGAGGCCTTCGGACAGCGCTGGTCCGCCGATCTGGTCGTCGCGGCGTCGGGCGCGCCTGGCCCGGTGTCCCAGCGGCTCGGGATGACACGTGTTGCCGACGAACCCTTCGGGTTGGCCATCAGGACCTATGTCGAGAGCCCTCGCCACGCCGAACGGCTGTTGGAAGCGTCGCTGGCCATGAAGGCGGCGGATGGCACACCGATTCCGGGCTATGGGTGGATGTTTCCCGCCGGCGACGGAACGGTGAACCTCGGCGTGGGGGCCTTGTCGACCATGAAGGGTTTCCGCCGGCTCAACCTCACCAAGCTGTGCGATATCTACCGCGACCTGGTGGCCGAGGAGTGGGGGGTCGGCGAGTACCTGGAGAAGCCTCGAGCGTGGAGGCTCCCGATGAGTACCACCCGCCGACACGGGCCGGGTTGGGTGGCCATCGGTGATGCCGCGGGCCTGGTGAATCCCATGAACGGTGAGGGCATCGACTATGGGCTCGAATCCGGAATGCTCGCGGCGGACCTGTTCCTCGAAAACCCTGCCACCGCGCCTGAGCTCTATGACCAGCTGATCGGTGAACGGTTCGACGCGTTCCTACGCACCGGACGCCGGTTCTCGTTCCTGATCGGCCATCCTCATCTCCTCGCCGCCGGCCTAAGGGTGGCTGTCGGGACCCAGGGCATCGCGAACCTCACCCTCCAGGTCATGGGCAACCTCATCGATGCCGACACGCCGGGCCTGCCCGGCCTGGTCCTGCGCACCGCCGACAAGGGACTCGAACTGGCCGACCCTCTCCTGCGCCGAACCCGAGCCAACGTCTCGTAGCGCCCTGACACAGAGGTTCGAAAGGGAACCTGTCAGGCGATCCGGCCGGCCTTCAATCCGATGACGCGGCCGACCTGGGCGGGAACGGGCAGCTTGGAATGGGCGGCCTTGATCGCCGCCAACCGCTGTTGGATCTCCGGTGCCATCGGCGCGCTGCGACGGGTCTGGCCCGAGATATGCATCGACAACAGCTCATTGGTGGCCGCCACCCAGCCCTCGGTCGCGTGATGCATGAAATGGATGTAGTGGAACTTCTTCTCATCGAAGTCGAGCAGCTGGGTGCGGATCTCGATCGGATCGCCAAGGTCCATCTCCCGCTCGAACGTGATGTGACCCTCGGCCGAGAACGTGGTGACGTCATGGGCGGCGCGATGGGCCTCGTCGAGCCCGACGAACGCGGTCCAGTCGGTGACCGCCTCGTCGAAGACGACAAAGTAATAGCCCGCATTGAAATGACCGTTGTTGTCGATCCACTCCGGCCGAACCTCGGTCCGCAGCCCGACAAACGGGGTAGGTACCTCGGTCATCTTCAGCCGACGACCGCGGTCGCTTCGATCTCGATCATGAAGTCGGGGTGGGCGAGGGCCTGGACCCCGACGAGCGTGCTGGCCGGTGGTTGGTCGGCCCGGAGGAACTGACCGCGGACCTGGGAAATGACCGCCCGGTCCTCGGGTTTGTAGTCGACCACAAACGTCGTGATCTTGACCACATCGTCAAGGCTCGCGCCCGCGGCTGACAACGCGGTTCGGAGGTTCTCCATGACCTGGCGGGTCTGCGCCCCGAGATCACCGACGCCGACCGTGTTGCCCGCCACATCCGACGCCACCTGACCAGAGATATGGATCGTGGTGGCACCGGTGCTGGTCACGACCTGGGTGTACGCAGGCGAATTGAACAGCCCATCCGGCTTGAGGAACGAGTTCGGCATGGCGAAACGGTATCTCAGCACCACAGCCAAGCACCTACGCTCTCCGGTTGTGGCAACGCTCCGCTCGAATCTCAACACCGGCAGCGAACAGTACCTCGCCAATCGCCAGGACATGCTCGAACAACTCGCCGAGATCGACACGCTTCACGCCGAGGCCGCCGCGGGGGGAGGCGAGCGCTCGATGGAGCGCATGCGATCCCGGGGCAAGCTGCCGGTCCGCGAACGCATCTCAAAGGTTCTCGACCCCGACTCACCGTTCTATGAGATCAGCCCGGTCGCTGCGTATTGCTCCGACTACGCCCTCGGAGCGGGACTGGTCATGGGCATCGGGGTGATCGCCGGAACCGAATGCATGATCGAGGGCAACGACCCCACGGTGCTGGGCGGTGCGATCACCAGCTTCGCCGGCAAGAAGATCATGCGAGCCATCGAGATCTCTCGCGAGAACGCCATCCCGTACGTGCAGTTCGTCGAGTCGGCCGGTGGTGATCTGCGCGGCGACGACGACCCCGAGCGCCAGATGCGCGAGCAGACCGACCATTTCGGCGAGTCGGGGCGCTTGTTCTACGACGTGACCGAGCTGTCCAAGCTGGCCATTCCCTCGGTCGCGGTGGTCTTCGGCTCCTCGACGGCCGGCGGCGCCTATCAGCCCGGCATGAGCGACTACAACATCTTCATCAAGGAACGATCGAAGGTCTTTCTCGGCGGTCCACCGTTGGTCAAGATGGCGACTGGGGAGGAGTCCGACGACGAGACCCTCGGCGGTGCCCAGATGCACGCCGAGACGAGTGGTCTGGCCGACTACCTGGCCGATGACGAGACCGACGCCCTCCGGATGTGCCGCGAGGTGATCTCCCATCTCAATCATCGCAAGCGGGGCTACGGGCCCACCGCCGAGGGTGACCCACCCCTGTTCGACCCCGATGAGCTGTTGGGGGTCATGCCCCGCGACATCACCCTCGCGGTCGACATCCGAGAGGTCATCGCCCGGGTGGTGGACGGGAGTCGGTTCGAAGAGTTCAAGGCCCGCTACGGCACGACGCTGATCTGTGGCTGGGCTCATATCCATGGCTATCCCGTCGGGATCCTGGGCAACAACGGCCCCTTGTTCTCGGAGAGCTCGAACAAGGCCGCCCAGTTCATCCAGCTCTGCAACCAGCGCGACATCCCCCTGCTGTTCCTGCACAACATCACCGGTTACATGGTGGGCAAGGACTTCGAGCGCGGCGGGATCGTCAAGAACGGATCCCGCATGATCAACGCGGTGTCGAATTCCACCGTTCCCCACATCAGCGTGATCATCGGGTCCAGCTACGGGGCCGGCAACTACGGCATGTCCGGTCGAGCCTTCAACACGAGGTTCACCTACTTGTGGCCGACGGCGAAGATCGCCATCATGGGCCCCAAACAGATAGCCGGCGTGATGTCGATCGTGCGTCGGGCGCAAGCGGCCCGAAAGGGTGAGGACTTCGACGAGGCCGCCGACGCCGAGACGACGAGGACCGTCGAGCACTACCACGAGCTCAAATCGCTGGCGCTGTACGCCACCGGTCGAATCGGCGACGACGGCGTGATCGATCCTCGCGACACCCGCGACGTCGTTGGCATGTCCTTGTCGGTCTGCCACAACAACAAGGTCGAAGGAGCGGAGGGTTTCGGTGTTTTCCGATAGCAGGTCGCCCAATTCAGGCGAGCGGTCCCCCATCACCCGACTCCTCGTCGCCAACCGGGGGGAGATCGCCCGGCGGGTATTCCGTACCGCTCACGCCATGGGCATCGCTACCGTCGCGGTCTACGCCGACGGTGACGCGAGTGCTCCTTTCGTCGGCGAGGCCGATCAGGCGGTCGCCCTCGGCGGAACGACCGCGCTCGAGACCTACCTGGACATGGACAAGCTGTTGGCGGCGGCGTCACGCACCTCCGCCGACGCCATCCATCCCGGCTACGGGTTCCTGGCCGAGAACGCAGAGTTCGCCCAGGCGGTGATCGATGCCGGACTCCTATGGGTTGGTCCGTCACCCGCCGCGATCGCTTCCATGGGCGACAAGCTGGCGGCCAAACGCCTGATGGTCGCCGCCGGGGTTCCGACCTTGGCCTCGGTGGAGGTAGCTGAGGGCTCGAACCTGGCAGCGGCCGTGGCCGACCTCGGTGGGTTCCCCGTGCTGGTCAAAGCGGCCGCCGGCGGGGGCGGCAAGGGCATGCGCGTCGTCAATGCTGCCGCCGGGCTGGCCGAGGCTGTCTCGGGGGCCAAGCGCGAGGCGGCGTCAGCGTTCGGTGATGACACGGTCTTTCTGGAGAAGTATCTCCCGGCGCCCCGCCATGTCGAGATCCAGGTACTGGGGGACCAGCACGGCCATCTGGTGCATCTCTATGAACGCGAGTGCTCGATCCAGCGCCGCCATCAGAAGATCATCGAGGAGGCACCAAGCCCCGCCCTGTCCGAAGATGTGCGCGCGGCGCTGGGCGACGCGGCGCTCACCGCGGCACGAACCATCGGTTACCACTCGACGGGGACCGTAGAGTTCCTGCTCGACGGAGAAGGTGACACGGCCGACTTCTACTTCTTGGAGGTCAACACCCGAATCCAGGTGGAACACCCGGTCACCGAAGAGGTCACCGGCATCGATCTGGTCCGCGAACAGCTGAGGGTGGCCGCCGGCCAGACCCTTGGCTATGGCCAACAGGACATAGCTATGCGCGGGCACGCGATCGAGGCCAGGTTGTACGCCGAGGACCCCGCTCAGGGGTTCCTGCCGGCCACGGGCATCGTGCACGGTTTCGACCGACCCCGTGATCTCGCCGCTCGAATCGACAGTGGTGTCGAGGCCGGTTCGGTGGTGGGCATCGACTTCGATCCGATGCTCGCGAAGGTGATCGTGCATGCACCGACCCGTGACGAAGCGGCCCGACGGCTGGCGTTGGTGCTCGATCGCATGGTCGTCGCCGGGGTGACGACCAATCGGGACTTTCTCGTCTCGACCCTGCGGACTGCGGAGTTTCTCGCGGGTGACACCACCACGGATTTCATCGAGCGGGTGACGCCGTATCCGTCCGACCCGTCCGACGAACAGGTGGTAGCGGCCGTCCGCGCCGCCGCCCTCTTCGACCAGGTGCAGAACCGCCGGGCGGCGAAGGCTCTCGCCTTCCTGCCCAGCGGGTACCGCAACTCCTCGATGCCGCCCGAGCAACGTTCGTTCCTCTACCAGGACCGACAGATCGAGGTTCGCTACTCCCCGGTCCGGGGCCGCGGGTTCGAGATGACCGTCGATGACGGCGATCCGGTGCTGGCGCGGGTGCTCGACGTGTCGGGGACCGGGATCACCGTCGATGCCGATGGGCTGCGCTCGACCAGCACGATCACCCGATGGGACCAGAGCTGGAATGTGCAAGGCGAAGCCCGTGCCATCGAGCTGGTCGAACTGCCCCGCTTCCCCGATAGCAGCGCCGAAGCCGTGGCCGGCGGCCAGACCGCCCCCATGCCGGGCAAGGTGTTGGCCGTCGCCGTCGAGGTGGGTGATGGTGTGGTGGCCGGCCAGGCCCTCGTCGTCGTGGAGGCGATGAAGATGGAACACTCCATCGCGGCACCCGGCGACGGAGTGGTGACCGAAATCCGCTGCGCCGTCGGGGACCAGGTCGACAATGGTCAGGTGCTCATCGTGTTAGCCGAACCCGCCCCCGCTTAGAGGCCGAGCGGATAGGGAACCAGATCGGTCAGGTTGCGCATCGGTCCGGAGCGAGGCCGGGGCCCGAGCGGCCCGTCGCCGCAGGCGACAAGAGCGGGAAGCAACGCCCCAGCCAAGCACAGGGTCGTTCCTATCCGCTAGCTTCCCTAGCCTGGATCCACCGACCTGGTAGTGGGACGGTGGTGGTGGGACGGTGGTGGTGGCGTCCACCAAAAAGGCCTCCTGGGCTGGGAGTCTTGTGATGTTCGAAGTCACGAGCCGCTCAGCAACAGGAGGCACTTTCTGTGTCGTTATCTTCGCCCCAACTACCGATGTAGCCATAGCCGATGTCGTTGACTGTCCGGGCGGTCGCCGCGAGATCCATACCGGCAGTATGG